>ENA-USUK01002377-USUK01002377.1-human-gut-metagenome-genome-assembly--contig:-NODE-2377-length-12706-cov-4.789294_pt1 | contig 12706 bp, 9 predicted proteins | sample MGYA00250062_ERZ773400 | MGnify/ENA primary metagenome ERZ773400 (study PRJEB29103, sample SAMN06111961) | human gut metagenome | biome: human gut; feature: ankylosing spondylitis patient; material... | reverse complement strand
TCTGCACCGGCATCACTACCATAATGAAGTGAATTGTTGCGTTGAGTGGTCAGCTTTCGAATGGTTCGCTCAGCCAGCGATCACCTTGTCCTCGTCGATATGTTTCGGAAGGGGCAGCTGGACCAGAATGCCGTCCACCTCGTCGTCGAGGTTCAGGGCCGTGATGATGTCCAGCAGTTCGGCCTCGGAAACGGACTCGGGCTTTCGGATCGTGGTATTGCGGATGCCCACCTCGGCCGAAGCCTTGGCCTTGCCCGTCACATAGCTCACGCTGCCGGGGTCCTCGCCCACGAGGATGACAACCAGATGGGGCACACGGCCGTATTTCGCGGGGAAGGTCTTCACCTCGTCCGCCATTTCAAGTTTCAGTTTCGCTGAAAGTTCTTTTCCGCTGATTATTTTTGCCATATATCGCTCGTATTATCTTTCCAAATCGTCGAAAGCCCGGTGGCCGATGTCGGTGCGGTGGAACAGATTGTCGCAGTCGATGCGGGCCACGTCGGCCAGCGCATTCCTCCGCGCTTCGGCCAGGTCCCTGCCCTTGCCCACCACGAACAGCACGCGGCCTCCGTTGGTGAGAATCCGCCCGCCGTCGGCCCGGGTTCCCATGTGATAAACAGCCCCTTCGACGCGGTCCAGGCCCTTGATTTCGTGTCCTTTTTCGTAGTCGCCCGGATAGCCCTTCGAGGCCAGCACGATGCCCAGCGCGGCGAAATCGTGCCACTCCAACTGCGTATCGCGTCCCTCGGCCACGGCACAGAAGATGTCGACGATGTCGCTCTTCAGACGCGGCAGCACCACCTCGGTCTCGGGATCGCCGAAACGGGCGTTGAACTCGATGACCTCGATACCCCGCGCAGTCTTCATCAGTCCGCCGTAGAGCACGCCCTCGAAGGGACACCCCTCGGCGATCATCGCGTCGGCCACGGGCTGCATGATCTTCTCCAGCGCATAGCGTTCGTCCTCCGCCGTCACGAACGGCAGGGGCGAATAGGCGCCCATACCGCCCGTATTGGGACCCTCGTCGCCGTCGTAGGCCCGTTTGTGGTCCTGCGCCAGCGCCATCGGCCACACCTTGTGTCCCGAAACGAAGCACATGAACGAAAACTCGGGACCTTCGAGGTAATCCTCGACGACCACCTTGCCCTCGCCGAACTTATCGTCGAGCAACATATCCCGCAACGCCGCTTCGGCCTCGGCCATCGTCCGGGCGATCACCACACCTTTTCCGGCGGCCAGTCCGTCGTATTTCAGCACTGCGGGCAGAGGACGCCCCTGCACATAGGCCAGCGCCCCGGCATAGTCGGTGAATGCGCGGAATCCGGCTGTCGGGATGGCATATTTAGCCATCAGCCGTTTGGCGAACTCCTTCGACGACTCGATGCGCGCCGCAGCCTTCGTCGGACCGAAGATGCGCAGCCCCGCGGCCCTGAAGCAGTCGACGACACCCGCCGCCAGCGCCACTTCGGGACCCACGACCGTGAGGCCGATGCCCCGCTCCGCGGCAAAGTCACGCAGGCGTTCCACCTCGGTTTCACGAATGGCCACGCACTCGGCCTGCCGGGCGATGCCCGCATTCCCGGGTGCACAGTAAATTTTTTCGACCTGCGGCGAACGCGACAGCGCGTCGACAATGGCGTGTTCGCGGCCTCCGCCGCCGATAACCAGTACCTTCATAAACAAAATTCCTTTTTATCGCAGAATAAACTCCGCAGATTCCGGCACTTTTTTCCGCAAAAAGTGCCACAAAAACTCTCCGACGATACCTCCGCCTGCCCGGAACGGTCTAACGCTGGCTCCGGGCGACTATTCGCGGGTTTGTAAACAAACCGTCCCCTCCGCTCGCGCTTTTAGCCCGTCCCTTGCCAACGGCTCCGGTATCCGGTCGGATTTCTGTACTACCCAAAAATGGTAACGCCGGTGATACTAATGCTTGAAGTGCCTCTCACCGGTGAATACCATGGCGATACCCTTCTCGTCGGCCTTCCGGATCGAATCCTCGTCGCGGACCGAACCGCCGGGCTGCACGATCGCCGTCACGCCGTATTCGGCGGCCAGCGTCACACAGTCGTCGAAGGGGAAGAAACCGTCCGACGCCAGCACGAGACCCTCGGTGACGCCTGCGGCATGCGCCTGCTTCAGGGCGATCTCCGCCGAGCCGATGCGGTTCATCTGTCCGGCGCCGACGCCCAGCGTCCGGCCGTCCTTCACCGCCACGATGGCGTTCGACTTCACGTGTTTGACGATATGCCAGCCGAAATTGAGATCCTCCATCTGCTCCGCAGCGGGCTTCGCCTTCGTGACGCACATATCGGCCGTAACGGCCTTCGTCGCCACGTCGAGGTCCTGCACCAGCAGGCCGCCGTTGACGCTCACATACTGTTTCGGGTCCACGTCGCCCTTGTCCATGCTGACCTCGAGCAGGCGCAGGTTCTTCTTCGCCGAGAGCACTTCGAGCGCCCCCTCGTCGAATTTCGGGGCCATGATGATTTCGAGGAAGATCGGCTTCATCAGCTCGGCCGCTTCGCGCGTCACCGTGCAGTTCGTCGCCACGATGCCGCCGAAGATCGACACCTTGTCGGCCTCGTAGGCCTTCGTCCATGCCTCGACGACATCCTTGCCCGTCGCGGCGCCGCAGGGATTCATGTGCTTGAGGCCCACGCAGAACGGCTTGTCGAACTCGCGCACGATGCACAGCGCGGCGTTGGCGTCCTGGATATTGTTGTACGACAACTCCTTGCCGTTGAGCTGTCTGGCGAATGCCAGCGAATAGGGCACCTCCTTCCCCTCGCGGTAGAATTTGGCCGACTGGTGGGGGTTTTCGCCGTAGCGCAGCGACTGCACGAGGTCGAACTCGAGGAAAAGCTTCTCGTTCAGACCCGCCTGCGCGCGCATATAGGCGGCGATCATCGCGTCGTACTCGGCGGTATGCGTATAGGCTTTGGCCGAGAGCTTCAGGCGCGTGGCCTTTTCGGTATTGCCGCCGGCGCGAATCTCGTCCAGAATCGCGTCATAGTCCGCGGGGTCGCACACCACCGTCACGTCGGCCCAGTTCTTGGCCGCCGAGCGAAGCATCGAAGGTCCGCCGATGTCGATGTTCTCGATGGCGTCCTCCATCTTCACGCCGGGTTTCGAAATCGTCTCCCGGAACGGATAAAGGTTCACACAGACCATGTCGATGAACTCGATATGATTATCCTTCAGGGCTTTCAGGTGCTCCGGATCGTCGCGGCGGGCCAGCAGTCCGCCGTGCACGTTGGGATGCAGGGTCTTCACGCGGCCGTCGCAGATCTCGGGGAATCCCGTCACGTCGCTGATGTTGATTACCTCCACGCCGCTGTCGGCCAAGAGCTTCATCGTACCGCCCGTGGCGATCACCTCCCAGCCCAGAGTCCGCAGCCCTTTGGCAAACTCCACGACACCGGTCTTGTCACTTACACTAATTAATGCGCGCATTATTCGATCAGTTTTTTAATAGTTTCAATGTATAACGGATATTCCACGGCATGAATCATCGCTTCCAGTTCCCCGATGTCATCGCCCTCGTAGGGAAAGGCCCGCTGGGCGATGATGCGTCCGCCGTCCAGCTCGGCGTCGACGTAATGGATCGTCACGCCGAAGACCTTGACGCCGTATTCCAGCGCCTGCTCGATGGCATGCGCCCCGCGGAAGGCCGGCAACAACGAGGGGTGGATGTTGATGATCCGCCCGCCGTAGGCCCCCAGCAGCACGTCGCCCACAATGCGCATATAGCCCGCCAGGCAGACCAGCTCCACGCCCGCGGCATCCAGCCGCGCGACGATCTCCCGCTCGTAGTCCGCTTTCGACGCATATTGCTTCGGCGCGAAGACGAACGCCCCGACCTCGTGAGCGGCAGCCCTTTCGACCACCTTCGCACCGGGTTTGTCGCAGACCATCAGCACGACTTCGGCATCCAGCACGCCCCGCTCGCAGGCCGTGACGATGGCTTCGAAGTTCGTGCCGCTGCCGCTGGCGAAAACCGCAAGGCGCCGCATCCCTCTATCGGATGACGACACCCTCGGTGTCGGTTACGCGTCCGATGACCGTGGCACGCTCGCCCTGCTCCGTGAGGATGCCGATGGCCTTCTGCGCCTCGGCGGCATCGAGGGCGATGACCATGCCGATGCCCATGTTGAAGATGTTGAACATCTCGCGGTGGGCCACCTTGCCGTACTTTTCGAGGAAGCGGAACACGGGCAGAATCTCCCACGACCCTTCGTCGATCTCAAGCCCCTGCCCCTCGCGGAGGATGCGGGGAATATTTTCGTCGAAACCGCCGCCCGTGATGTGGCTGATGCCGTGCACGTCGCAGTTGCGAACCACCTCCAGCACCTGCTTCACATAGATTTTCGTCGGCGTGAGCAGCACCTCGCCGAGCTGTTTGTTCGACAGTTCGGGATAGGACTCGCGCAGGTTCAGGCAGTTGTCCGCGACGATCTTGCGCACGAGGCTGAAGCCGTTGGAGTGCACGCCGCTCGACGCAACGCCCACCAGCACGTCGCCCGCCCTGACCTTCGAACCGTCGATCAGCTGCGACTTCTCCACAACGCCCACCGTGAATCCGGCGATGTCGTATTCGCCCTCGGCGTACATGCCCGGCATCTCGGCGGTCTCGCCGCCCACCAGCGCACAGCCGGCCTGACGGCAGCCGTCGGCGACACCCGCGACGATGGCCTCGATCTTCTGGGGTTCATTGCGCCCCACGGCCACGTAGTCGAGGAACACCAGCGGTTCGGCGCCCTGCGCCAGCACGTCGTTGACGCACATGGCCACGGCATCAATGCCGATCGTATCGTGCTTGTCCATCTCGAAGGCCAGCTTGAGTTTGGTTCCCACGCCGTCGGTCCCGCTCACGAGCACCGGTTCCTTCACCTTGAGGGCCGAAAGATCGAACATACCGCCGAAGGCGCCGATGTTGCCCATCACACCCAGACGCGAGGTCGAGGCCACATGCTTTTTGATGCGCCGCACCACTTCGTATCCGGCTTCGAGATTCACGCCGGCCTTTTCATAACTTTGAGCCATAGCAATATATGGTTTAAATAATTTAAATTCCCTGTTTTTATCCCCATTCTCCGGGCCCGTCATTGGGAGGCATCGCCAGATGCCGTGGCAATCCGGGAAAAATGCCGTAACGTCACAACACCGGTTCAGATTGCCGCGTCGGACCTGCGTCCTCCTCGCAATGACCGCTTCGCGTCCGCTAACATTTTACGTCCTTGTTGGCCTCCTCGGGCGACTGGTAGAGCGCCGTGGGATACTGCCCCGTGAAGCAGGCCATGCAAAGTTCCTTGCGGCTGCCCGCCTTCAACAGCGACTCGGGCGAGAGGAACACCAGCGAATCGGCGCCGATCTCCTCGCAGACCCCCGCCGTGTTCTTGCGGGCCGAGATCAGCTCCTCGCGTGTCGAGGTGTCCACGCCGTAGAAGCAGGGATCGGTCATCGGGGGACTGGCGATGCGCACGTGCACTTCGGTGGCTCCCGCCTCCTTGAGCATCGTGACGATGCGCCGCGAGGTCGTGCCGCGCACGATCGAGTCGTCGACCAGCACCACGCGCTTGCCCCTGACAATCGAACGCACGGCCGAAAGTTTCATCCTCACGCCCTTCTCGCGCAGCTCCTGCGAGGGCTGGATGAAGGTGCGGCCGATATACTTGTTCTTGATAAGTCCCATTTCATACGGCAGTCCGCTCGCCTCGGCGTAACCCATCGCGGCGCTGAGGCTTGAATCGGGCACGCCGACCACGATGTCCGCCTCGGCGGGAGCCTCCTTCCAGAGCAGGCGTCCCGACTCCTTGCGGTAGGCGTGGACGTTGCAGCCGTCGATGTCGCTGTCCGGGCGTGCGAAGTAGATGTACTCCATCGAACACATTTCGTGACGCTTGTACATCGAGTAGTCGCGGCTGCGGATGCCCTGCCTGTCAATCGTCACGATCTCGCCCGGCTCGACGTCGCGCACGAACTCCGCGCCCAGCACGTCGAACGCGCACGTTTCGCTCGACACCACCCATCCGTCGCCCAGCTTGCCGATCGACAGCGGACGCAGGCCGTACTTGTCGCGGCAGGCGTAGATGCGGTTGGCCGTCATAATCAGGAAGGCGAAAGCGCCTTCGAGCATGTTCAGCGCGTCGATGATCGAGAAGATGCGCGGCCGGTCGTGGTAGCGCGTCTCCTTCTTGATCAGGTGGGCCAGGATCTCGCTGTCGGAGGTCGACTGAAACAGGCTGCCCTTGTTTTCGAGGTGGCGGCGCAGCAACTCCGAATTGACGATATTGCCGTTATGCGCCAGCGCGAAGTCGCCCGTGTTGTGGCGGAAGAGGAACGGCTGGACATTCTCCATGCCGCCGCCTCCGGCCGTGGTGTAACGCACATGGCCGATGGCCGTGGAACCTTTCAGCGTGGCGAGTTTCGCCTCGTCGAAAACCTCCGTCACCAGCCCTCCGCCCTTGATGCGGCGGAACGTGCCGCTCTCGTCCACCGAGACGATGCCGGCCCCCTCCTGCCCGCGGTGCTGCAAGGCGTGGAGACCGTAATAGGTCAGCGACGCGGCGTTCGGCACTCCGTAGATGCCGAACACCCCGCACTCCTCGTGCAATTCACGGTCGCGGATCACTTCCATCATACTACCCGACGATTTTTTGCAGGCGCGCCAGAATCTCCTCGTAAGCCTCGCGGACCTTGCCCAGGTCGCGGCGGAAACGGTCCTTGTCGAGTTTCTCGTTGGTCGTGGCATCCCACAGACGGCAGGTGTCGGGCGACACCTCGTCGGCCAGCACGATCTCGCCGTCCGACGTCTTGCCGAACTCGATCTTGAAGTCCACCAACTTGATGTTCATCTTCAGGAACAGCTCCTTGAGCACCTCGTTGATCTTGGCCGTCATGGCGTACATCTCGTTCAGCTCCTCGTACGTAGCGGCGCCCAGCGCAACGGCGTGATGGTCGTTGATCAGCGGGTCGCCCAGCTCGTCCTTCTTGTAGCAAATGTCGAAAATGACGTTCGAGGGCTGCGTGCCCTCCTCGATGCCGAGACGCTGGGCCATCGAACCGGCGATGACGTTGCGCACGATCACCTCCAGCGGAATGATCGTCACCCGGCGGCAGACCTGATCGCGGTCGTTGATCGTCTCGATATAGTGGGTCTTCACGCCGGCCTTATGCAGCTCCTTGAAGATCAGGGTCGAAATGGCGTTGTTCAGCACGCCCTTGTTCTCGATCGTAGCTTTCTTGATGTTGTTGAAAGCCGTAGCGGCATCCTTGTAGTGGATGATGATCTTATCAGGATCGTCCGTGCGAAAAACCTGTTTTGCCTTGCCCTCGTAGAGCATTTCGAGCTGTTTCATGTTGTTTGGGTGTTTTTTGATTATTTGATTCGTTGTCTCATTTCATATTGAAGTCCACCACGATCGGACGGTGGTCCGAGGGGTGCCAGAAATTCGAAAGTTTGGCCGGGTCGCGGACCGGCTCGGTGTAGGCGTCGGTCACCACGTCGGCATGCGTGATGCGCTCGTAGAGCGGCGGCGTGCAGTAAACGAAGTCGATGCGCGACTTGCCGCCCGTCGTGGTCTTGAACTCCCCGGGATATTTCCCGGCGATCACGTCCACATAAGGCGTGTGCCGGAGAATGTAGTCGTGCACCAGGAAACGCGTGTCGCCCGCCGGATATTTGTAGAACCAGTTGTCGCGCGACGAACGCGCGTTGAAATCGCCCATCATCATCCAGAACTGCTTTTCGGCGCCCGGAACCGAATGGATCGTATGGTTGCAGATGTATTCCATCTCCATGCGGCGGTATTTGTCGCCGCCGTTCTCGGCACGGCTCGCATCGCGGTCTTTAGCCTCGAAGGCATACCCCTGCGGCCAGGTGTGAAGCGTTACGATGTTGACCGTCTTGCCGTTCTTCTCGATGCGCGCCCAGCCCGCTCCGTGCGTCACCACGCTGTCGGGTTTCGAGCCGACGATACGTTCGACGTTCTCGATCGGGTATTTCGACGTGATCACCTGCGGGTAATTGTCGCGGTGTCCGCCCACATACCAGTATTTGTGGCCGTAACGGGCGGCCAGTTCGCCCCAGTTCCCGACCAGATAACGGTCGGCGACATCCATCTTGTCGGCCGTGCCGGTCTTGTAGATCGACTGCGCCTCGCACCAGACGCAGACGTCCGGATCGTACGCCCTGACCCACTCCACGAACTTGTCGTAGTTGTCGCCCTGCCCGGACCACATTCCGTTCTGAATGTTCCAGTACAGCAGGCGCATGTTGTTTTTCGGGTTCTTCGGGTTTTTCCGGGCATGAACGCAGACCGGAGCGAGCATCGCCGCAAGAAGCAGCACGCCGCAAAATCGGAACAGGGAGGTTTTCATCGGTTATCGTTTTTTTAAGGTTATTGCACTTTGCGGAAATAGGCCACGGCATTGGCGAACAACGACTGCTGCTTGTTGCCGGCGATGTTCTTGAACAGGTTGTTTTCGTAACGCTCCGTGTGGCCCATCTTTCCAAGAATCAACCCGTTCTGCGAGATGATGCCCTCGATGGCGTACGACGATCCGTTGGGGTTCCAGGGAGCCTCTGCCGTGGGGTTCCCTGCGGCATCGGCGTACTGGAAGGCCACCTGCCCGTTGGCGAACAGCTCGCGGGCAAGCTCCTCGCTCACCACGAACTTACCCTCGCCGTGGCTGACGGCAATCGAATGCAGTTCACCCGGACGGAAGCCGCGGAGCCACGGGGAAGCGGTCGTCGCGACGCGCGTCGAGACGATCTGCGAAATATGACGGTTGACGTCGTTGCGGAACAGCGTCGGCGACTCCTTGGTGACCATGCCCAGACGTCCGTAAGGCAAAAGGCCCGACTTGACCAACGCCTGGAAACCGTTGCAGATGCCCAGGATCAGGCCTCCGCGGTCGGTCAAAGCGTGGATTTCGTCGCGAATATCCTTATTGTTCAACACATTGACAATGAATTTGGCGCTTCCGTCGGGTTCGTCGCCCGCCGAGAAACCGCCTGCGAGCACGAAGATGTGCGCCCGGCGGATATGCTCCTTCATTTCGGCGATCGAGCGCAAAACGTCGTCGCCGGCGATGTTGCACAAGACGCTCGTCCGGACCTCGGCCCCCGCCGCGCGGAACGCCTTGGCGGTGTCGTAGTCGCAGTTCGTGCCGGGGAACACCGGAATATAGACCACCGGGGTCTCGACCGCCTCGCCGGGATAAACGAACGTTTTCGGGGCGGGTGCGGAGGTCATCACCTCCGCCGAGTTCCGGCCCTTGTCGGGGTAAACGGCCGCAAATTTCTCCGTATTGGCCTTGTAAAGCTCTTCGAGCGGCATCTTCACCCCGTTGACCGTCAGCGCCTCCTCGGCGACGGTGAAGCCCAGCAGTTCGGCATGCGGATATTCCAACGTGCCCTCACACTCGACGAGGATCGAACCGTAGGCGTATTCATACAATTTCGGCTCGTCGAGGGTGATCTCCGCGCCGACGCCGTTGCCGAAAGCCATCTTGGCAAGGCCCTCTCCGACGCCGCCGAAGCCCACGGACCACGCCGAGAGGATTTTCCCGGACTCGATCCGCCCGCTGACGAACGCAAAGTTCTCCTTCAGCTGCGCCGTATCGGGCATCCGGTTCTCCAGCGGAGTATGGCGGACGAGGTAAATGCGATGTCCTGCGCCTTTGAGGTCGGTGGAAATGACCTTCGAAGCGTCGACCGTCGTGATGCCGAAGGCCATCAGCATCGGCGGAACGTTGATGTCCTGGAACGTGCCCGACATCGAGTCCTTGCCGCCGATCGAGGGCAGGCCCAGTTCGACCTGCATCTTCAGCGCACCGAGCAGCGCGCCGAGCGGCTTGCCCCACGACTCGGGATTCCGGGTCATACGCTCGAAATACTCCTGATAGGAGTAGCGCATCCTCTCGTAACGCGCACCCGCGGCCACGACCTTCGCCGCAGCTTCCACGACGGCATAGGCCGCGCCGTGGTAGGGACTCCACGAAGCCACGTAGGGGTTGTAGCCGAAGGCCATGACGCTGGCCGTGTCGGTATAGCCGTCCGTGGGGAGTTTCTGCACCGAGACCTGCGTCTCGCTGCGCTGCATGCGGCCGCCGAAGGGCATCAGCACCGTCGAGCGGCCGATCGTCGCGTCGAACATCTCCACGAGGCCCCGCTGCGAGACGACATTGTTATCCTTGAGGTTGTTCGTAAAACGCTCGGCGAGGGTCTCCCCCGCCACTTCACGGGCAAAGGGATCGCGGTTTTCCACCGCGCCGATCCGCGCCTCGGCATAATGCTTCGCCCCGGCGCTGTCGATGAATTCGCGCTTGAGGTCCACGACCTTCCTGTCGCCGTTGAACATCCGCATGCGCGCCGTGTCCGTCACGTCGGCCACGTGCACCGCCTCGATGTTCTCCTCGCGGCAGTATCCCATGAACTCCTCCATGTCCTTCGCCTCGACCACCACCGACATGCGTTCCTGCGATTCGCTGATAGCGAGTTCCGTGGAGTTCAGACCGCTGTACTTGGTCTTCACGCGGTCGAGGTAGATGTCCAGCCCGTCTGCCAGTTCGCCGATGGCGACGCTGACGCCGCCGGCACCGAAGTCGTTCGATTTCTTGACGAGGCGCGTCACCTCCGGACGGCGGAACAGCCTCTCGAGCTTGCGCTCCTCGGGGGCGTTGCCCTTCTGCACCTCGCTGCCGCAGGTTTCGAGCGACTTGGCGTCGTGCTCCTTCGAAGAGCCGGTCGCACCGCCGATGCCGTCGCGGCCCGTGCGGCCGCCGAACATGATGATTTTATCGCCCGGTGCGGGACGCTCGCGGCGGACGTTCGCAGCCTTCACGGCCCCCACCACAGCCCCCACTTCGAGGCGTTTGGCGACATAGTCGTCGTGATAAATCTCGCGGACATGGGTCGTAGCCAGTCCGATCTGATTGCCGTAGCTCGAATAGCCCGCCGCGGCCTTCTTCGAAATGACGCTCTGGGGCAGTTTTCCGGAAAGGGTCTCCGACACAGGCAGGTAAATGTTTCCCGCGCCCGTCACGCGCATCGCCTGATAGACGTAGCTGCGGCCGGACAGCGGGTCGCGGATGGCGCCGCCCAGACAGGTCGAAGCCCCGCCGAAAGGTTCGATCTCGGTCGGATGGTTGTGGGTTTCGTTCTTGAACTGCAACAGCCACTTCTCGGTCCGCCCGTCTACATCGACGTCGATGTAGACCGAGCAGGCGTTGTTCTCCTCCGAGACCTCCAGATCGTCCAACAGGCCTTTCTGCCGGAGGTAGCGCGCGCCGATGGTCGCCATATCCATCAGGCAGAGGCTCTTGTGCTCACGCCCCAGTTCGCGGCGGATACGCAGGTACAGCGCCAGCGAATCTTCGATCTCCTCCTTGACGAACGACTCCTCGACGGTGATGCCCTCCAACTCGGTCGTGAAGGTCGTGTGGCGGCAGTGGTCGCTCCAGTAAGTGTCGAGGATGCGCAGCTCGGTTTCGTAGGGATCGCGCCCCTCCGAACGGAAGTATTTCACCACCTCGCGCAGGTCGTCGGTGTTCATCGCCAGACCCATCGTCTTGCAGTAAGGCTCCAGTTCGGAATCCGCCATCTCCCGGAACCCTTCGAGCGCCCCGACGGGCTTCACTTCGGCCTGCTCCATGTCGCTGAGCACCGAAAGGTCCTTCTCACGCGATTCGACGGCGTTGATGTAGTAATGCCGGATCTTCGCCAGCTCCCCGTCGGTCGTCTTGTCATCGAAAACGAGCAGCCTCGACGAGCGGATGTCGACCCGGGCCTCGGGATCGATCAGCCGCACGCAGTCGACGGCCGAAGCGGCGCGCTGGTCGAACTGCCCGGGCAGATACTCCACGGCGATATACTTGCGCCCCGCGAGGTCGAACGTGTCGGTCACCGAGTCGGTCACCACCTCGCCGAAAACCGTATAGCGGCTCTTTTCCAGCAGCTCTTCGCTGAAGCCGAAAAGGTCGTAGACGCAGAGCAGGCGCACCTCGCCCAGCGACAGGTTCAGATTGGTGTTCAGCTCGCGGCGCAGGCTCTCGGCCTCGACCCGGAAGCGGGGTAATTTCTCGACAAAAATGCGGTAATTGGTCGTATTATTCATTTATCTCTGTTTGTATTTCATTCATCGTTCAGCGGCTCAATACGCCGTTATCACGTCCTTTGGCCGTGTACGTAAGCGGCCTCCCCGGAGGGGACTTGCCTGCGGGACGGCTCGATCGGTTATTTCACAAAACGTCCGGCCCATTCGGCCTCGAACCGTGCGGCATCCATCCCCACGAACGTGATGTGGCCCATCTTGCGCTTGGGACGGCTCTCCGTCTTGCCGTAGAGGTGGACATATACGCCCGGGAGGTTCTCCGCGGCGATTCGCTCCGCGGCTTCGAGATCCTGTCCCAGAATGTTTTTCATCACCGTGGGAGCCACCGGCTGCGGCTCCTGCAAAGGCTCCCCGACCAGATAGCGGACCAGTTCGCGGAACTGGTTCGTGGTCGCGCCTTCGATGGTGTAGTGACCCGAGTTATGCGGGCGCGGGGCCATCTCGTTGAAGTAGATTTCACCGCCCTTGATGAAATACTCGATGGCCAGGATGCCCCGATAGCCGCAATCGCATGAACGGAACAAGGCCGGTAGAAGTAAGAGCCGAGTTTTTAACGGGAGAACCTTTCGGGCGGATGTGAGACAGGT
>ENA-USUK01002373-USUK01002373.1-human-gut-metagenome-genome-assembly--contig:-NODE-2373-length-12720-cov-8.298980_pt1 | contig 12720 bp, 6 predicted proteins | sample MGYA00250062_ERZ773400 | MGnify/ENA primary metagenome ERZ773400 (study PRJEB29103, sample SAMN06111961) | human gut metagenome | biome: human gut; feature: ankylosing spondylitis patient; material... | reverse complement strand
ATCCTATGGATATATTCGCATACTCAATGTTGTGTTTCACTTCGTTGTTCACATTGATGGACCCCCTCGGAGTGATGAGCCAGCCTATCACGCAGATCTCCCAGCAGGTGAATACCATCCTCTCCGCTGTGGCCGGCGCGGAGCGCGTCTTTGAGATTTTGGAGGAGACCCCGGAAATCGACAACGGCACCGTAACGCTGGTACGGGTGACGGAGAGCCGGGACGGAACGCTGAGCGAGGCATCCTTCGATACTGGCGCGTGGGCTTGGAAAAAGCCGGACGGTACGTTGGTTCCCCTCCGGGGCGATGTGCGGTTTGACCATGTGGTGTTCGGCTACGATGACCGCAAGATCATCCTTCACGATATTTCCCTGTTCGCAAAGCCGGGCCAGAAGATCGCCTTCGTAGGCTCCACCGGCGCGGGCAAGACCACCATTACCAGCCTCATCAACCGCTTCTATGAAATTCAGTCCGGCACCATCACCTATGACGGTATCGATGTCCGGGACATTCAAAAGGATTCCTTGCGGCGATCCCTGGGCGCGGTGCTGCAGGACACCCACCTCTTTACCGGCACGGTGGCGGACAATATCCGCTATGGCCGCTTGGAGGCTACGGATGAGGAGGTGGAGGCCGCGGCCCGTCTGGCGGGGGCGGATACCTTCATCCGCCATCTGCCCCACGGCTATGAGACCGTGCTCACCGGCGAGGGCGAGAGCCTCAGTCAAGGCGAACGGCAGCTTTTGAATATCGCCCGTGCCGCCTGTGCCAATCCCCCGGTGCTGATTTTGGACGAGGCGACCTCCTCCATTGATACCCGCACCGAAGCGCTGGTGCAGCGCGGCATGGACGGCCTGATGTACGGCCGCACCAGCTTTGTCATCGCGCACCGCCTGTCCACCGTCCGCAATGCAGACTGCATCGTGGTGCTGGAACAGGGCCGCATCATCGAGCGCGGCAGCCACGACGAGCTGATCGCCAAAAAGGGCAAGTATTACCAGCTTTATACCGGCAATCTGGCCGAGAACTAAGCAATTTCCCACCTTCTCACAAAGCCGCCGCACAGCCATGCCGCCGTGCGGCGGCTTTTTTTATCTCCCGTGAAAATGGTATACAAACGCCCCGGGCTGTGCTAGAATGGAGCAAACGAGTAGAAAAGGCTGGTGAGTGTATGCACCCTTTGACGGAATATCCCCGCCCCGCCATGCGCCGGGACAGCTACGAGAACCTGAACGGCCCGTGGCAGTACGCCATCACCGCTTCGGCACAGCGCCCGGCGGGCTGGGACGGTGAGATCTTAGTGCCCTACGCGCCGGAGTGCCGCACCTCCGGGGTGGGGCGCACATTGCAGCCCGGGCAGTGGCTGCACTACCACCGATACTTTGCGCCGCCCGCCGGGACGGGCGGACGGGTGCTGCTGCATTTCGGTGCAGTGGACTACGCCTGTGCCGTGCAGGTGAACGGCCATCTGGTGGGCGGTCACCGGGGCGGCTACTGGCCCTTTACGCTGGATATCACCGCGCAGCTTAACGGCACCGGCCGCAACAGCCTGTGGGTGGCGGTGCAGGACCCCACCGGCCACGGCACACAGGCGCGGGGCAAGCAGACCTTGCAGCCCGGCGGGATGTTCTACCCTGCGCAGAGCGGCATCTGGCAGACGGTCTGGCTGGAGCGTGTGCCGGAAAATTACATCCAGTCTCTCACCGTTACGCCCGACTACGATGCCCGCACCGTGACCGTGAAAGCCCATACCTCTGCACCCGGCGGCGCGGCGAACCTGTGGGCGGTGGTGCGCGCCGGGGGCGTGACCATTGCCGAGGACTGGGGCGGTGATGAGGCCGACCAAGACGGTGAGGTGACGCTGCATATTGCGGACGAGTATTTCTTCCCGTGGAGCCCGGACACACCCTTTTTGTACGACCTGACCGTGGGCACTACGCAGGGAGAGGAAGAGCAGTTCGACACCGTGCACAGCTACTTTGCCCTGCGCAAGTGGAGCTGCGCACCGGACGCAAGGGGCGTGCTGCGCTTCTGCCTGAACGACAAGCCTATCCTGCTCAACGGTCTGCTGGATCAGGGCTACTGGCCGGAGGGACTGTACACCCCGCCCTCGGATACGGCGGTGGAACGGGAGCTGAGCGAGGTAAAGGCGCTGGGCTACAACCTGCTGCGCAAGCACGCAAAGATCGAGCCGCAGCGCTGGTACTACCACTGCGACAGGCTGGGTCTTGTAGTCTGGCAGGATATGGTCAACGGCGGCAGTAAGTATAACCTGTGGTTCGTCACCTACCTGACCAATGTTTTGCAGCCGCTTATGCGCCGCCTGCCGGACAAGGCGGCGCTGTGGGGGCTGCTGAGCCGGGGCAGCGAAAGCAGCCGGGAAGAATACCGCCGGGAGCTGGAAGATACGGTGCAGGCGCTGCGCTGTCACCCCTGCGTGGGCTGCTGGGTGCCCTTCAATGAGGGGTGGGGACAGTACGATGCCGCCGGGGCAGTGCAGGCAATCCGTACGCTGGACGACACCCGCCTTGTAGACGAAGCCAGCGGCTGGTACGATCAGGGTGGCGGGGATGTATACTCCCTGCACAACTACTTCTACCCTTTGCGGGTGCGCCCGCAGACACGCACCGTGGCGCTGAGCGAGTACGGCGGCATTGCGTGGCCCATGCCGGGGCACGAGCCGCCCCGCAGGACCTACGGCTACGGCACAGCCAAAAGCCGGGAGGAGCTGACCGCCCGGTACAAAAAAATGCAGCTGGGCACGGTGCTGCCGCAGCTGCAAAAAGGGCTTTCGGCGCTGGTATACACCCAGCTGACCGACGTGGAGGACGAGGTGAACGGGCTGTTCACCTACGACCGCACCGCCATCAAGCCGGACGCTAACGCCGTCCGTTCGGTGAACGCTGCCCTTGCCGCAGAGTTTGCAAAAGTAATAAAATAAAAACAACGCCCGGGTTTTCCACCTTCCGCAGGAAGTGTGTGGAAAACCCGGGCGTGTTGTTTTTACAAAGCCATTAGCTGTTGGCGCTGGTGGCGCTGGTGGCGTTCACGATCTTGGCGGCGGGCAGTTTGCTCATGGCAGAGCTGCTCAGGGTGCTGTCCAGCTGGGCACCGTAGGCGGCAAGGGCATCGTCCAGCTCCTCGCCCTTCAGGTCGCTCAGGATCTGGCTGCGCAGAGCATCCAGCGTGGAAACGCCCAGCGGGTCCAGACGGACGGCCAGCATCAGGGCATAGCCGGAGTACTGGATGGCGGCTGCCTGCCCGTAGGCAAGGCCGCGCAGGGTATCGGCGGCACCCTCCTGTGTAAAGGCGTCGGTCAGGTCGCTTTCGCTCAGCAGGTCGGTCTGCAGGGTGCTGGTGGAGGAAACCTCTGCATCCAGCACAGCACAGATCCCGGTCAGTGCGCTGCTTGCGATGCTGTTAAAGGCGGTCAGCTGACTGGAGGTGTCCTCCGGAGCGTTGGCGTTGTAGCTATCCGCAGCCTTCTGGGCAAGGGAGAGCATCTCGGCCTTCTGGTCATCGCTGGCAAAAGCGAAGGTGCTGGTGTTGTACAGCGGCACGGTGATAAAGCCGATCTCGTACATGGTGCTGTCCAGATGCTCGGTCAGCTCGCCGTCCTCCACAGGGGTCTCGCCGTCCTTGCCGTAGACAAGATCCAGCAGCAGGGTGTGCTTGTATTGCAGTTGCTGGAACAGCTTCAAAGTCTCCAGCCCGATGCCGTTGGCGGTGTAGGTGTCGCCGTAGTTATCCATCAGCTGCTGGGCGTAGCTGTCGGCGGCAGACTTCTGCTCCTCGGTCAGCTCACCGCCCAGTTCAGTAAAGCGGGCATCCACAGCGGCAAGGGTCTGCAGGGTCTCCAGCGTCTTTTGCGCCACATAGTCCTTTACCACGGCGGTCTCGCCGGTGTCGGCATCGGTGGTGATGGTGGCCTTGAGAAAGGACTTTACCTTGCTGGCGTCCTGCTCAGAGCCTGCCAGCTGTGCAGCCTGCTGATAGGCATCGTACTGCGCCAGCAGATATAAGCCGCTGGTCACCTCAAAATCGCCGATCTTGCCCACGGTGTCCGGGGTGGAGAATACACAGCCTACAAGGCTGACGGTCAGTGCAAGTGCGCATACCAGCGCAAGCAGTTTCTTTTTCATTGGTTTGGCTCCTTGTTGTTCAAAATGGCATCCATGGCTTTCAGGATGCTTTGCAGCAGTTCCAGCGGCTTTTCGTCCGGCTGCAATACCACCGAGAGATAGGGTTTGCTGCCCGCTCCGGCGGTGACACGGCCATTGAAAGCCTGCAGCAGGCCGCGGATCATGGCAAGTTCCAGCGTTTCCAGGTTCAGCACGAGGGTGTCCTTCTTCTGGGTCACCTCGTACACGCCCACGGCGGCGGCCTGCACGCGGACAAGGGAGACGTTGACCAGATCACTCACCGAGGGCGGCGGGTCGCCGTAGCGGTCAATGAGCTCGTCCAGCACATCGGCGGCGTCCTCCGGGGTCTGGATGGCGGCAATGCGCTTGTAAGCTTCGATGCGCCCCGCGCCGTCCGGGATATACTTTTCCGGGATGAAGGCGTCCACCCGCAGGTCCACAAGACAATCGCTCTTGTCCCGCTGGACAGGCTCGCCCCGTGCCCGGGAGATGGCCTGTCCCAGCATTTTGACGTAGAGGTCGTAGCCCACGGCTTCCATGTGGCCGTGCTGGCTGTGCCCCAGCAGACTGCCCGCGCCGCGGATCTGCAGATCCCGCATGGCGATGCGGAAGCCGGAGCCGAAAGCGGTAAACTCCCGGATGGCGGAAAGCCGCTTCTGGGCGATATCGGTCAGGGTCTTGTCCCGGCGGAAGGTGAAGTAGGCGTAGGCTTTGCGGCCGGAGCGTCCCACCCGCCCACGGATCTGGTACAGCTGTGCCAGACCCATGCGGTCGGCGTCCTCAATGATGAGGGTGTTGCAGTTGCGCACATCAATGCCGGTCTCGATGAGGGTGGTGCAGACCAGAATATCGATCTCGCCGTTCAGCAGGTGCTGCCACACGGGGTTCAGCTCTTCTTCGGTCATCTTGCCGTGGGCGATGCCCACCCGCGCACCCGGCACCATCTGGCTGACATGGGCGGCGCAGGATTCAATGTTGTCCACCCGGTTGTGCAGGTAGTACACCTGCCCGCCCCGGGCAAGTTCTTTCTTCATGGCTTCGGCAAGGATGACATCGTTATATTCCAGCACAAAAGTCTCCACCGGCTGCCGCTCGATGGGCGGCTGCTCGATGGTGGAAAGGTCCCGAATGCCGCTCATTGCCATGTTCAGGGTGCGGGGGATGGGGGTGGCCGACAGGGTGAGCATATCCACCCCGATGAAGTTTTCCTTCAGCTTTTCCTTGTGCTTCACGCCAAAGCGCTGTTCCTCGTCGATGATGACAAGGCCGAGGTCGTGGAACTTCACGTCCTTGGACAGCAGCCGGTGGGTGCCCACCACGATATCCACGCTGCCGGCCTGCAGGCCGCGCAGGGTCTCCTTTTGCTGCTTGGCGGTACGGAAGCGAGACAGCATCCCGATCTTCACCGGGAAAGCCTCCATGCGGGAGAGCAGGGTGTTGTAGTGCTGCCACGCCAGCAGGGTGGTGGGTGCCAGCAGGGCGCATTGCTTGCCGCCCATGATGCACTTGAAGGCGGCGCGCAGCGCCACCTCGGTCTTGCCCACGCCCACATCGCCGCAGAGCAGCCGATCCATGGGGTAGCCCTTTTCCATGTCCTGCTTGATCTCGGCGGTGGCGTGCAGCTGGTCGTCGGTCTCGTCGTAGTCAAAGCGGGTCTCAAAGTCCCGCTGCCAGTCGCCGTCCGGCGGGAAGGCGTAGCCCGTGGCCTGACGGCGGCGGGCGTAAAGCTCGATCAGCTCCTGCGCCATCTCCTCGGTGGCCTTTTTCACCTTGGCGCGGGTGCGCTGCCACTCGGTGCCGCCCAGCTTTGCAAGCTTTACCTTTTCCTCATCGCCGGGGGCGGTGTAGCGGCTGAGCAGATCCAGCTGGGTCACCGGCACATACAGCACATCCGAGCCGGAATACTGCACCTTGAGGTAGTCCTTGGTAGCGCCCTGCACCTCCAGCCGCTGGATACCGGCGTACATCCCGATGCCGTGGCTCTGGTGCACCACATAGTCCCCGGGCTTGATGTCTGAAAGACTGGACAGGGCGTTTTTGTTCTTCTTGCGCTTTTTGGCTTCGGCGGCGGCTTCCTCGTCCAGCCCGTGACGGCGGCTGGAAAGCACCGCTGCGTGGGCAAAGGGGAAGGTGCACCCGGCAGTCAGATGCCCGGGCAGTACCTGTAAAATACCCTTGGCGGGGCGCACATCCCGGCTCATGCTCACGGCATAGCCCTTGTCGGCAAGGTCGCGGGTCAAAGCGGCTGCGCCCTTGGGCGTACCGGCAAACAGAGTGACGGCGTAGCCTTGGGCGATGAGCGGGTCTAAGTCCTCCCGCAGGGAGGCAAGGTCGCCGTTCCAGTTGGGGGCGGCAAAGGCCTCGGCGTTGATGAGGTCTTTCAGCTTGAACTCGTTCATCCCGCGCAGAAAGTTCTCGCACAGCAGGGTACTGCTGCTCTGGGCGGCAATGACAAGATCGTCCATGGTCTGGTACAGCACATCCAGCCCGGGGCAGAGCACGCCCTCTTCCAGCAGTCCGGTCAGCTCCTCGCTGCGGCGGAACTCAGTGGCCTTTTGGGCATCCCGGATGCCGCCAACTTCATCCAGAATGAACAGCGGCGCGTCCAGATGGTCCAGCAGTGTGGCGGGGGCGGGGTAGCGGATGCCGTAATATTTATCCATGGCCTCCGGCATCAGGCCGGAATCCAGCTGGGAAAGATCGGCTTCGGTGGCCTTTTCCAGCGCGGTGCGGTGCTTGCCGCGCGCCTTTTTGATGGCGCTGCGCAGCGCCTCGGCAGTCTCGGAGGTGCTGCCGAACAGCACCTCGCGGGCAGGGGAGAGGTATATTTTTTCCAGTGCACCGTCCCGCCGCTGGGTCAGCAGGTCAAAGGAGGACATGGAGTCGATCTCGTCGTCCCAGTATTCCACGCGGGCGGGCTGACGCATATCCGGCGCGTAGATATCCACGATATCGCCGCGCACACTGAACTGCCCCGGGCCGTCCACCTGACTGCGGCGCACATACCCGGCGGCAAACAGCCGCGCCACCAGCGCTTCGCGGTTATACACCGTGCCGGGCTTTAAGGTGAGGGTATTCTGAATGAACTCGGCCCGGGGCACGGTGTACTGCAAAAGCGCTTCGGCGGGCACGCAGACGGCCTGCAGCCGCCCGCCCGCCAGTGCGCCCAGCACCGAAAGGCGGCGGTACTCGTACTCGCGGCCTGCACCCTCCACCGGGCGCAGCATAAAGTCGCGCGGGGGGAACACCGCAGCAGTAAGCCCCAGCGCCTTGAGGTCGTCCGCAAAGTGGGTGGCCTCGGCCTCGCCGGGGGTTACGATGCAGAGCACCCGGCTAAGGTCTTTTTGCAGGGCGGCATACAGCAGCGCCCGGCCTGCGGGCGGCAGACCGAACAGCGCCGCCGGCCCTGCCGAGCCAAAGCTTGCGGCGACCTTCTGATATTCCGGTGTGGCCTTGAGTAAGGCTTCGTACATGGAAAAACCTCCTTTCCTGTCAGGATGCGGGAGAATAACGATTTTGAATATCCTCCGCTTATCGGGTTGCGGCACCCAGCATCCGCAGCGTGCCTTGGGCGGCACTTGCGTCTTGCTGGCCGCTGCCCCAACAACTCCTCCCTGTTTCCGCCACTGGCGGCGGTCGTCGTCGTTGCGCTCTGGATATTTTCAGCGGAAGAATTATTTATAATTTCGCGTTTGTCGCGCTCTGCGGAGCGCTCCAAACGCATTTTTACGAGTGGGGGCGCTTACCCGTTATACTTGCTCTGCGCCAGACCCAGTTTACCGTCCATGATGAGCTTTGCGGCGGCTTCAAGGTCGGGGTAGCGGTCAGAGATGGCCTTGGCGTCCTCCGGCGGGAACTTGCCCAGGACCCATGCGGCAAGGTCGTAGTCCGGGTGGGGCTTTGCGCCGATGCCGATGCGGATGCGGGGGAAATTTTCCCCGCCCAGCCGGGCAATGATGCTTTTCAGGCCGTTGTGCCCGCCAGCAGAGCCGGAGGGGCGGATGCGCAGCTTGCCGGGGGTTTGGGTGATGTCATCGCACAGCACCAGCACATGGTCGGCAGGGATCTTGAAAAAGCCCGCCATGGGGGCGATGGAATCGCCGGAGAGATTCATGTAGGTCAGGGGCTTCAGCAGTACCACCTTGTGGCCGTTCACCTCGCCCTGTCCCCACAGGCCTTGGAACTTGGTCTTGCCCACAGAGATGTTCCACTTGTCGGCCAGCGCGTCCAGCGCGGCAAAACCGGCGTTGTGGCGGGTGCCATCGTACTTTGCTTCGGGGTTGCCCAGCCCTGCAATGAGCCAGATATCGTTTTCATTCATGATATGATAATACCTTTTCCTGATAATAGTGTGATACAACATCTAAGTATAACATACGCGCGCGCAAAAAGATATACATTATAAGCAAAAAATGCCCCCATGCCGCAGGGCACAGGGGCAGAAAAACATTATATTACAGGTTCAGCGTGATGGCAGAGGCCTTCCAGCGGCCGTCCTCCTTCACCATGGTGATGGTGCCGGATACCTGCGCGGCGGCGGTGCTGTCCGCAGCGGTCAGCAGGGCGGCAGAAAAGTCGTAGCAGTTTTCTGCCCCGGCGCGCTTTTTCAGGGTGAGGTCAGCGGGCACCAGCTTGTCGCCGGATTGCCCGGCCAGCGCGGTGATGCGGGTGGGCAGTCGGTTTGCCATGATTTTGTTCAGACAGTCGGCTGTCATGGCATCGCCCAGCTGCGCCTGAAGGAAGGCGTACAGCCCATCGGTGTCCGCTGCGGCAAGCCCCGGTTCACTGCCGGCGGGCGCGGCGGCATCCACGGCCTGCTCCACGGCCTGCTCCACGGCAGAGGAGCAGGAGAGCAGCTGCTGCACCACGAACTCCGCCTGCTTTTTGGCGGGGTCGCTGCGCAGGCGGGTCAGGGCGAACACGGCGGCAACAGCCGCGAAGAAAAGGACAAGGCTCAGCGCCTGCTTGCGAAAGTTTTCAGACTTCATGCACGGCTCCCTTCTGGCAGAGGTTTACTTGCTCTGCTCGTTTTCCAGCTTCTGCTTTTTGGCGATGTAGGCTTCCATCTTGGGCTCTGCCCAGCCGTCCAGATTGGTCTGGCGCTCCCGGGCGATGCCCAATGCCTGTGCGGGCACATCCTTGGTGATGGTGCTGCCGGCGGCGGTGTAGGCACCATCGCCCACCTTGACCGGAGCCACAAGGTTGGTGTTGCAGCCGATAAAGCAGTAATCGCCGATCTTGGTGCGGAACTTATCCTTGCCGTCGTAGTTGCAGGTGACGGTGCCGCAGCCGAAGTTGCAGTACTTGCCCACATCGCTGTCGCCGATGTAGGTCAGGTGGCTCACAGTGTTGCCGCGGGCAAAGTTGGAGTTCTTGGTCTCCACATAGGCGCCCAGATGCACGCCGTAGTCGGTGACGGTGTTCACCCGCACATGGGTGAAGGGGCCGATGTTGTTGTGCGGGCCGATATGGCTGCCGTAGATCTGGCTGGCGTTCACGGTGGTGCCTTCATCCACGGTGCTGTCCTCGATCAGGGTGTTGGGGCCGATGACGCAGCCTGCGCCGATGACCGTCTTGCCCCGCAGGATGGTGCCCGCAAGGATCACAGCGCCCGGGGCAATGACCACTTCCGGGTCGATCTGCACGGTGCGGCTGTTGATGACGACGCCGTTTGCAATGTGCTGCACAAGGATGTCCTCGCGGGCAGCCTCGGCGGCGTTCAGCTGTGCCAAGGCGGCGGCGCGGGCCTGTTCAGAAATGGAATTCTGCATGAAAAAAATCTCCCTTCCCACCAAAGCGCGCGGCGGAAGAGAGACAGGAAAGGCGACCGGAAAATTGTTGCCTGTCCGCCCAGCATCTCCGCTGCGGAAAGCTTTGTTCCGACAAAATAAAAATGAAAAAGTTACAGGGATAGAAAGTTGTATCCAACAGGACGAGAAATCGCGTGTACAAACAAAAAACCTCTCGAACTTTCTCCCATTCTATACTACCTTAAAACTTGGAGAATTTCAAGAGATTTGCATAAAAAATAACAGACAAATTCGGGATTTTGCATGGTGGAAAGGAGTGGATTTTCTGGTATAATAGTTTAGCATTCATAAAACAATGTTCATCGTACGTTCAAGACAAGGCAAACGATGAGACCGCGGCTGCCATGCCGCCGGTCACGAATGGGAGGTAAACAACGCATGAGCAAAAAGTATCTGTACTACTTCAGCGAAGGCAATGAAGCTTTCGGCGGTGACAAGGTCACCATGAAGAACACGCTGGGCGGCAAGGGTGCCGGCCTGGCCGAGATGACCGCAGCCGGTATGCCGGTGCCGCAGGGCTTCACCATCACCACCGACGCCTGCACCCAGTACTACGCAGATGGCCGTCAGATCAATGACGAAATCACTGCTGACATCTTTGAGCACCTCAAGGGTCTGGAAGAAATCACCGGCAAGAAGTTCGGTGACAACACCAACCCCCTGCTGGTCTCCGTCCGTTCCGGCGCACGTCAGTCCATGCCCGGCATGATGGACACCATCCTGAACCTGGGCCTGAACGACGAGGCTGTTGAGGGTCTGGCAAAGAAGACCGGCAACGCCCGCTTTGCATACGACTGCTACCGCCGCTTCGTGCAGATGTTCGCCGACGTCGTTATGATGGTCCCGAAGAGCCTGTTCGAGGTCGAGATCGACAAGATGAAGGAAGCCAAGGGCGTCAAGAACGACGTGGACCTGACTGCTGATGACCTGAAGGAACTGGTCGGCACCTTCAAGAAGATCTACGAGGAGAACGAAGGCCGTCCCTTCCCGCAGGATCCCCGCGATCAGCTGATCGAGGCTGTCAAGGCCGTGTTCCGCAGCTGGGATAACCCCCGTGCAAACGTCTACCGTAAGATGAACGAGATCCCCTACGAGTGGGGCACCGCTGTCAACGTGCAGCAGATGGCCTTTGGTAACTCCGGCGACCGTTCCGGCACCGGCGTTGCTTTCACCCGTGACCCCGCCACCGGCGCTAAGAAGCTGATGGGCGAGTACCTGATCAATGCACAGGGCGAGGACGTTGTTGCCGGCGTGCGCACTCCTTCTCCCATCAGCCACCTGAAGGATCAGATGCCTGAGGTGTACGATCAGTTTGTTGAGATCGCTACCCGTCTGGAGAACTACTTCCGCGATATGCAGGATATGGAGTTCACCATTGAGGACGGCCACCTGTATATGCTGCAGACCCGTAACGGCAAGCGTACCGCACAGGCTGCTCTGCAGATCGCCTGCGATCTGGTGGACGAGGGCATGATCACCGAGCAGGAGGCTGTCCTGCGCGTGGAGCCCAAGCAGCTGGATACCCTGCTGCATCCCCAGTTCGACGCTGCTGCCCTGAAGGCTGCAGAGGTCGTCGGCAAGGGTCTGGCAGCTTCTCCCGGTTCTGCCTGCGGCCAGATCGTCTTTACTGCTGAAGAGGCAGAGGAGATGGTCAAGTCCGGCAAGATGAAGAAGGTCGTTCTGGTGCGTCTGGAGACCAGCCCCGAGGATATCGTGGGCATGCAGGTCTCTCAGGGCATCCTGACCGTCCGCGGCGGCATGACCAGCCACGCAGCCGTTGTTGCTCGTGGTATGGGCACCTGCTGTGTCTCCGGCTGCGGCAACGACAACGAGGTCAAGATCGATGAGGAGGCAAAGACCTTCGAGATCAACGGCCACAAGTTCGTCGAGGGCGACTGGATCTCCATCGATGGTTCCACCGGCAACATCTACGGCGAGCAGGTCGCAACCGTGGCCGCTACCGGCAACAAGAACTTCAACCGCTTCATGGGCTGGGCAGACGCAGCACGTCAGCTGCTGGTCATGACCAACGCTGATAACCCGCGTGACGCACAGCAGGCAGTGGATCTGGGTGCTGAGGGCATCGGCCTGTGCCGTACCGAGCACATGTTCTTCGCTGAAGACCGCATCAAGGCTGTCCGCGAGATGATCTGCGCACGCACCGTGGAAGAGCGTGAGGCTGCTCTGGCCAAGGTCGAGCCGTTCCAGCAGGGCGACTTCGAGGCTATGTACCGCATCATGGGTGAGCGCCCGATGACCATCCGTTATCTGGACCCGCCCCTGCACGAGTTCCTGCCCACCAAGGACGAGGACATCAAGGAACTGGCTGCCGACATGGGCATGACCTACGACGACCTGAAGAACGTGGTTACTTCTCTGCACGAGTTCAACCCCATGATGGGTCACCGTGGCTGCCGTCTGGCTGTTACCTACCCCGAGATCGCTGCTATGCAGACCCGTGCTGTGATCAAGGCTGCTCTGAACGTCTCTGCTGAGACCGGCCATGTGATCACCCCGCACATCATGATCCCGCTGGTTGGCGAGGTCAAGGAGCTGAAGTTCGTCAAGGACGTTGTTGTCAAGGTTGCTGATGAGCTGATCGCTGCTGCTGGCGTTGACATGAAGTATCAGGTCGGTACCATGATCGAGATTCCCCGTGCAGCCCTGACTGCCGGCGAGATCGCTAAGGAGGCTGAGTTCTTCAGCTTCGGCACCAACGACCTGACCCAGATGACCTTCGGCTTCAGCCGTGATGACGCTGCCAAGTT
>ENA-USUK01002372-USUK01002372.1-human-gut-metagenome-genome-assembly--contig:-NODE-2372-length-12728-cov-4.504387_pt1 | contig 12728 bp, 11 predicted proteins | sample MGYA00250062_ERZ773400 | MGnify/ENA primary metagenome ERZ773400 (study PRJEB29103, sample SAMN06111961) | human gut metagenome | biome: human gut; feature: ankylosing spondylitis patient; material... | reverse complement strand
CGGCTGTCCGTGCCCACGCCTTCCACGATGCCGCAAGGCGCGGCTCCCGCCACGGCGGAACCGTCCACGGCGCGGACAATCTCTTCAAAACTCAGGCGCATCCCAGAATCTCCCGGACGGTTTGCTGATCGCTGAACGGATGTTTGACATCGCCGATCTGCTGCGTGCTCTCGTGCCCCTTGCCCGCGATGAGCAGGGCGTCGCCGGGGTGCAGGAGCTCAAGGCCCTTTTCAATGGCCCGGCGGCGATCCGGATCGGCAAACACTTCGGCGGCACCGGAGAGGCCGGGCATGACGTCGGCCATGATCGCCTCAGGCTCCTCGTGGCGCGGATTGTCGGAGGTAAGCACGGCCACGTCGGACAACCTGGCCACGGCTTCGCCCATGAGCGGGCGCTTGGCGCGGTCGCGGTTGCCCCCGCAGCCGAACACGGTGACGATACGCCGCCCGGGATACTCCGCCTGGACGGAGCGGAACAGAGTCTCGAAGCTCATGCGGTTGTGGGCATAGTCCACAATAGCGGTGACGGTGTCGTCGGCGTTAGAGTAGACTTCCATGCGCCCGGGCACCCGGGCCTTCATCAGCCCCACATACACCGCCTGCTCCGGGATGTTCAGCCCCTGGCACACGGCGATGGCGGCCAGGGCGTTTTCCACGTTGAACAATCCGGGCATGGTCAGGCGGAACTCCCGCTGGAACCGGCGGGTGCGCACCCGGAACAGGATGTCGTTGCCCCGCTTGCGCACCTGGCTGGCGTACACGTCCGCCTCCTCATTCTTCTGGGAGAAGGTGATGACGGGGCGGCCCCCCTCCTGAGCGGCCTGGAGCACCCGCTGGGCGTGGTCGCAGTCCAGATTCACGCAGGCGATGCGGGCCTGGGCGAAAATTTTCAGCTTGGAGGAGAAATAGTCCTCAAAGTCCGGGTGCTCGATGGGGGAGATGTGGTCGGTGCCGATGTTCAAAAAGCAGGCAGCGGCAAAGTCGGTACACAGGGTGCGGTGATACTTCAGCGCCTGGCTGGACACCTCCATGGTCACATAGCCCAAGCCGTTGTCCCGGGCGTTGGCAAAGTGCCGCTGAAGCTCCAGGGGCTCCGGGGTGGTGAGGTGGGACTCGAACTGCTCTGTGCCGTCATAGGTGTCGATGGAGGAGATGACGCCCGAGGCGGGGCGGCCCTCCCCCGCCAGATATTCGTCCAGAATATACTTCAGGTAATAGGCGGTGGACGACTTGCCCTTGGTCCCGGTGATGCCAATGACGTTCAGATCACCGGAGGGGTGGCCGTAGTACAGGTCGGCCAGGGGGGCGATGGTCTCCCGCATGTCCGTCACCTGGATACAGGGCAGGTCCACCTGGGGATAGGGCTCCAGGCTGACATAGGCCATGGCCCCCTTGTCCCGGGCCATCTGTAAAAATTCCGCTTTGAAGTGGGCACCCTTGCACACAAACAGGGTGCCGGGGACCACCTGGCGGGAGTCGTAGGAAACCAGAGCCACCGGGGCCGTCAGGTCCAGGCCGGCGGGCCGGGACACCAGCAGCCCCCGCTGCTCCAACAGATCAAGATAGTCCCCCAGGGGACGGATGGACTGAGCCATAGCTGTCGCCTCCATGAAATCAAGAATAAATCGCCCGGGGAATATTTTTTATTGCCCCGGGCTTTTTTATTGTTCAGCTAAAGATGTCCCGCAGGGGCCGGCGGCAGGCCAGCACGGCCCGCTCGGCCAGGACGGACATGGCGTCGGTGTAGAAGGGGGGCAGCTGGCGGCGGACGGCGAACACAGACAGCTCTGTGCAGGCCAGCACCCCGCTGTCGCAGCCCTGGGCCAGCAGGTCCTGGTGGATGGCGTCGAACTTTTGGGGGTCGCCGTCCCGCCCGGCCTTCACGTCGTCATAAATAAGGGACATGACCAGCTTCTGGGCCTCCGGTGAGGGGGTCACCGCCGTGATGCCCAGGGCCGCAAACTCCTTCTGATACAGGCCCGAGCGGATGGTCCCGTCGGTGGCCAGAATGCCAGGGCGGGTGCGCCCCTGGCGCTTCAAGGCCGCCGCAGTCTCCCGGATCATGTTCAGGATGGGCACGCCGATGTGCTCCTGCACCCGATCCAGAAAGAAGTGGGACGTGTTGCAGGGCACGGCCAGCACCGTGCAGCCCGCCTGCTCCAGCAGCCGGGCGTCGGCCAGCAGCCGCTGAAACACCGCCTCCTGCTCCTCCGCCGTGCCCAGAATGGCCGCCGTGCGGTCGGGCATCTGGCAGTCAGACAGGATGAGGGCGTTCACGTGCTCCTGGTCAGTGTGGGCGTCGGTGCGGTCAATGACCAGCTGATAAAAGGTGTTGGTGGCCTGGGGCCCCATGCCCCCCAGCACCCCGAGACGGTCGTTCACAGAAACCTCCACGTTATCCCTCCGGCACCTTGTTGTACTGGTCGAAACGCTTGATGTTGCCGAAAGCCAAGCATGGTCAGAGCGGCTACCGCTTCCTCCTGCACTTCTACGCTGGCAGATTGCAGCAGCATTCCGGCAGAAGCGCTTCCTCCTGCCACGGTGGCTCCCATCGTCTTTATCTTGTCTTTCAGGTCGACAATGACACGCTGCGCTGTTTTCAGTCCGATCCCCTTCACCGTTTTCAGCAAGTTCGCATTTTCGGTGCTGATCACATTCACCAGTTCGGCAGGCGAAAGGGCAGAGAGAATCATACGTGCCGTATTGCCTCCGATGCCCGACACGGAAATGAGCAGCAGGAAAATCTCCCGCTCCTGCTTGTCGGCAAATCCGTAGAGCACATACGCGTCCTCCCGAATAGCTTCATAGATATATAACTTACAGTTTTTCTTCCCCTGAATAGCCGAATAAGTATTCAGGGATATATTGGCGGCATAGCCTACCCCGTTACAGTCGATTACTGCGGTTGCCGGACTAAGTTCGGCAAGTTCGCCTCTTACATATTCTATCATAGTGTGAGCAAAGATAAGACAAATTCACCACAGATGAAAAGACTTTCGCAACATTTCCGCCTCGCAGTCAGAGGTGAAAAAATTAAAAATAATGCAGGCAGTAAACAAAACTTCCTAGTAATTTGTTTACTTTTGCGGCAGAATTAAAGAAAAATGTTCATATAAAACCAATAAAAGAATGAAAAAAGTAAGAGCAGCTATTGTCGGTTACGGCAATATCGGACACTATGTACTTGAAGCGCTACAGGCAGCGCCTGATTTCGAAATAGCCGGAGTAGTTCGTCGTGCAGGAGCAGAGAACAAGCCGGAAGAGTTGGCAAACTATGCAGTAGTCAAAGATATCAAAGAGCTGGAAGGAGTGGAAGTGGCCATCCTCTGCACACCGACCCGCAGCGTTGAGAAATACGCGAAAGAATATTTGGCAATGGGAATCAACACGGTGGACAGCTTCGACATCCACACAGGCATCGTTGACCTGCGCCGCACGCTGGATGCCACCGCCAAAGAGCACAAAGCCGTATCCATCATCTCCGCAGGATGGGATCCGGGAAGCGACTCGATCGTACGCATCATGCTCGAAGCAATCGCTCCGAAAGGCATCACTTACACCAACTTCGGTCCCGGCATGAGTATGGGACACACCGTAGCCGTAAAAGCGATCGACGGAGTGAAAGCCGCCCTCTCCATGACGATCCCTACTGGAACGGGAATCCACCGCCGCATGGTATATATCGAACTGAAAGACGGATACAAGTTTGAAGAAGTAGCCGCAGCCATCAAGGCAGACCCTTACTTCGTGAACGACGAGACACATGTAAAACTTGTGCCCAGCGTAGACGCACTGCTCGATATGGGACACGGTGTAAATCTGACTCGCAAGGGAGTTTCCGGTAAAACGCAGAATCAGCTGTTCGAGTTCAATATGCGCATCAACAATCCGGCACTGACTGCACAGGTACTTGTGTGCGTGGCACGCGCTTCCATGAAGCAGCAACCGGGGTGCTACACCATGGTAGAAGTCCCCGTCATCGACCTCCTTCCGGGCGACCGCGAAGAGTGGATCGGACATTTGGTTTAGTCGGATTTAGTCGAGGGGCATTGAAAAACAAACGATATAGCAACCGGGAAGAATGGGCGAACACCCTCAGTCATGGGGCAGGCATTCTTCTCGGAATCGTAGGAGGATATTTCTTACTGCGAAAAGCCTCCGTTGCTGCTGATCCGCAATGGGCAGTGCCCTGCGTGATTGTCTATCTGGCGGGAATGCTTTCTTCTTACGTCAGTTCTACCTGGTATCACGGCAGTCGTCCGGGAGCACTGAAAGAACAGCTCCGTAAATTTGACCACGGAGCCATCTATCTGCACATAGCAGGCACTTATACTCCGTTCACACTACTCGTCTTGCGCCATGCAGGCGGTTGGGGATGGGGTATTTTCGCATTTGTCTGGCTGTCCGCCATTGCCGGTTTCATCCTTAGTTTCAAAAAGCTGAAAGAACATAGCAATCTCGAAACGGTTTGTTATGTGGGTATGGGGGCATGTATACTGGTGGCAATGAAGCCTCTTCTCGATCAGTTGGAAATGGCCGGTGCCTCCCCCGCTTTCTGGTGGCTGATAGGCGGAGGCATTTCATACATTACAGGAGCTGTATTCTATTCGCTGCGCAAGCCTTATATGCACGCCGCTTTCCATCTGTTCTGCCTCGGCGGAAGCGTAGGGCACATCGTGGCGATCTGGCTGGTTTTATAAAGGACACATACGAACAAAAAAAAGGCTATCTATCCCAGACAGCCAATCTTTATTAACCTTAAATCTAATACTATGAAAAACACACTACAAAGATACGGACTTTCCTCATATCTCCAAATTTTCGAGGCAAAGCAGGAACATTTATAACACGGTTTAATAGATATCAGATATTCGTTAACATTTAACGTAGTTAAATCTAAAAATTAACAAATAGCAAATGCGATAGCCCAGCATAGGAAGCACTCCGTCTATATATATTCCAATAGTGATTTATACATTTGTCTGGACTCCTTATTTACATCATTCATTGTTAGATACTTAAATCCATTATGCTCATAGAATTTTATAGTTCGCCGAGTATTATCATTGATAGCGTCCACAGTTATAAACTGACACCCCGTCTTATTTTTTAATAGAAAACCCTACGGTTATATTGTAGCGAACTCTAAATAAGCTATTTATGCGTAAGCAAAGAAAAATGAGGTAATGACTTGGAAGCAGTCGTAATTTCTGCGATTTGCTGTCCTTTTCTGTCAAACAACTCTTTTGTCCTCACAAAAATAGCAATAAAAATTGGAATATCTCAAATTATGGGAAGACTTTTTGGTTCATTTAAAAGTCTCCCCAATCTTTATATAGTCCAAACTGCAAATTGAATAAAACGCAAAGAATTTGTCTTAAAATTTACAGTTTTTGGTCTTTTCCATTTGTTTATGGCTGTAAAATGTTCTAATTTTGTGTTGAAAAATAATTTAATTACAAATATGGCTGATATAAATCGTATTAGAATTGCACTTGTTGAACGTAAGAAAACAAGTAAATGGTTGGCAGAGCAGGTTGGAAAAGACCCGGCTACTGTGTCGAAATGGTGTACCAACAAGACACAACCATCCTTAGAAACCCTTGTGGAGGTTGCGAAGATTCTTGAAATGGATCCTCGCGAACTTATTATACCAGTTGATACACAAAAAGTAATGATGGCGATAATTTGATCTACAAATTTGTATCATGACAATTTGGGCAAATACCGAAATAAATTTTGATGGTAGGCTTGTAAAGGCGCAAGCCCCAATTATAGTGTCCGCAAGTAGAAGCACGGACATACCTGCCTTCTATGCTGATTGGTTCTTTGATCGTTTGGAGAAAGGATATTCCGCTTGGGAGAATCCTTTCAATGGTGTAAAATCATATGTGTCATATGATAGGACAAGGTTTATTGTATTTTGGTCAAAGAATCCACGTCCTTTGCTGGATTATCTGCACATCCTTGAAAAAAGGAAAATCAAATGCTACATTCAGTACACACTGAACGACTACGAGGACGAGATGCTGGAGAAAGTGCCTGCGATTGCAACTCGCATAGAAACGTTCAAGTTGCTTGTTGAACTTCTTGGTGTCGGTTCGGTAATATGGCGTTTCGATCCGATGCTACTTACTGATGACATTACTATTGATGACCTATTACACAAGGTGCAGAATATTGGTGATCAGTTGAAAGGCTTTACCGAAAAACTTGTATTCAGTTTTGCCGATATCCTGTTGTACAAGAAGGTAAAGTCTAATCTCGAACGAAATGGTATTCTATATCACAAGTGGGCAGAAGTTCAGATGGAAGAGTTTGCTCAAAAGCTTTCTGCCATGAACAAGGAACGTGGATGGAACTACACGCTTGCAACATGTGGTGAGAAAATTGACATCGACAAATATGGCATAAAGCATAATCGCTGTATTGATGGTGACCTCATCACCAAGATTGCATGGAATGACACTGAGTTGATAAAGTTTATGAAAGTAAAGATTGAGGATATGCCACAACCGTCACTTTTTGGCGATGCTGAAATACCTGAGGGGGCAATCCTGCTCCCTCAAAACCATTACTTTATCAGCAATCACAAGAAAGACCCAGGTCAACGTGAGTTGTGTGGATGCATGGCCGCCAAGGATATAGGCGAATATAACACTTGCCCACATCTTTGCGAATACTGCTATGCCAACACCAGCAAGGAGTCGGCAATAGCAAACTGGAAATGTCACAAAGAAAACCCTTGGGGTGAAACAATAACTGGAAGATGAAAGAATCTAAAACCACATTTGCGTACCTTGTAGAGCATATGTCCGAGCCATCATTTGAGAAGGTTCGCAATATTTCTTACGATTTCGTTCAGAAACTCCCATCTGAGTTAGCTGACGAATTGTTTGATCAATTGAATCGCGGAGTAGAATTGCTTGACTCTGAGCCATTATTGCAGATGTATTTCTATTCTTATGGTCAAATGCATGCAGAGAAATTGACGTATACTTTTAAGCAATTAAGTCCATACATAAAATCTGCAGAGAAGATAGATATTGTTGATTATGGATGTGGTCAGGGGTTGGCCACGATGTGCTACCATGACTTCATAAAGGATTATAACTTACAACAACAAGTTCGCTCCATCACTTTGATAGAGCCTTCCGTCTTGGCATTATCAAGAGCAGAACTGCTTTGTAGTTGTTTCTTCCCTGAGGCATCAATAATAGCAGTTCAAAAAGACTTTGATGAACTATTAGAAGATGACATCCGAATAGACGTAGATTGTCCAACTCTTCATCTTTTTTCCAACATTTTGGATGTAGAATCATACGACATTATGCCATTAGCTGATAAGATTAAGACATCGTGCCAAGGCGACAATGAATTTGTGATAGTTTCTCCAATACAGAATGTAAGGCGTATGGGACGTCTTAAGGAGTTTGTGGATTGTTTAGGGGCAAATTGCTATTTTGGAAAGTATCTGGATAAACAACAGTTGAGAGAAGATAAAGACTGGACATGTTGCGCTATGTTGTGTAGTACGAGAAATAGCGAATTGGCAGCTATCAATATAGAAGAGGTTCACCGGAAGGCAAAAGAATTCTTTGATGATGTCACACTCTGGGGCGACAAAGAAGCTTCCAAAGCAATTTTTGATGAAGCAAGAATTTGTGCCGAGAATAGAGATGCCGAATGTATGAACATTATGGGATTATTCTATGCAAAAGGCATTTTGGTAGAGAAATGCAATAAAGAAGCATTTGCATGGTTTAATTTAGCGGCCCGACATGGATTCTCACGAGCTGCCAGGAATTTGGCATTGATGTATGCAAAAGGGAATGGAATTGAAAAAAATATATCTTTAGCCATACAAATAATAAATCAGATAAAAGAACGTGATACTCCTTGTTATTATTTAAGTCTTGGTGAAATAGAAAGGATAGCAAGAAGCCATGAGGCAGCTTTTGAAAACTTCAAAATTGCAGCAGAACTTGGGAATGCAAGAGCTAAGTATTTTTATGGAACTTATCTCCTAAAAGGAGAATGTTGCAACAAGAACATTATGTTAGGTGTTAAGAACATAAGATATGCAGCGAAGAATGGTATTGCACCAGCTTGCTTACTTTTGGCCCGTTACTATGAAAAGGGATTCACGGAAGGCGGTATAAATCAATCTAATACTTTAGCTGTAAAGTACTATAAATCTGCAGCAAAAAATTGTAGCGTCAAAGCTCAGAGAAGGCTTGCAGAAATATACAAAAGCGGAATCTTGGGTGTGTCGAAAAATCAAAAAGAATCTTTCAAATGGTATTTGATTGCCGCAGAAAATGGTGATTATGATTCTGCCTTTTATGTGGCATTGTCGTATGCGAATGGAAATGGCATAGATACAAACTATGTAGAGACAGTAAAGTGGTACAAGATAGCTGTCGAGCATGGTTCTTCATCTGCTATGAACAATTTGGCTGTTTGTTACGAAAACGGTCATGGTGTTGAAAAGAATGAAGAAAAGGCCTTTTCTCTTTATTTGAAAGCTGCAGAAGCGGGAGGCTTAATGGCTGCAAATAATGTCTCGGTGTGTTATCAAAAAGGTACAGGGACCAAGGTAAATCCACAACAAGCATTATTTTGGAAAGAGAAGGCTGCAGAAGGTGGTAATTCTAAAGCGCAAGGTAAGTTGGTAGAATGGTACTTCAAAGGATATGGAACAGAGAGAAGTTATGAAAAGGCTCTCTACTGGTTTATTAAATCGAAGCTCGATAAAGAAGAGAATATCATTGGTATTGAAAATCTCTTTGATTTAATTATGCATAAAGCAAATGATGGGAATGCTTTGTTTCAGTATTTGTTGGCAAAATGTTATGCTTATGGAGCATTTGTACCGAAAGATCTGCCTTTGTCGATGATATGGTATGAGAAATCCGCTACTAATGGTTTCGTAGAATCACTTATTAAATTGCGGCGTATAAATTCAATCTCTACAGAAGCCACAAGAGAAGAAATGTCAGCAGGAGTGAAAGATGAACATGGTGTACTGTATTCTCAAGATTGGAAGAAGGTCTTATCATGTAGCTTCGTTCATTGTAAATCTTACAATATACGCAAAGGAACTCGCGTTATTTGTGACGGAGCTTTTGCCAATCAATATATTGAACGATTGCTAATTCCTTCTTCAGTTGTTGCAATAGGAGATAATCCTTTTGCAAGCAATCCATACTACCATGATACTAAAATCGCAATAGAGAATCAATCTCCAAACTATATTGTCAATGAGGATGCTTTATATACAAAAGATGGTCGAACGATAGTTGCATATTGGGGTAAACAAAAACAATTCACAATACCTGAGCATATCACACACATTGCTAATGGGTGTTTCTCAAATGCAAGAAATCTTAAAACGATTTTTTTGCCGCAAGGTGTTGAATCCATTGGACGCAAGGCATTTGAGGATTGTTATTCACTTAAGTCATTGGATTTGCCAAAGAGTTTGAAAGCCATTGGAGAATCTGCTTTTTGGGGATGTGAAGCACTTGAAGAAATATGGTCGTTAGGTTCAATTAGAACTATTGAACCTAATACCTTTGAAGGATGTAACTTAAAGTATGTTCACTTTCCATCATGCTTAGTTTCAATAATGGATAATGCGTTTAATTCAAATAGAGAGTTGAAAAATATTGACTTACCAGATACGCTTGAAACAATAGGGAATCACGCTTTTGCATATTGTAGCAATCTGGAACGTATTAACTTAGGGAACTCTGTTAAATTTATTGGAAATTTCTGTTTTCATAGGTGTGCCATAAATGAGGTACGCCTACCATCGTCTTTAACGAGTTTGGGAACAAGGCCATTTGATAACGTTGACAATATCATAACAAAACGTGATAGCTTATATAAAGCCGAAGAAGGAATGCTTATAAACACAAAAAACAAAAACTTGGAATGTATATTTGGCGATAGCTCTTCCATTACATTAAAAGGCATTAAATCAATATCCTCATTGGCATTTTACGAATCAAAAGTTGTAGAAGTTGTTATGTCTAATGATATTATTTCATTGCCAGAATATGCGTTCTATAATTCGCAGAATCTAATAAATATAAAATTGTCTGAGAGGTTAGAATTTATTGGAACAGGATCTTTCTATGGATGCAAAAAATTATGTGGTATATCCATTCCAAAGTCAGTACAAGAGGTAAATAGTGCAGCATTTTGCAGATGCGTTTCATTAGAAACAATAGAATTAAAAGGATTAGCGACAAAAGCCTCAGAATCAATAATTGAATATAAAGATTATGAACATTTTCCATCAGCATACCATTCGCATTGCATAACAATGGGGAGTTGTATAGATGAATTAGATTGGAACTATAAACCTGATGTAGAATCGTTCAAGTGCATTACTATAGTTGTTCCTAACTCTACAAAGAACAAATATATTTTTAAACCCGTATATCATCTTAAATGGAACCAACGTGAAATGGATAGAAAATTTAAAATTATAGAAAACGATGAGAACTGCGAATATTATGAAAGTTGACCGTTTGCGAATGGGTACAGATGGCCAGGGCATAACCACGCTTGTAGCTTTCTATAAATGTCCACTAAACTGCAAGTATTGCATAAACCACAAATGCCATTTAATTGATTCTAACTCCAAAGTTTCTACCATTGAGCTATACAACAACATCAAAATAGATCAATTATACTTTGCGGCTACAGGTGGAGGATTAACTTTCGGTGGCGGAGAACCACTACTTCAAGCTTTCTTTATACAAGATGTTTTGGAACTCGGTGCTAAGAACTGGCATACAACAATAGAAACATCCCTAAACGTTCCTTACGAAGAATGGTGTAGCTTGATTGATTACGTTGACGAATGGATTGTTGATGTTAAAGACATGAATCCATCCATTTATAAATGCTATACGAGTAAAGATAATGTAATTGTCATAGACAATCTGAAAAAGTTTGTGGATTTAGGGCTTACAGAAAGAGTCCTTATACGTTTACCATTTATTAAAGGCTTTAATACGGAAACAGATGTTCGTAGTAGCTGCCAAAAGCTTGAGCAAATAGGATACTCTCGGTTTGATGAATTTTCTTACAAGATAGTATAATGGATGGTAGAACCAAATGCAAAATACTTAAGGGTATTCGTCAGAGAATAGCGGATATAAATGGAATCAATTATGAACCATATCCCTGTTCGAATACTAGTGACTGTAAAGGCACTTGTGCCCAATGTGAAAAAGAACTAGATTGGCTATGGAGGCAGCTAAAACAGAAAGAATCTCAAGGGTATCAGATATACATAACTCCTGAAGATTTGAAAGAATATGAATTCCAGAACAGTATGACAAGATATAAAACTAATGTAATATAGAATATGGCAGACATAAAAGATTTATATGGTCAAATCTCAAAAATCCTAGAGGTTCAGGGCTATAAAGAGTTTCTAGAACGTGCGGAGACTCTCTATTACGATGAATCGGGTAATGATAAGCATCTTATTATCAAGAGAGAGAAGTTGAATACCAATTACGATGCAGTGTTTATATTAGGTGGTGTTCAATCTGAAGATTCGTTATCAATAGATGAATTGAAGGATTCTCTCGGAATAGAAAGAACAAAAGAACTGAAGGCAAAGAATGATTTAAAGGGTTCATTCTTAGATATCTTGAAAAAGGCAAAAGTTACAAATGTCTTGACACTGATTGAGAAAAATGGATGGCACATACACTTTAATGCAGTTCAAATTTTGTATTATGGATTTGTTGATATTATAGATTCTATAGAAGGGTTAGATGCAGATTCATATGAATTTAAAGCAGTATTATATGATGTACTAAAAACAACTCCAGACGCAACTGTTGCCCATTTCAAAAAATATAAATATCCTAATATAAAGGATGCGGAAATCAAGGATTTCATAAAAGGTATTTTATATTTCGTAAATCAATCAATAAATGCTGATGCCACAAAATCTTTGATCTGTCCACACAAATTATTCCTAAAACAATGTCTTGAAAATGCACGTAACCAAAAGAATTTGATTTTCATTCAAGATGAGACACCTCATGAATGGGTTAAAGACTATCTTCAGTTCTATCGCCAAGAAATAATTACATTTCGACATAAGACATTATTATTTGATGAAGAGAAACAAGTACAAGCCAGATTGTCTTCTGAAAACCTAAAGTACGAAGGAAAAGCATTATGTCACTATTCTTTTTGCGATTCGTCTACTAATGCGATGATACAACTAAGTGATTATATTGTTGGTATATTACGAAAGTACTTTATGTTCCTTGATCGTCTTCAACCAAAGGTAGATGCAGATATAGATTCTTTTGACAAAGTACAAATGAAGAATTTCGAACTGCTTAATAAAATATTGAAACGATCACTTCAATATAATCCATTATTTATACACACCATAATGAGTGTACATTGCAAAAAGAAAATGGATCTGTACATAGACAAATATGGGGAGGATTGAATTTGAATATTTTCATATAACGCTATAGGCAAAAATAGACAACTTGAGTATTATTGAATGTTCAGAGGTGAAATTCTTAAAAAATTTGTACCATAGTTTTTACAATGCGGCACTATAAAATATTTTGTGTAAATGTAAAATACGGGATTCAGTACGAGTTCCGTATTTTTTTATTTAATAGATTTGCAAAATGAAAAAGATTATGAAAGAGAATCATGTAGTGCCTGATG
>ENA-USUK01002369-USUK01002369.1-human-gut-metagenome-genome-assembly--contig:-NODE-2369-length-12737-cov-3.960742_pt1 | contig 12737 bp, 14 predicted proteins | sample MGYA00250062_ERZ773400 | MGnify/ENA primary metagenome ERZ773400 (study PRJEB29103, sample SAMN06111961) | human gut metagenome | biome: human gut; feature: ankylosing spondylitis patient; material... | reverse complement strand
CATTGCCCACCGCTCTGCCAAATCGAAAGAGAGGTAACCGCCATAATGGTAGCCGTCTATCCTCTTCATCGGTTTTACTCCCGGAAAGTAGGTGCAATAATAGGTGCCGAAGAGATGGAGCGATGTTTGGGGGAGGAATTGACAGGAAACATCGGTGCCGATTCCGAATGTATTGCTACTCGAACGGGGAATGCTCAGTTTATGCGCATAGAGGCACAGCCCCAATTTCCATTTCTCGTTTGGAGAATACACCGTTTTGACTTCGGCATAGTTCGATACGCCGACTCCTATGATGTTTTCCTGCCTGCCACGCCCCCAAACATCCACTTTGTTAAACCGATGGATAATCCCGCCGACATTGTATTCACCTTTATGCAGGGATGAACGGTCAACGGGAAAACTCCGTGTATAATCAGGACGAAAGTCCAAAAGCGTTCCGGGCATTTGGGGAATGGCATCAAAATGTGGAAACAAAAATGCCTTCTCATGTTCATAAACCGACAGTTTGGTCGTGTCTATGCCCGTCACGGTCTGTTTTGTACGGTCAAAGGAAAGTACACGTTTTTCCTGCCCGTATGATTTTGAGCAAACAGACAACAGCAGCATGATGACAAGAGCCACACTATATGCTGTCAGATTGATGCCGCAGATTTTCAATTTTTGTTTCCACATAATATATATTCAATCGCAGGATTTCGATATATGTTTCTTTTCGTTCCATGACTGTTGGGATTATTGGCAAAACGGACTCGCCAAAAGCGAAAGAGCGATTGTCGCAATGACAACCGCCGTAATCGCCATGGCTGTAACGAATACATCGATAGACAGCCGTTCGATCGTTTCGATAATCATCTTGCTCATATTTTTTGTCGCAAAAATATCTGGCATAAAACGGCTATACAATCAGAATCTTACCGAAACGGAGAAATCGGCTTCGCAATCGCCCGAATCCGCCTTCGAAACAATTTCGGAGGTATCCGTTCACTTGCTTCCGAACAGCCGCCTTCGCCGCCGATACGACAGGAAGATGCAGAGAATGCACGCCAGAATCATTCGTTCGGAGTGGTCAGAAGTGCACTTCCCTGTGTAATATCGATACTTGTGAAAGCATCGCCGACCGTCATTCCTATACCGATTTTCCTCGGCTCCCGTCCATCGTTCTCTTTCAGGGCGATATACAATTTGTTCGGACTTTCGGACGGCACGACGATTTCGCACCACTCGTTTTCGAACTTCATAAATCCGAAATCCTCGCCGTGAATCATCAGGTTTTCGCCCTTCGCTTCGTATTGGACGGTGGAAATCCACCAGCCTTTGTAATTTTTCATCGTCACGACGGCCGAGCCTCCCTGCGGCGGAACGGTTATTTCCCGACAGTCCGTCTTGATCGGATCCCAATCGCCGTCCTTGCGTGTACACGATACTGCCGATGCTGCGATAGCAAGTAAGTAAAAGCCGTATTTCAATAGTTTCATACGTGTATATATTTTCGATTCGCGGCAATATTAGTATGAAAGGGTCTCTGTTTTGACTTCATTTTGACCATTATTGCCCAGTATACTATAATGCACTTCCACTTCTCCGGGAATATCATCTTTTGTGGTTATTGCAATATAATTATGCCGAAGAATAGTTGTTTTGCGTACTCCTTCCTCTAAATCAACCTTTGTACATTGGGAAAACAATATTGTAAGAAAAAGCCAAACACACAATTGTAAAGAGAAGATCTTCTTCATTTTGTTGCATCTTTAAATTAATCCCAAACCATTAACCAAGGATTCCACCAATCAACCTTTGTATAGTTGCCGCCATTCTTCTTGTCTCCTGGCACGCCTACTTTTGCGCCATTATCTATCTGAAGGAAATAATAGTTTCTCCACAACCAAGAACCAGTCTGTTTTGCACCATAAGCTAAAGTCCAATGCAATTGCCCACCAGAACCACACAATCTGATTGCGGGTTTCTTATAATGCTTTATTTGGTCATATGCAAAAAGATCAGCAAAGCACAGAGCTGGATTAATCCATATTTTCCCATTGGAAGCAATGGGCATTGTCCTCCCCATTTCTCCCGGAGTCATCGGTCTTCCGAAAAGACGCAAAGCAAAATTTAGAATACCAAACTCTCCAAATGAAGAAGCATTATTATAAAAGAAATCATATTTATCTTTGCCTTGATTTACATAAAGGATATATCCGCAAACCCAAGGACCACAAGCACCACCTCTTCTATAAAAATGCTTTCTGTCATCATACTTATCAATCCATTTTAAACTTTTATCGGTACGACTAAAGATTCTTCTAAATAATCGTCCAAAAAGTTTACTTTCATTATTAAGTTCTTCATCGCTTGTCTCTAAGAGTTCTTGCTCATAAGCACTATATACCGTACAAGGTTGATCTTTTCCTTATCGTTCAATTCTTTAGCAAAAGAGAGAGCCTCCACGAAAGAGAGGTTTCTTCATAAAAAAGGAGCCATACTCTTTAGAATACGACTCCTTCGATATCATGCATTTGGCTACTCTTTGTTCCTTATGGTTTCATTGTGCATTAATATGTATATACAATATAATTGACCGAATGTACGCTTAGACAAACGCAAATCATCTGCGTTCTCAGTATCTAATGTATGTAAGCCTTGGTTATCTTCTATTATATGCTCCATGAAGCGTCGTTTTGCAATTTCCCACTTAAGGAATAGACCATCGTCCAGAGAGGGGGGCAACCCCAACTTCTTTTCAATGTCAAAAAAGTCAATATCAACATAGATACTATCGTTTTCTCTTATACGTTCTTGAAAACTGTGATTGTCCATAGCTATTGCTCTCTTCCTATTGTCTATTGACATATGAGGATAATGCAGAGTTATGCTATCGCCTTTTTGTAAGGAGTATAAATCGAAGTCATACCTGTCATCTAACCAATAGAACTCCACTTCATTCTTACGTAAGTTGTATCCGACGATTACAGATGTTGCAATGTATTCCTTCTCGTATTTCTTTTGTATCTCCGTCGATAAACCAACATTTACAATGTCTATCACCTTGCAAACGTCTGAGGAGTCGTTCTCAAGCAACACCTGAGATTTTGCTCTCGGAGTTACAAAACACAAAAACAGCAAGAAGAGCACTATGCTTGCTCTATTCTCCTTCGACTGGTGTTTCATCCTCTAAAACTTGTAATCCTGCCTTCTGAAACCACTTCTGAATTTGGTCTAAGAATCATAGTACATGATGGATTAGAGTGAACTTTTGTACTAACTACATCCAACTCTTTTCTATTATACCAGACAATCATCTCCGTTGTTGATGTCGCGACGTGGGAACTGTGTTGCCCTCGAAGTACATATGTGAGCTTTACCCCACTCGCCCGTGTTGAAGAACTGGACTGTTGTGAAACTTGAGATAGATCTGTCAAATTAATTGTTTCCCCTCCTGTCTTCACAAATTCAAAGAATTCCTTGGTCTTTTCGTAATCTTCCGACAGAAGAAATTTATCAACCTCTTCTTGAGAAACTCCCTCAATCTGCGTCCAACCATATTGAGCACAAAGTTGTTTCATCTTTTGCAAGTGCTCTATCTTGCTTGATGGCATGTCCATTTCATTGCTACAAGAACTGATGGCAAATAGTGCGAACATACATACTGTCATGCATGCGAGATAAATGTAATTTCGTTTCATAATAACAAGTTTTTTAACGTCAATGCTTTTAGACTGAGAAGCTGAGTGATTATATGCTTACCTCCTTTCCTTAAAATCACAGATTGCTTCGATAATAAGTGTACGCTATGTTTCTTTTCTCTGTAGTAGACTGACGTGTTATTCTTTTCATCTGCAAAGTTAGTTAGTAACAGACAAAGCCTGCAATACCTAAATGTTGGTATTTTTTACATCCAATATAATAACACTTCAGTGGCTTAACTTTCCCGATTACTGCCTCCAGCGATATCCAACAGTTCGGAAGTAATCCCTTGTTGTCTCAATTTATTATACTCCAGCTGCAACTTACCTAATAATTTCACGGCATTATCATTAGCCATCTGCATCGCCAGAATACGGGCAGCCTGTTCGGAAGTTTTATTTTCCATCAACAGATCGTACATCAAAGCATGCATCATCAGGGGATACAACATGGTTAATATTTGTTCACATCCGGGTTCATAAATATACCATGGACCGAGCCGATCTGTGGTTTCTATTTTTTCTTCCGGTTCTACAATAACCGGCAAAAAAGAACGTAACCGCACGATTTGTACGCCCATACTTTTATAATGTGCATAAACAACTCCTACCTGGTCGTATTTTCCTTTCAAAAAATCTTCCATCAGTTCATCGGCCAATTCCCGGGTAGCCGCCATATAGTCTTTCTTTTCAAAAGCTTCGGGATGTCGGGCCAGGCGAATGCCCTTTATCCGTTTCACCTCAGCCAGTATTTTTTTTCCGACCGGAAAAACGGTAATTTCCCGGATACCCCGTTTCTGATAAGCCTGTACTTCCTCCACCAATTTTTTATATAAATTGATATTGAAAGCTCCGCACAATCCATCGTCGGAAGCAAAAATAACAATAGCCACCTTCTTTACCTGGCGCTTCACTGTCAATGGCGACTGAAACTCACAACCGGATTTTTCAATATGGGCATATATTTCCCATAACTTCCGGCGATAAGGCTCGGCCTGAAGCAACTTGTTCTCGGCCTTTCTCAACCGGGCAGAAGAAATCATCTTCATTGCTCCGGTAATTTTCTGAGAGGAATGGACAGAATTGATCCTTCCTTTCAGTTCACGCATCGTTGCCATTCTTCTCTTTTTTACTTATCTACAAATTCTTCGGTTTGTTCGGTTTGTTTCACGGGTGCAGCAAATTTATCGGCTACTTCCTTAGCCACTTCCTCCAACAAAGCAGCGACGACTTCGTCCAGACGTCCCACCTTCAATTCATCCAACACTTCTTTCCGGTAACGTACCCGAAGAATATCGAGAAAATATTTCTCAAAATCGCCGACATGTTTTAAAGGTATCCGTTGTAACAAACCCTGGGTTCCGCAATAAATAATAGCAATCTCTTCTTCTACAGGCATCGGGGCATATTGAGGTTGCACCAATAGACGGGCATTTTTTTGTCCTTTATCGATCACCATCTGAGTGACCGGATCCAAATCTCCTCCGAATTTGGAGAACGACTCGAGTTCCCGGTATTGAGCCTGATCGATTTTTAAGGTTCCGGCAATCTTTTTCATCGCTTTCACCTGAGCATTTCCTCCTACCCGCGATACTGAAACGCCTACATTGATTGCCGGCCGGACTCCTTCGTTAAACAGAGAAGTTTCGAGGAATATCTGACCATCCGTAATCGAGATGACATTCGTCGGAATGTATGCCGACACATCGCCGGCCTGAGTCTCGATAATCGGTAAAGCGGTCAGTGATCCTCCGCCTTTGATCACCGGTTTCAACGGTTCGGGCAAGTCGTTCATCGCCAAAGCCACCTCATCGTTGGATATAATCTTGGCCGCCCGCTCAAGCAAACGGGAGTGCAAATAAAAGATATCCCCCGGATAAGCCTCTCTACCCGAAGGTCTGCGCAAAATCAAAGAAATTTCCCGATAAGCAACAGCCTGCTTCGACAAATCATCGTATACGACCAGCGCATGCCTCCCGCTATCCCGGAAATATTCTCCGATCGTCGCTCCGGCAAAAGGTGCATAATAACGCATGGCAGCCGAATCGGACGCATTGGCAGCCAATACTACCGTGTAGTCCATCGCTCCGTGAGTTTTCAATACGTTGACCAAGGCTGCCACAGAAGAAGCTTTCTGACCGACAGCGACATAAATACAATAAACCGGTTTACCCTGCCGGTAATTTTCACGTTGATTCAATATGGTATCGATAGCGATAGCCGTTTTTCCGGTTTGCCGGTCACCGATAATCAGTTCCCGTTGTCCCCTACCGATAGGTACCATCGAATCCACCGCTTTAATCCCTGTCTGCAAAGGTTCTTTAACAGGCTGCCGATAAATTACCCCGGGAGCCTTTCTTTCCAAAGGCAGCTCCAACAGATCGCCGGTAATCGGCCCTGCCCCGTCGATGGGTTCTCCCAGTGTATCGATTACCCGTCCCAACAATCCTTCTCCCACATGAATAGAAGCAATATGCCCGGTGCGTTTAGCCGTAAAATTCTCTTTCACACGATCTCCCAAATTCAAAAGCACGACTCCAACCTGATCTTCTTCGAGGTTCATGGCAACTCCCCTTACCCCATTTTCAAATTCGATCAGTTCGCCGGAAGTTACATTATCCAGCCCGAATACATTGGCTACGCCATCTCCCACCTCCAATACGGTTCCAATTTCTTCAAATTCAGCTTTCAAATCAACGTTATCCAGTTGTTGCTGAAGAATATCTGATGTTTCACTTGGTTTTATCATAATCTAATCATTTATACTTATCCTCTCCTATTTCAATTGCTTTGCGATTTTTTTCAACTCTCCGCCTACTGAATAATCGAGCTGCATGGAATTTACCCGGAGTACAAAGCCCCCGATAATAGCCGGATCTACCTTTTCGACAAATTCGATCTGTCTGGAAGTCCGGTCCGTTACCAGTTTTTTTATCCGGTCCAGCGTCTCCTGCTTCAAAGCAACCGCCGTGATAATCTTTATTCGTCCGATCTGGTACACCTTCCGGTATAACTTCTGGTACATCAGACAAATAGAGCGGATATACATCTCGCGGTGATTTTTTATCAGCAAACGGATTCCCCGCAGATACAACCTTCCGGGTTCGATCCCGATAGCGATCGTCAACAATTGTTCTTTATCCCGGGGAGACAATATCGGATTCAGTAATGCCTTATGTAAATCGGGATGGGAAATATAATTTTGTTCGAAGGTCTTCATTTTTTGATATACCTCTTCCGCAGCATTATATTTCTGTGCTACTTTCAGCATAGCCAAAGCGTATCTCCGTGCTATTAAACCTTCATCCATATCATTACAGTTTCTGAGCTGATTCCAGCTCATCCAACATTCGATCCACCAATTCTACCTGAGCAGTATCTTTCGACAAATCTTTTCTCAATACTTTCTCCGCGATCTCGAGTGACAAACGGCTCACCTGTCGCCTCATTTGTTTTTCGGCCTCCCGTTTAGCCTGTTCCATAGAAGCTTTTGCCTCTTCCATCATCTTCCGGACTTCATCGGCAGCTTCTTTTTTTGCGTTCTCGATCATCTCCCGTTTCATCCGTTCGGTTTCCTGTAAAGCAGCCAATTGTTTTCTATGGGCTTCGGCCAGCATCTCTTCCACTTTTGTTTCCACTTCGTCCAGCCGTTGTTTTGCCTCGCGGGTAAATTTCACCCCACTATCGATAAAATCCGCTCTTTGTTCTATACTTCGGATAATCACGGGCCAGGCATATTTAGCCAGGATAGCCAGAATGATCAGAAAGACCACCAGCATCCAGAATACCAACCCGATCTCCGGTTTAAAGAGTCCCATAAACGATTATATAAACAAGGCCAACAAACATACAATGATAGCAAACAAAGCGACTCCTTCAATCAAAGCAGCGATCACGATCATATTCGTACGAATATTCCCGGTCTGCTCGGGTTGGCGGGCAATAGCGTCCATGGCATTCGCCCCGATCTTCCCAATACCTATACCTGCACCGATAGCAGCTAACCCTGCGCCGATGGCAGCACCGACTTTTGCCAGACTCATTCCGGCAGCGACCTGTAATAAAATCATACTTAACATAGCTTTTCAATTTTAAAATTATTCTATTTTATATTATTTTACTTTGTTCATTTCTCATGCCGGGCCCCGGTTTCCGCAGGTCTTGCCAAAGAAATAAAAATGGCAGACAACAACATAAATACATAAGCCTGTATGAAGCAAATCAACAAATCGATAAATCCCATAAATACAGCAAACACAACGGCAATCACGGTCGAAGTCCCCATAATCACAGGTCCCATCGCTGCAAAAATGAAAATCAGGGAAATCAGAACCAAAGTAATCAAATGTCCACCGAGCATATTGGCAAACAACCGGATCATCAAAGCAATCGGTTTGGTAAACACACCGAAAATCTCGATGACAGGCATCATCGGAACCGGACATTTCAACCAGGTCGGCACTTCGGGCCAAAAAATATCTTTCCAATATCCCTTACGTCCTGAAAAGTTGACTACGACAAAAGTACACACAGCCAACACTAAAGTGACAGACATATTTCCGGCCAGATTGGCACCTCCCGGAAAAATAACAATCAAGCCCATCAAATTCATCAAGAGAATAAAGAAAAATAAGGTCAGCAAATACGGTCCGAAACGCCGGGCATCTTTCCCTAAAATCGGTACAATCAACTCCTCATACAACATACCGACTCCAAATTCCATCATTCCTTTTACACGCCGCGGCGCTTCATACGGTTTCTTCTTATACCACCGGACCAATGGAAAGACGAGCCAACAAAGCAGTAAAGCACATATAAATAAGGCCAGTACATTTTTAGTGACCGAAAAATCCCAGGGCCGGTAAATATGGCCGGAAGCATTCCGGGCAATCACTTTTCCCTCGTATTCTCCCTCACCGGCAATATAAAAACCTTCATATTCCTGTCCGCCGGCTAATTTCGCAGAACTAAACACATGCCATGCTCCTTCTTCATCCCTGACAATCACGGGTAACGGGATATGCAAATTCCAGACATTCCATCCGTATTCATCTCCCAGATGTTCGAATATCGACTTTTGGGGATTGAATGATTCTGCTGCTGTTTCGTCTGCCTTTACCCATTGACCGGCCAGCAGGAATAGACTCAGTCCTAACAGATACCTGATTAATTTCATATTTTACTTCGTTTCAGAAATTACAAGTGTTACCGGCTAATTAATACAAACGACAATCCGATTATCCAATACTTCGACAACTCCCGAATCGATCGTCAGTTGCTTTTCTCCTCCTCCTGTATCATAAACCACATTTCCATGCGTGAGTGTGGAAATCAGGGGGGCATGTTGTTCCAAGATAGTAAAAGTTCCCAGGGAACCGGGTAAAGTCACCCGTTGTACATTCCCTTTAAACAACACTTTTTCTGCAGATATTATTTCCAGTCTCATAGTTATACAAATTACAAATTTCCAACCTAACAAGTCTCCAGTTCTTCGCTTTCTTCCCGCCTATAACCTGCCCATAACCTTTAGCCTTTTAGCTTTTTACCTTTTACTTTGCCGCCTCTTTCATCATCTTCTTTCCTTTTTCGATCACATCCTCGATGGTTCCGGCATTCATAAAGGCCTGCTCGGGATATTCGTCCATTTCTCCGCTGAGAATCATTTTAAAACCCCGGATCGTTTCTTCGAGGGGGACCATAACTCCCTGCAATCCGGTAAATTGTTCTGCCACATGAAACGGTTGTGAAAGATAACGCTGAGCACGCCGGGCACGGTTTACCACCAATTTATCACTATCCGAAAGTTCATCCACACCGAGAATTGCAATAATATCCTGCAATTCCTGATAATGCTGCAGCAATTCGATGACCTGCTGGGCCGTATTATAATGTTCCTCCCCGACAATATTCGGATCGAGGATACGGGAAGAAGATTCCAGCGGATCTACTGCAGGATAAATACCCAGCTCGGTAATCTTCCGGCTCAGTACGGTTGTCGCATCCAGGAAATTGAAAGTCGTTGCCGGTGCGGGATCCGTCAAGTCGTCGGCAGGCACATAAATAGCCTGTACCGAAGTGATAGAACCATATTTAGTAGAAGCGATCCGCTCCTGTAACTTTCCCATCTCAGAAGCCAGTGTCGGCTGATATCCAACAGCCGAAGGCATACGTCCCAACAAGGCCGACACTTCCGAACCCGCCTGAGTAAACCGGAAAATATTATCGATAAAAAACAGGATTTCCTTTCCTCCTTCGTTAGAATCCCGGAAAGACTCGGCTACTGTCAGTCCCGACAAGGCCACCCGTAAACGTGCTCCGGGGGGCTCGTTCATCTGTCCGAACACCAGGGTAGCTTGTGACTGACTCACCTGTTCCATATCCACGCTTTTCACGTCCCATTTCCCTTCATTCATCTCTTCCTGAAAACGTTCACCGTATTTCACGACTCCCGATTCGATCATTTCCCTCAGCAAATCGTTTCCTTCACGAGTCCGTTCACCGACTCCGGCAAACACGGAATATCCATTATGCCCTTTGGCAATGTTATTGATCAATTCCATGATCAGCACCGTTTTCCCGACTCCGGCCCCACCGAACAAACCGATTTTTCCTCCTTTGGAATAGGGAGCCAATAAATCGATCACTTTGATACCGGTCAGCAAAAGCTCCTGAGTCGTCGTTAAATCTTCGAATCTCGGCGGTTCCCGATGAATAGATAACGTACCGGTATAATCCAGTTTTCCCAATTTATCGATGGCATCTCCGGTGACATTCAATAACCGTCCCTTGATTTGTTTTCCCACCGGCATCGTCAGTGTACGTCCCAAATCCCAGGCTTTCATGCCCCTGCGCAACCCATCGGTCGTATCCATCGCAACACAACGGACAGTATCTTCTCCGATATGCTGTTCAACCTCGATAATCAATTTTTCGCCATTATCCCGTTCTATCCGTAAGGCTTCATAAATAGGAGGCAAATCCTCTCCGCCATTTTCAAAAATGACATCCACAACAGGTCCGATCACCTGTGTTACATATCCAAACTTCTCTGCCATAATATTGATTTTCATTAATTATTTAACAATTTCCGAATCAGCCTTACCTCCCCTGTTTATCCACTTGCGTGCATATCCCTTTTTGTCACCGATTCTCAGAACGAACTACACATACTTCACCTTCCCCTGATTTGTGTAGAACCAGGTTTTTCCTCTTTTAACGAGAATGCTAAATGATAAGTTTCCCTAAAAAGTACAAAAGAAAACTCTTGTCGTGCCAGACAGATAACATCCTCATCCATTCGGAGGCATACCACATCTGCAAACGCATAGGCACATGAATTTTCTGGACACCGTGCAGAATTTTATAAGATAAAATATTCCAGCTTTGATCACTCCCGGCCGATAAATCGATTTGAGTAGCCGGATTCAAAACCTTCAGATACAGAAAATACGGAATTTAGTTGGTTTTTAAATCTGAAGACGGAACTTCTACCAGGACAGACTCATTCACAATCCCTTCTTCGACAGTATAGTCTGTCAAGCTTTCTTCCCTGTCGATTGCCGACCCCTTTGTCCACAAAAGAAGAAACAATACCCCATATATCAGTAGAAACTTCATCGCTTTCAAAAATAAACTATTTTTTCATCACTAACAACTAATAACAAAAATAATGCCACAAAAAAAACGGAATGTCCCTTCTTAGTTGCCCAACTTCCATTATCTTTGTATTGGAATTAACTTGGACACAGAATGTTAAAACAGTCCCAGAGATTAAACCATTAATTATTTATAAAAATCGTATCTTTGAAGCGAAATTTGAGTGATATAAATTATGAGATTTGACGAAGTAAATTTAGACGAGAACGTACTGCAGGGAATAGAAGCTATGAACTTTCAGGAGATGACTCCAGTGCAAGAACAGACCATTCCGGTCATATTAGAGGGGAAAGATATCATCGGATGCGCTCAGACCGGAACCGGTAAAACGGCAGCTTACACCTTACCTCTACTCAGCCGTTTAGTCGCAGAGGGTAACCCCGACAATCATATCCGCGCAGTCATCATGGTACCTACCCGGGAATTGGCCCAACAGATCGACATGCAATTCGAAGGTTTTTCTTATTTTCTCCCCATTTCGACGACCGTAGTCTACGGCGGAGGAGACGGAGCCGGCTGGGACCAGCAAAAGAAGGGTTTATTAATGGGAGCGGATGTGGTGATCGCCACTCCGGGACGTTTATTATCACACATCGCCAATAGCGGTATCGATCTTTCACAGGTCAGCTACTTCATTCTGGACGAAGCCGACCGGATGCTGGACATGGGTTTTTTCGACGATATCATGCAAATAGTCAAACAGATGCCGACAAAACGTCAAACAATTCTGTTTTCAGCAACTTTACCACCGAAAATCCGGCAGTTAGCCAAACAGATACTGAAAGATCCGGCAGAGATCAATATCGCCATTTCCAAACCGAACGAAGCGATTATCCAATCGGCTTATATCTGTTATGAGACGCAGAAAATGGCTATCATCCAGGAGCTATTCAGTAAACCCAACCGTAAAAAAACCATTATCTTCTCTTCTTCCAAGCAGAAGGTAAAAGATCTGGCCTATTCTTTAAAGCGCATGAAACTCAATGTTGCAGCCATGCATTCCGATCTGGAACAGGAACAACGGGAAGCGGTGATGCTCGACTTTAAAAACGGAAAGACCGACATTTTAGTCGCAACCGATATTGTTGCCCGGGGCATCGATATCGACGACATCGGTCTGGTCATCAACTACGACGTTCCCCACGATCCGGAAGCGTCCACAAAACCATGCTCCTGCAAAAATTCCGCTGTCTGGAAGCCATCAGGGAGGCGCTGTCCCAGAGTCTGCTTAATAACTCTCGGTCCTGCGAAGCCGATCAAGGCTCCCGGTTCCGCCATGATCACATCTCCCAGCATGGCAAAACTGGCCGTTACACCACCTGTAGTGGGATCTGTCAAAATAGTCGCATAGAGAAGTCCTGCTTCTCCATGCCGTTTGATCGCTGCGGAGGTTTTTGCCAT
>ENA-USUK01002366-USUK01002366.1-human-gut-metagenome-genome-assembly--contig:-NODE-2366-length-12759-cov-3.652105_pt1 | contig 12759 bp, 9 predicted proteins | sample MGYA00250062_ERZ773400 | MGnify/ENA primary metagenome ERZ773400 (study PRJEB29103, sample SAMN06111961) | human gut metagenome | biome: human gut; feature: ankylosing spondylitis patient; material... | reverse complement strand
TTTTTAATTTTGTGACGCCGGAGCAGACGACTAGCGCTGCTTTTACCGCTGCTTTGGCCCGACGGTATCATGCCCGATTAACCGTAAAACTCCCGACTGTTTTTTTTCGATTGTTTTATGGGGAAGGGGCTGTTTTGCTGACCGAGGGCCAATGTGTGAAACCTACCCGTTTGCTGGAAAAGGAATTTCAGTTTCAGGCACCTACTGTAGAGGCTTTTTTTAAGCGTATATAGAGTAAATATCTCGGTTGAAATGGGAGAGACCGATGATTCTTTTTTAATTTTGTTGCAGGTATAAAAATGAATAGCCATGAAAGTCGTCTTAATAAATGGAAGTCCTCACCGGAAAGGGAATACGTTTATCGCCCTTTCGGAAGTAGCGGGGGCACTTGAAAAAGAAGGTGTACAAACGGAGATAATCCAACTTGGGATAAAAGCGGTGCAAGGGTGTATTGCTTGTAATAAGTGTGCAGAGTTGGGACATTGTGTATTTCAGGACACCCTTTATAATCAGGTCAGAGAAGCATTGCAGGAAGCAGATGGTATCGTCGTTGGTTCGCCGGTATATTATGCCGGTCCGAACGGGGCGCTCTGTGCATTGCTCGACCGGGTGTTTTATTCCTGTTCGGAATTGTTGGCTTACAAAGCCGGAGCTTCGGTGGCTGTTTGTCGCCGGGGTGGGGCGAGTGCCACTTTCGACCGGTTGAACAAATATTTTACTATCCTGAATATGCCGGTAGTTTCTTCGCAATACTGGAATAGCGTTCATGGGATGCGGCCCGGAGAAGCAACAGAGGATGCCGAAGGACTTCAGACTATGCGTATGCTGGGCCGGAATATGGCTTGGTTGCTGAAAGGAGTGAAACGGGAAGAACGGCCGGAACCGGAACTTCGGGTCATGACTAATTTTATACGATGAAAATTTTAAATCCTCGGGTAACTTGTAAGACGGGCATGTAAGTCCTTGTTTTTTAAAGTATCCGGACTTTTATATTGGGGTATTTTCTTGCCTGTATGGTTATTTCTCCTTACTTTTACGCATCCTGATATATAAAATAGGGTGAAAATTTAAAATTTTTATGAAAAATATTTACAGGACGGCATGTTGGATTGCCTGCCTTTTGTGTTGTGTGCATACCTTGTGTGGTAAAAATGTTGAGGGAGATGTTAACTATGTCTTGATAATCAATACTTATACGGAATCGACTCCTTGGAGTAACAGCATGATTTATCCGATTGTCAGTATGGCTTCACAAGATGAAAAATTGGGGGTATATACCGAGCATATGAATATGTTGATGATGGATGGTGAAGAGGAATTGGCTGCATTTGAGAAAAATATTTTTAAGGATTTTGAGACCCGTCCTCCGAAACTGATTGTATTATTGGGGACAGCCAGTTTTATTCTGTGTGAGGATTTGGATCGTCAGTGGCCGGATATCCCGATCATATTGTGTGGAGAGCGGGATTATGCCGGAAATAAGGATATGGTGTTGAAAAAACAACCGCTGACTCCGGAAGAGCGTATGCCCTTGACCGCTTGGCAGGGTAAATATAATATGACCTCTATGCCGATCCAGGTCTATTTCGAAGAAAACCTGGATTTGATGAAACGGTTGATTCCCGGTATGAAGGAAGTATTGTATATCGGTGATGAAACTTATATTTGTCAGCAGAATGATTATGATCTGAAACATTTGATGGAGTCCGGATATCCTGAATTGAAATACCGTTTTCTATGTTCCAGGGATATCGGTATCGATAGTCTTTTCACTATTTTAAATCAGATAGATGTCCGGACAACGGGTATTTTATTTTCATCCTGGTTTCAAAAAAGAGTTTATGCCGGCAATACCGTGTTGTATGCTAACAGCCATCGGATTATAGCCACTTCTTCGGTGCCGTTGTTTTCTTTTAAGAATGTCGGAATCGAAGAGGAAGGAGGAATTATCGGAGGTTTTATTTATAATAAAACAGATTATGTCGCTCATCTTTGCGAAACGATCAGGGAGATTATCGGTGGGCGTCAGGCACGTGATATCCCTTTTTACTATGGCCCGAAAGGGACGCCTGTGTTTAATTATCAATCGTTGTTGCAGCGTAACCTCGATCCTGAGTTGTGTCCGCCGGGAACTGTTTTTTACAATATGCCGCCTACCTTTTGGGAGAAATATAAGTATATACTGATCGGGATCGGTTTTCTTTTAGTGGGGGTATTGCTAATTTTCCAATATCATCGTTTGCGGGTACTGGAAAAGATAAAAATGATACAACGCAGAGAATTGCAGGCCAATGAGAGGTACTTGGATCTGATCGATAATATGCCGATCCTTTATATGCATGAAGAGCTGATTAAGGATGCAGAAGGAAAGGTTGTCGATACGAGATATTTAGATATAAATCGTTATTTTGAAAATAATTTTTTCAAACGGGAAGAGATTATCGGGAAACTGGGGAGTGAGGTCTTTCCGGAGTCGATGCCGTAATTTCTGCATTTTGTGAATATAGCTCTTGGGGAGAAACGGTCGGTGACTTTCCCCTATTACTATAAAAAAATCGATATTTTTTACGACGTCGTAGTAAATGTCACAGAAGACGGCCATGGGGTAGATATATTCTGCGTGGATAGTACGGAGCTTCATCATGCCCAGAAACAGTTGGGCTTGACCAACCAAAAGCTTTCCATGGCATTGGATGTTGCGAATATTGTGCCCTGGAAGTGGGATTTACAGGCTCATACGATTCTCTGTGATGTCAACCGGCCAATCGAATTAAGCAGGGAGGAGACGGAGGTGGATGAAGAGCAACTTTTTGTGCCGGACTGGCAATATTTTTCAAAAATCCATAAGGAAGATCTGGAGAAAGTGAAGAAAGCTTATGCCGACCTGATCGAAGGGCGTATTGCAAAAGTGAAAGAGGAATACCGGGTGATCGACAAAGTGAATGACCATTACCGGATAGATTGGGTTGAAGCTCAGGCGGCAGTCGAAACCCGTGATGAATATGGGAAGCCTCTGACTTTGGTTGGCTCTTCGCTGATCATTACCGAGCGGAAAAGAATAGAAGCCGAATTATTGTCGGCTAAGGAACGGGCAGAGGAATCGAACCGTTTGAAATCGGCCTTCCTGGCCAATATGAGTCATGAGATCCGGACTCCATTGAATGCCATTGTCGGTTTTTCAGGAATTTTGGCTTCTGCTGAAGAGGGACAGGAAAAACAAGAGTATGTGAGTATCATCGAGAACAACAATGCTTTGTTGTTGCAACTGATCAGTGATATTTTGGACCTATCAAAGATCGAAGCAGGAACGATGGAGTTTGTTTATTCTGATTTTGAGCTGAATAAAGTGATGGACGAACTGGAAAATTCCCTGCGTTTAAAATTAGATCCGGCCAAAGAAGTGCAACTTTGTTTCGAACCCGGCTTACAGGAATGTTATGTCCATTTGGAACGAAACCGCTTGTCCCAACTGATCATCAATCTGGTGACCAATGCCATTAAGTTTACAGAAGAGGGAAGTATCCGCTTCGGCTATCAACTGTGGGAGAGTGGGCAGTTGTATTTTTACGTCAGGGATACCGGTTGTGGGATACCCCGGGATAAGCAGGATGCTGTTTTCGGACGTTTTGTCAAGCTGAACAGCTTTGCTCAGGGGACAGGCCTCGGGCTTTCGATTTGCCAAATGTTGGTAGAGCATATGGGGGGAGAAATCGGCTTACAGTCAGAAACCGGTGAAGGGGCGACATTTTGGTTTACCCTGCCTTTTATTGCTCCGGCAGAAAAATTTCAGGCGGAAAAAAGATCGAGCCTATGCGGATCGAACAAAAGACCCTGACTATTTTGGTGGCTGAGGATAACGGGAGTAATTTTAAACTGATCGAATCGATATTGGGAAAGGATTACCATCTTTTGCATGCCTGGAACGGGAAGGAAGCTATTGAATTATACCGGGAATACGAACCGCAGTTGATTTTGATGGATATCAATATGCCGGTGATGGACGGTTATGAAGCCACCCGTGAGATCCGGAAGTTCTCTTTGCAAGTGCCGATTATTGCGGTGACTGCTTTTGCTTATGCATCGGATGAACAGAAGGCTATGGACAACGGTTTTAATGCCTATATGTCTAAGCCTATAAATGCCGGTCAGCTACGGACGAAGATTACTTCGATACTACAACGGCATGTCGTTTTTATGTGACCAATCGGAAAAATCCTGTTTTTCTATTCATTTTTACTTAACAGCTTCGTTACAAGTCTGTAACATCCTCTTTTCATCTTTGCAATGGAATTTAAGATATAATATTGCAAATGATGAATTGGATGTCAAGTGTGTTTTTTAAGGTCTGTTTGTTTGGTTTTATCGGGTTGGCCTGTCCCACAGCATTGTTGAAAGCTGAAGGGATTATAAAAGGGACAGTATTGGATAAAAACAGTGGGGAACCGGTGATCGGTGCTGCTGTTATGCTCGAGCAGACGCTGAAAGGGGCTGCTACCGATCTGGATGGTAGCTTTTCGATTTCCGGGATACCGGCAGGGAAATATAATCTGCATGTTTCTTGTCTGTCTTATACTACTTTGAAGGTGGAAGGGGTTGAAATAACGGACGATCGTACCGTGGAACTGAAGATCGTGCTGGAAGCTGCTACCGAAGCATTGGAGGAAGTGACTGTGCGGGCTGTCCGTAAGATGAACAGCGAGGTGGCCATGGTGAATGCTGTTAAGGCTTCGCCTGTAGTGATGAGTGCGGTTTCCAGTCAGCTGATCACCAAAAGCCAGGATCGGGATGCTTCGGAGGTTGTAAAACGTATTCCGGGAATATCGATTATCGACGATAAGTTCGTTATTGCCCGGGGATTATCCCAGCGATACAATAATGTATGGATCAATAATAGTGCTGTTCCTAGTTCGGAGGCGGATTCGAGGGCTTTTTCTTTCGATATCGTTCCTAGTGCCCAGATCGAGAATATTATGATCATGAAGTCGCCTTCTCCGGAGATTCCGGCCGATTTTACCGGAGGTTTTATCAAAATCAGTACGAAAGATACTCCTGAAAAAAATCAATATATGCTGAGTTATGGGGTTAGTGTGAATGATCGGACTCATTTCAGGAATTTCAAATACAATAAGGGAAGTGCAACCGATTGGCTTGGATTTGACAATGGGATGCGAATGGTAAAAGGGGGGATAAAAGGAGTGTTCGATAATGAAGATGCGGCTTCGGTGGAAGAGATGACAAAACAGGGGTTTAACAATGATTGGAAAGTGAGGCATAAAAAGCCCTTTCCCGACCAGCGTTTCTCTTTCATGTTCGGCCAGGTGTTCAAGGGAGGAGAAGACAGGAAACTGGCTTTAACCGGAGCCTTGAATTATAGCAATACCGGTAAAAGTTATATCGGCATGGAAAACTCCCGTTTCGGTGTGTATAACAAAGTAAAGGATGAGCCGATTTATCAGTATAAATATACCGATAACCAATATACCCGGAACGCCAGGTTGGGGGCGATGCTGAATCTGGCCTTTACGGGGAGTAAAAGCCGTTTTTATTTCCGGAATATTTTTAACCAATTGGGAAGTAACCGATATACCGAACGTCGTGGTTGGCAGAATATCAGCTCTTTATATATTCAGGAAAAAGCAGAATATATTTATGGCAGCCGCAGTACCTATTGTGGGCAATTTTCGGGAGTCCACGATTTGCCGGCAGGGACACTGGATTGGAATCTGGGTTATTCGTATGCAAATAAAAACCAGCCGGACAGGCGGATTATCGAGCGTCAGCAAAACGATATCGTAGGGGATGTGAACTATGGAAAAATGAGGATCGACCAAAACGATATCTATAGGGATTTCCTGCGTTTGGATGAACACATTGTATCTTTCGGTGCGAATTACAATTATCTTTTCAATGAAAGCGGAGGATTTACGCCGACCCTGAAAGCGGGGGTATATGGAGAGTATTGTAAGAGAGATTATAAAAACCGGGCCTATTATTACCGGTTTTATGAAGATCATATGCCTGCAGGATTCGCTTATGAGCCGGTGGTGGAAAATATTTTGCAGGCAGAAAATTTCGGAGCTGACAAGCTTTATCTCTATGATGATACGGATAATAAAAATAGTTATAAAGGGAATAATCTGTTGTATGCGGCTTATCTGGCTTTGAATATCCCCTGGCAGCGTTTTAATGTTTATGCAGGGGTACGGCTGGAAAACAGGAATATGACACTGACCAATTATATCAGTTCGAATGCCTGGATTTCTAAAGACACTGACTTTGACAATACCGATTTTTTCCCTTCTGTGAATGTCAGTTATAATCTGACAGATAAACAATTGATCCGTTTTGCTTACGGTAAGTCGGTGAACCGGCAGGAATTTCGGGAAGTTTCGTCGTCTGTGTACGAAGATTTCGAATTGTTCAGTGATGTAAAAGGAAATCCGGATTTGAAACCGGCCTATATTCATAATCTGGATTTACGTTACGAATGGTATCCGGCTAGTGGCGAATCGGTATCTGTAGCTTTGTTTTACAAGCATTTCCGGCATCCGATCGAATGGACTTTCCGGGATGGTGGCGGAAGTTATACCTATACTTTTGAAAATGCCGATAAGGCCCGGAATTATGGTGTGGAGGTAGATATTCGTAAAGATTTGGAATTTATCGGTTTGCGGAATTTTATGTTGAACCTGAATGGGTCGTGGATAAAGAGTAAAGTTTCTTTCGATAGTGAGAATAGCCTGGAGCATGACCGGCCGATGCAGGGCCAATCGCCTTACCTGGTGAATGCAGGGTTGTTTTACCAGACGGAAAAAGCAGGCGTGATGGCCGGAGTGCTTTATAACCGGATAGGAAAAAGGATTGTCGGAATCGGGCGGTCGGATATGAGTGTGGGAGGATCTATCAATAACGATATCCCGGATATGTACGAAATGCCTCATGATGCACTCGATATTGTATTGAGCAAAAAGTTCGGAAAACAAGTAGAGGTGAAACTAAATGCGAAGGACGTCATCGGGCAGGATGCTGTGTTTAAACAATTTCCCAGGTTTGAAGACGCGAATGGACAGATCGTGGAAAGGGAACAAACCACAAAGCGTTTTGCACCGGGGAGATCCTTTACCTTAAGTGTGAGTATTCATTTGTAATCTATAAAAGTTAATTTTAATCGTTATGAAAACAATTTTGAAGAAATGGCAGATGCTTTTAATGCTTGTCTTAACCCTTGGAATTACTGCTTGTAGTGATGATAACGGCGGTAATGGGGATAACGGCGATGATGATGGAGATAATCTGAGTGATATTCTGTTTGAAAACGGTACTCAGCTGGGCAATGGGGCGGATGAGATGGAGATAAACGGAAACTATAAGTTGCCCACGGGAGTATATGTGATGAAAGGGTGGTTGTATATTACCGATGGTTCGTCGCTCGAAATAGAAGCAGGTACGGTCATAAAAGGGGATAAAGCCACCAAAGCAGCGATTATTGCCGAGCCTGGAGGTAAACTGATTGCCAGGGGTAGACAGGATGCTCCTATTGTGTTTACTTCCAACGAACCTGTCGGTTCGCGTAAACCCGGAGATTGGGGAGGTATTATCCTGTGCGGAAAAGCGGTGAATAATCAGGGAAAAATGACTATTGAAGGAGGATTGCGTACCGAGCACGGAGGAAATGACAATGCGGATAATTCAGGAGTATTGAGTTATGTGCGGGTCGAATTTGCAGGTAATCCTTTTGATACGGACCAGGAAATCAACGGGGTGACTTTCGGAAGTGTCGGATCGGGGACGCAGGTCGACCATGTACAGGTGTCTTATTCGAACGATGATTCCTTCGAATGGTTCGGCGGATCGGTAAATTGTAAATATCTGGTGGCCTATCACGGATGGGATGATGATTTCGATACCGATAACGGTTTTTCAGGGAAAGTGCAGTTTTGTCTGGGAGTACGGAATCCGGGTATTGCCGATCAGTCTATTTCCAATGGTTTCGAGAGTGATAATAATGGAAATGGAACGACTCAGGAACCTTTTACAAAAACAGTTTTCAGTAATGTGACTTTTGTCGGACCGGTCGGGCAGGATCCTGCTTTTCAAAATACCACAGAGTATATCAAAGGAAATGGCCTGAACCCCAATAACGGTTCACGGTTAGGGCAATTCCAGGCTGCGATACAAATTCGCCGCAACTCTCATCTGAGTTGTTTTAATTCGGTCGCTATGGGGTATCCGGTCGGACTTTTGATCGAGAACGATAAAGGTTCTCAGACTCAGGAGGCAGCTAAAAACGAGGTTTTTAAACTGAATCATATCGTTTTTGCAGGAATGGGAATTTTAGGAAGTGATAAAAATAAGAGCCTGCAAGGAGGTTTGTGTACGGACGGTACGAATATCGATGCCACACAGACGGCATTTTCTGAGACTTATTTTAATACAGCTACGGGGAATGTCGCTTATCCGGCTATTGCCGATCTGAAGTTGAGCCAACCCAATAGTATGGCAGCTTCTCCGAATTACGGCCCTCTGACTGGAAGTCCGTTACTGGGAGCTGCCGATTTTACCGATGTTTTGCTGAGCAGTGGTTTTGACAAAGTGTCTTATATCGGTGCTTTTGCCAGTGACAAGGAGGCGGACAATTGGATGAGCGGTTGGACGAATTTTGATCCGCAACATACCTCTTATTAATGAATTGTTAAAATTGCAGGCGAATTTACTCCCGTAGATTTACAATTTGTAAATGATGTGAATAAGTAGTAATATTTCGGCGAAATTGAAAAAAGGATGCTTTTGCGGCATCCTTTTTGTTTTAACATTTAACAGTAACGTCATGAGTTTGTCACGAACTTGTCATATTGCAAGCTTACTTTTGTGGCGTTAAGATTTAGAAGACATTTTTTTTTCATAAGTTTGTATTAGGTTAGTTAGTAGTGAAAAGTTTCCCGCCGTGAGGCTCGAAACTTTTTCGTTTTTTGTGTTTTTCTTCAATTGAAATTTGCATATTTGTATGATGTTAGACGACAAAATATATCTTTTTAACCGATAGATCGTATAATATAGGAAATATAGTTTTATCACTAAATCATAGAACCATGAAAAAGTACATTTGCACTGTATGTGATTACGTTTATGATCCGGTACAAGGTGATCCGGATGCTGGCATCGAACCGGGAACAGCTTTCGAAGATTTGCCTGATGATTGGGTCTGTCCCTTGTGTGGGGTCGGTAAAGATGAATTCGAACCCTATGAAGAATAATTTTGGATTGTAAATAAATAGTGTTTACTTTGTGGCTTGAAATAGTTTTTATTTCATGTTATTTCAAATTTAGTAACCTGGTCGTTTGGCGGTTAAAGTCATAAAGATACAAGAGGTCGGCAATCCCTCATTGAATGTGTTAGAAATAATACATGGATATAGCTCCCCGAAAGGGAGCTATTTTTGTGTGAAATAAGTAAAAAAGCTTATTAAAATAGCGTTGGATAGGTATTGTTATTTAACAGAATATGAATAGCTTTGCATAGCTTTTCGATAAATATGCCAAGTAAATGAATAATAGTGGTTTGGCATATAAATTGTTGAAGATTTGGTATTTTAAATAAAATATGATGCGGAATATACGTGTAGTTTTTGCAGTTTTGTCTTTATCTGTTGTATTGGTTGCCGGAGTTGCAGATGAATTACAGGCACAGGAGAAAAGACAGGGATGGATTAAACGATTGAGATACAGGCGGGAATTACGTCGGGAGTTGCAAGGTGAGATTCAATTATCCGGAGCTTTTGCTCTTTATCCTATGGCTGTGAAATGGGCGGAAGAGTTTCGTAAGATCCATCCTAAAGTGAGGATCGATATTTCTGCCGGTGGGGCTGGTAAAGGAATTACCGATGCTTTGGCTAAGGTGGTAGACCTTGGAATGGTCTCCCGGGATATTTATCCGCAGGAACTGGAAAAAGGGGCTTTCCCGATAGCGGTGGTGAAGGATGCCGTCGTACCTACTATTAATTCGAATAATCCTTTGATCGATCAGATATTAGCGACCGGTTTAAAGCAACAGGTGGCTCAGGATCTGTGGATTCATACCACAGCCCGGACCTGGGGCGATGTGCTGGGGACGGGCAGTACGATACCGGTACATGTGTATACCCGCTCGGATGCTTGCGGTGCTGCAGAAACTTTTGCTGCCTGGTTAGGAGCTAAACAAGAGGATCTGGAAGGAACCGCTGTATTCGGAGATCCCGGAGTCACTTCTGTGGTGCAACGTGACAAAGTAGGGATCGGATTTAATAATATTGCCTATGCTTACGATATCAATTCTAAAAAGCCTTATCGGCATATCGCAGTGATTCCCTTGGATTTGAACGGCAATGGAAAGATCGATCCGGAAGAAGATTTTTATGCCACTAGTACAGAATTGAATGCTGCTATTGCAGAAGGGAAATATCCCAGCCCACCGGCCCGGAACCTGTTTTTGGTTTCGAATGGAAAACCGATGAAACCGGAAGTGCTTGCTTTTCTCGAATTTATTTTGACAGATGGGCAGCAATATGCTCCTGAAGTGGGATATATCGGGCTTTCATCCGATATATTGGAAGAAGAATTATTCAAATTGCAGGAATAATGATGGAGGAAGAAGATAAGATTGTACAAAAAACTTCCAGGATCCGCCTGATCAAAGATAAGATGGCCGGATCAATGATGTTGACTTTTACGTTAGTGTCTGTGTTGTTGGTCGTGCTGATCGGTATTGGTCTGGTGCTGAAATCTTTGCCTATTTTACACGACAAATCCCTGTGGGAGTTACTTAGTGGAGCGAAATGGAAACCGATGCGCGGGGATTTCGGTTTCCTGCCGTTTATTATGGGTACCCTTTGGGTGACGGCTATCGCTATCCTTTGGACTTTACCGGTTTCGTTATTTACCGCTATTTTCCTGACGGAAAATTCTAAGAGTTGGGTGAAAAGGGTGGTGTTTCCGGCTCTCGATATTTTGGCCGGTCTGCCTTCGGTCGTCTATGGAGTGTGGGGTATTTTAGTCGTAGTCCCCTGGATTTCCGATCGGTTGGCTCCACACTTTGTGGAATATTCTACAGGTTATTCCACACTGGCTGCCGGTATTGTATTGGGGATCATGATCCTGCCTTTGCTGATCAGTTTGTTTGTGGAATTATTTTCTTCTGTTCCTAAGGAATACCGGGAAGCTTCCTTATCCTTGGGAGCAACCCGTTGGCAGACGACGAAATATGTATTGCTGAAGAAGACTTTCCCGGGGATAGTAGCTTCGGTGACCCTGGCTATTTCGAGGGCTATGGGGGAGACGATCGCCGTGTTGATGGTGTGTGGAAATATTGTACAACTTCCCGACTCGTTATTCGACGGTTGTTATCCGTTGCCGGCATTGATCGCCAATAACTACGGGGAAATGTTGTCATTGCCGCTTTATGAATCGGCATTGATGTTTGCCGCTTTGATTTTGTTTGTGGTCGTATTTGTCTTTAATATCGCTTCCCGCCTGATCCTTAGAAAGCTGGAACGGAATTTGGTATGATCGAAAAACCGATGTCATGAAATTGAAATTTATTGAAGAGAAGGCTATGAAAGTGGTGATGTTGGTGACAACATTACTGGTATTTTTGTTTGTAGGCAGTATTTTATATACCATCGTCAAAAACGGCTGGGGAGCCATGAATTGGGAAATGATTTCCTCTTTGCCGGGAGGCGGGTTTTACATCGGCAAAGAAGGAGGGTTGCTGAATGCTATCGTCGGTTCGTTGTATATTGTGGGAGCTTCTACGGTATTGGGGCTGGCGGTGAGTATTCCTGTCGTGTTTTATCTGAATGTATATCTGAAAAAAAATTCGAAACGGGGTTCGTTCGCCCGACTGGCGTATGATGTGCTTTTCGGAATCCCTTCGATCGTATACGGGGCTTTTGCTTTTACCATCATGATCTATTTGGGCTTGAAGACTTCTTTGGCCGGTGGTATTATTGTCATAACGCTATTGATCATTCCGATTTTTATCCGTTCGATGGACGAGATTGCCCGGGAATTGCCGCAGGATATGCTGAATGCTTCTTATTCCCTGGGAGCTACGCGTTACGAAACGATCAAAGTGGTTGTCCGGCAGATCGCTCCGGGTATCGCTACAGCTACTTTGTTGTCTATCGGCCGGGCGATCGGAGATGCTGCTGCGGTGTTGTTCACTGCCGGGTATACGGATAATATCCCGACTTCCCTGGGACAGCCGGCAGCCACTTTGCCTCTGGCCGTATTTTTTCAGCTGAGCAGCCCTATACCCGCAGTTCAGGAAAGGGCGTATGCCGCCGCTTTGATATTGACTATTATTGTTTTGATATTGAGTATCCTGGGACGGATTATTACGAACCGTTTCTCCAGGAATAAAATTCAGTAATCATCGTGATTAAAATAATTGAGTAACTTAGTAATCTGGTAACTATATATGAATATTCCGTTTTTAGGTAAGAAAATCAAATGGTATAATATGTCCGATTTGAATGAAACAGAATTGAAAAAAGGTTTTTTTCGTCCGAATCAGAAATTTTGTACCGATGATTCCAAAAGATCGAACATTGTCGTAGACCATTTGAATGTCACTATCCAGCACAATCATATTCTGAAAGAGGTGTCGGCAGTTATTCCGGACCGGAAGATTACCTGTATTATCGGTCCGATGAAAAGGAAATGGGAAACGAGCCCTGTCCTTTATCCGGTTATTAAACTGAAAAGATAGTTTTTTTCTAAGAA
>ENA-USUK01002361-USUK01002361.1-human-gut-metagenome-genome-assembly--contig:-NODE-2361-length-12776-cov-11.400976_pt1 | contig 12776 bp, 13 predicted proteins | sample MGYA00250062_ERZ773400 | MGnify/ENA primary metagenome ERZ773400 (study PRJEB29103, sample SAMN06111961) | human gut metagenome | biome: human gut; feature: ankylosing spondylitis patient; material... | reverse complement strand
GAGTAAAAAAGCGCTTGGGCGGCTGAAGGCCGCTCAAGCGAGGATGTGAATGTCGTCATGTGTTCAGTAGATCGTGCGCGAGGCGAGCGCGGGAAGCGTGCTTCGGACGTTCTCGCGCTGGCTGCGCTCGATGTTGCCGATCACGATGCCCGTCCCGGAGGCGAGCTCGCTCACCATGCCGCCCCAGGCGTCGATGATTCTGGAGTGGCCCCAGGTGCGCCTGCCGCAGGCATGGTGTCCGCCTTGGGCGGCCGCTGCGACGAAGCACTGGTTCTCGATGGCGCGTGCAGCGAGCAGCGTCGCCCAGTGGGCGCGGCCCGTCATTTCCGTGAAGGTCGCGGGCAACACGATGAGGTCGGGCTGGGAAAGGCCGCGGAAGAGTTCGGGAAAGCGCAGGTCGAAGCCGAGCGAGAGGCCGACGGAGAAGGACTCGCCGTCCCAGGTCGTCATCCTGAAGGTGACGGGGGACTTGCCGGGTTCGATGTAGATGCGCTCGTCGTAGAACTCGGTCTTGTTCTGCAAGCGGAAGAGATGGATGCGGTCGTAGCGGGCCGCGATGTTGCCTTCCGGATCGAACACGAGCGAGGACTGCGTGTAGTGGGTGGCGTCCTTTCCCTTGAGCGGAATCGAGCCAGCGACGACCCAGAGGCCGCAGCGCATGGCCGCCATGCGCACGGCATCCTGGATCGGGCCTTCGCCGACGGCTTCGGCAATGCCGAGGTTGGCGGCGTCGCCCGCCATCAGGGCGAAGTTCTCGGGGAGCACGACGAGATCGGCGCCCGAGTCGGCGGAGGCCGAAATGAGGTTGACGGCGTCGAGAACGTTCTGTTCGGGATCAATGCCCGAAATCATCTGGCAGGCGGAAATGCGCATGGTGTCAAAAGAAAGGGATGTTGTGTCCGCACATTGTAGCGGATGCGTTCTAGTCGAAAAGCGGGCGGATGCGCTCGCCGGGCGCGGCGGGCTTGATTTCCGCGCCGAGTTCTGTTCGCGAGGCCTTCTCGACGACGGGGTCGTCGAACGGGCCCTTGATCTCGTACTCCATGCGGAACATGTTCGAGAGCTGGTCCTTGAGAACCCACTGCGTGAGGAAGGTGCCGATGCCGACGGCGGGGTTGATGATCGAGAGCGCAAGCGCCGGCCCGCCCGCGTTGATGGCGGGGAGAATGATGGCGTCGAGGTCGAGCGTCTCCCTGACGAGGCTGATGCTGCCGCCCACCATCACGGTGGCGGACGAGCCGAGGACGGAGGCCTTCGGAATGCTCAGGACGCCGTTCTTCACCGTGCCCGCAACGTGGGCGGAGTCGAATGCGAAGCCCTTGCCGAGCACGTCCCTGAAGTCGAGCGTGAGCCTGCGCAGAAGGTGCTGCATCGACAGCAGGCTCAGCAGGCGGCCTGCGCCGGGCTCGATCTGCAGGAATTCGCCGCGCTTCATCTCGCTTGAGAAGGAGCCCCTGAGCGTGGAGAGGTCGGGGCGGTGAGGCGCGTTGTTCCAGGAGAGGTCGGCTTGCAGGGTCGTCGGCGCGCCGTTCACGGCGTGCGGAATGTCGAGGCTCGCCAGAAGCTTGCCCGCGTCCGGAATGTTGCCGTCGATCGAGACGGAGGTCTCGCCCGACTTGCCGGGCGTGTGCACCCAGCTACCTCGTGCGCGGATGACGCTGCCCGCATTGCGAAGGGCCGCCTCGGTGATGCGCCAGACGATGTTGCCCGCCTCGACCCTTCGGCTGGCCTCGAACTCAACCTTGCCGAGGTGACGCTTGCCCACCTTGAGGTCGTCGATGACGAGTGAGATGTCGGGCAGGTCGGAGACGGTCGTGACGGCCTCCTGCCTGGCGCTCGGCACGAAGCTCTCGGCCTTGCTGTCGGGAAGCGCGAAGCGGGTGAGGTTGACCTTGAGGCGTGCATGGGCCTCGCTCGTCGCCTGGTTGTATTCGATCTGTCCTGCGGCGTCGTCGCCCGCCACCCTGACGTGCCAGTCGTTCTTCGCAAAGCGTCTGGCCGTGAGGCTGAGGTTACGCAACACCTTGTCCGCCTGCCGATTTTTTAATTTTATGAAAATCATTCAAAAACTACATCTTCATCTACAGAAATGCCATCTGCACCGATTTCATCAAATGTAACTGCCATGTCATGATTCATTCTCATCAAGAAATATTTTCCATCACTTACAAAGAACCCACTGTAGTGCGAGTCATAGACATCACCCGATTTAATATCATTTGTAGTGGAAATCTCTTTCCGCCCACTCCTTTCTAAAATCAATGCCTCCTTATCCACATTATTTCCGGATGCATCTGTATAAATAGAGAAACCGTAGCGAGGTTTCGCAATACCACCCTGCTCTGCCAATTTCGTATTTATTTCATTTATAATGTAATCCTTTGCAGCATTTACCTGATCCTGCACACTATTTAGGTAATCTGGGTCTAATTCCTCTCCACCTTCTGATGTAGTTCCACTAATTTCCCTATATGCATCATCAAGTGCTATCATTGCAATTGTATCACTATCTGTTGAATCGGATATGGAATTCTCTGCATCTTGTCTAAGTTCATCTTTATGTTGATGATAATACATCAAAACTTCATTTCTGTTGTTCCAATCCTCCTCTACCCATGAAGCGATCTCTTCATCGGTCATTTTCGATAACTCTGCAAATGTCTTGCTCTTTTTCCCCTCCATATTAAGATAAGTTCCATCTCCATACACCACATAAACGTCCGGTGTTGCTTCCTTATCAATCGCATCACATAAATACCAGACGCTTACTTCATTGTTTGTAAACAACTGGCTAAATGTGCCAACGTTTTCATTCTTTGTGTCAGCTTCTTTTTCTGTGTTTGTTCTTGCACTGCCATTACTGCTGCTTGTAGTATCTTTGCTGCCGCAGGCAAACAAACTCAGAGAGAGAATCGCCATCATACTTACCATCATTAGTTTTCTTTTCATTTTATTTCTCCTCTTAAATAAGATTTTTGTAGCTTCCTATATTATAGTCAATCTATTGAGTATAGCCAAGAAATTAAGTATATAAAACAACCACCTACAGCAATCAATTACTGTAGGTGGTCTTTATTACTCTGCTTCTACAAACGCATTCAGGGTGTTTTTCTCACGATTATAGTAATACACGTTGTCTGTCAGGAAATCATCCACACTTACTTCTGTACGATTGACATTACAAACCATCTGGTACAGTTCTTCTGCGCTTGTGTTACTGCTTTCGGGAACTATCAAAACTTCATGGACAGAACTGGGAAGGATGTAGAGGTTCGCATTTAATTTTTCTGCTACGATTTTCAACACATCCTGATAGAGCACATTTACCGCACCGTAGTAATTCTGCTTATTGGTCATTATATACATCTGCCAGTCTGGATCCTGTACAATCTCCATCATCAGCTCCTCTGTACTCGCTGCCCGCCGTCTTGCATCCCTGTCTTCTTTCGTCTCAAATAAGATTCTTTGCAAAGGTATCACGGTAACATGAAGCAGACTTTTCGTGTTATGTTTGGCATATCTGTTTAATTCCTCTTCATCTACACCCCACAAAGCCACAAGCTCATGGATCAATTAACTCACACTGTCCGCAGGTCGAACTGGATAAACATCATTCGACAGTGCCAGGACAGACCGGCAGGCACTACGGCAAAGCAGTGGCTTGCTGAAAACGATATTTCTGAAAAATCTTACTATTACTGGCTCCGAAAGATCCGCCGGGAAGTCTGTGAACAGGAGGGACTCCAGGAAGTCACCAACCCGTCTGCCCTCTCTTTTGTAGAAATCCCGGTAAAAACTGCTCTGGACACAACACCGGTGCCAACCGTCCCGGCAGCAATGACTCCGGTTGCAGTGATCGGATCAGGCCGCCTGACGCTGGAATTATCAAACGATATTTCAGAGTCCCTGCTTTGCAGGCTGTTGCAGGAGGTGCTTCATGCTTGAAGATGCTGCCGGTATCCGCAGAGTCGTGATTGCCTGCGGATATGTGGATCTGCGCAAAGGGATCGATGGGCTGTCCATGATCATCGGAGACAGATACCATCAGAATCCTTTTGAAAAGGGAACTTTATTCCTGTTCTGTGGCAGACGGTCCGACCGCATCAAGGGACTTCTATGGATGGGAGACGGTTTCCTTCAGCTCTACAAACGGCTGGAGGCAGGTTCCCTGTCCTGGCCGAGAACCAGCGAAGAGGCCGCAGACCTTACAGAGGAACAGTTCCGTTATCTTATGATGGGGCTGAATCCCCTGAACCCCAAAGTCAGGGAAGTAACACCGCAAAAGCCCACCTGATCTTTGTGCAAAACATAGATTTTTTATGCCTGTTATCCGGTCAGATCCATTCCCGGTGTTACAGCCTCTCTGAACGCTGTTTCCTGGTCTGTGACGTATCCACAGGAGGATCCGGATAAAATTTCAGCACCTTGAAAACTTTATATTTCCCTGGCTCTATGACCATCACACCGCCATACAGGCATAGGCAGAATGACGAAACCTGCGGGGGTGCCGGTTCGCAATCCTTTGTGTTTTCTGGTATAATGAAAACAGTTTAAGGAGCGGGACAATGGCAGACAGACATACACTGGAAGAACTGAATAACTGCAGCAGGGAAGAACTGATCACCATCGTTCTTATGATGCAGGGACAGCTGGATACCCTGAATGAGAACATCGAGCGGCTGATCGAACAGGTACGCATAGCGAACAGCTATCGTTTCGGAAAACACACAGAAACGCTGGATTCCATAGATGGTCAGCTGTCCTTCTTTGATGAGGCAGAAAGCTGGTGCGATCTGTCTGTCCCGGAACCTGCTGCGGAGGAAGTACTTCCATCCCGACGTAGCCATAAGAAAAAAGGGCAGCGGGAAACGTATCTGAAAGATTTCCCGGAAGAGATCCTTCCTCCTTATCAGGTATCCACAGAAGAACTGGATGCGTTTTATGGTGCAGGCAACTGGCGCAGAATGAAGGATGAAACCTACAAAAGACTGCGCCATGAGCCGGAATCCTGGACGGTGGAAATCCATACCGTGGAAGTCTATACAGGCACTGGCGGAGATCATCAGGACGAATTCTTACGTGGAAAGCGCCCCAAGGACCTTCTGCGTGGAAGCATCGTTACTCCTTCCCTGCTTGCATCCATTCTGAATGTAAAATATGTGAACTCCTCTGCACTGCACAGAGTCGAGCAGGAGTTTCAACGCAATGGTGTAAATATCTCCAGACAGACCATGTCGAACTGGATCATCCGGTGTGCTGAGAAATATTTCGCACCGTTTGTGGATCGTATGAAGCAGGAACTGCTGTCCCTGCCGGTGACACAGTCAGACGAAACGCCGACACAGGTGATCGGTGACAGTGACCGCCCGAACAGTAAATGCTACATGTGGGTACACCGTTCCGGGGAGTTCTATAAGGAACGTCCTGTGGTGATCTACGAATACCAGAAAGGCAGGGATCATGAAAAGCCGCTGGAGTTTTACCGGAACTACAAAGGAGTTCTGGTCACGGACAGTCTGGAGCAGTATCATCTGCTGGACAAAAAACTGCCGGGAGTGACAAATGCAAACTGTTGGGCACATGCAAGAAGAGCCTTTGCAGATGCCGTAAAGGCAGCGGATAAAAAGGATCCCCTGTCAGCAAAAATTCCGTAGCATACCAGGCATTACAAAAGATCGCAGAATTCTACCGGATCGATACCGAACTGAAAGAACTTCCGGCAACGGATCGCCTTACACAACGGCAGACAAGGATAAAGCCGCTGGTTGAGGATTTCTTTGCGTGGGCAAAACAACAGGCTGCAGAATGTGCGGTGCCTCCGAAATCCAGGACCGGACAGGGACTAAATTTCGTCATCCATCAGGAAAACTATTTAAAGGTATTTCTGACCGATGGGGATATCCCAATCGATAACTCCGCTTCCGAGCGGGCTATCCGGACTTTCTGTATCGGCAAAAAGAACTGGATGTTCCATAACACAGCAAAAGGTGCCGGAGCCAGCGCTCTTGTTTACAGTATTTCAGAAACAGCAAAGCTGAACAATCTGCGCCCATACTACTACTTTAGGTATATCCTCACGGAGCTGCCTAAGTATTGTGACGAAAAAGGAAATATAGATCCGGCAAAACTAGATCAGCTGATGCCCTGGGCTGAGGAGCTTCCCGAGGAATGTAGGAAACCACGCCGCTCATAAAAGCGGCGTTAAATTTAAGGGTAGGCGTAGGATTTGACGTTTACCTTCATCCACTGTGTAATTTCCAATCTTTAAGAGCCATCCACTGTAAGCCATGATCTCCACCTCTAATTGTTCCGGTTGGCGGCTGCCATCTAGTCGACAGTCGGTATTTTGGGTATAAGAAAAGCACCTACCCGAAGGTAAGTGCTTCAGACCTAATTGTTATTTATATTCCTTTTTGCAATCGTTCATCTAATTCTTTTACAGCCTCTTCTGACAATTTTTCATCTTCTATTTTTGCATAAACTTTTCTATCTTTTAAGAATAGCATCAATAAAATATTTGTAAACCGATATGTCAATGTTGTAAATCGAACTAACGTAAATATCCCAATACATACATATATTACAATCTCACATTCAGACATTATGTCATACATAAAAAGAATAGCCGAAATAATCACCGTAAGTAGACCATGTAATATCAACCTTTTAATAGAGGACGCAAATACCTCCTTGTCCGCTGTGTCCAAGAAATAATTGATAAGCTCTGATTTTTCTTTTGCTGAAATCAGTATAGTAAGTAATACTCCAAAAAAGCTTATTATTATTGACACAAAGGTAACCATTGAAGTAAGCGTGTCTGGGAAATTCTTACTCTCCCATATCTTAATCTCCCATATTTTATAGCAAATAAAGTATGCTACAACCGAAAAAATAGGCAAAACAATGCAGTATATCCCTCTCCAACTATTAAGAGTCTTTTTAAATACCTCATTTTTTCTAATTGGATTGCCAATCATATTACAACATCCCCTTATTTATTAACATATTGATAATATATATTTCCTGCAATCTGCATAAAGTCTAACTCGCCCCTTTCGGGCACGGTTAAATCAAATTTTCCAGTACGTACATTATCAAATAAATCATACAAATCTGCGTCTTTATCATCTGCTAAAGTTATTTTTGCCTTTGATAAACATCCTCTATTACGAAGCAATGTGTTTACCGCAGAATATATTCCTTGGTTACTTAACTGCCTATTTTTTCCTCTGCCAATTCCTATTTCAATGTAAAATGTGTAACCACCCAATTCATCACAGGATTCAATAATGTTCTCAAAAGCTTTTGAACCATCAGTGTCAAATTGATTGACTGCTGAACAGCCGACATAAATCTTTTTAATTATTCCCTTTTTACACCTTGCTGTGTCAAAAATATCAAGGACTGGTCTAAAATAACAACATTTTCCGCCATTTGTAGCGTTAATGTAGTTTTGTATTGCATTTGCAGAATATGATCCTCTGTTATTTTGTATTAGAATAATATGGTTTGCTTCATCATATAAAGCAACTGTATTTCTTCCTAAGTATTCATCATTTTCTAAATCTATATGTTCAGCTTTTTCGTTTTCCTTTGCTTTGTATGCATCACTTGCTTCATCCAGTCGCATAAAATTCAATGCATAATATCCTTTTTCTATTACCTGCGCAGTTTCTAGTCTTCCCTGCACATCTCCTATTCTTTTTATTCTATCTGCAATTTCATTTTTGCTAATAGTGTCTAACCACTTCCTTAAATCATAAAGACTCTCCTTACCATCATCGTCCTGTGTTACCACATCATAATAAGTAAATTTGATATGTTTTTTCTTTCCTACCATGCCTTTATCCCCTGTACTTTCCCCGCATTCACGGTTTTATTATGTTACCATTGTCCTACAGAATCCGTATTTTTTCAATAGCTCCAGCATTTCGATTTATCGAAGTAGATATGCCATTATATAGAAATATATCCTATGCTTTTTATCATTGAAATCTAATTTATCACTCATTATAATGATAATATACACAAGACAAAGGAAAGTGAGGTACACCTATATGACTGACATCAATATTAATGCAAATCTTCCTGAATCCGTAGACAATGCAATTAAAAATGTAACTGATTTACCAACTCAAGGCATTGGACAAACGTTGTCGGATTGTTGGTTTCTCGCTTTTGGTGGGATTTCTCAGTTAGCTGAAAAACGCCGTATTAAGTATACCAAAGATCTTGAAAAATTCAAAAAAGAACTAGAAGACTCCTTGGAAACCGTCCCCGAACAACGTCGTAAAGAGCCTACCACACAAATAGTTCTTAAAACTCTTGATGAGGCAAAATATTGTGTTGAGGAAGATGATCTTCGTCAGCTTTTCGTTGCTTTGCTTACTTCAGCAACTGACTCTGGGAAAAATGTTCATCCTTCTTTTGCTCAAATTATCGGTCAAATGAGTTCTAATGATGCAAAATTATTACAATGTTTCAAATCAAGTAGTGAGCAGCCCATCTGTAATATCAGATGCTACTTGAACAAAGAAAAAACATCTTATGATGTAGTCGTAAGAAATATTTTTCTTAGTGGCTCTTCTGAAATGATGCCTAATGAAAAAAGTATTTCCATTTCATCACTTCAACGCTTAGGGCTTATTGAAATGTCATGGACAGAATATTTTTCTAACGAAGACACTTACACCCCATTTCTTAACAGCAATATATTTCTTTCTGCTAAAAGAAAATACTCAATGTATGAAATAACATTAGAAAAGGGAATTGCAAAATTATCTCCTTTAGGAGAATTATTTGTATCCTGTTGTATTCCTAAAGTTATCAAATAAGCCTTTAATATAGGAATCAATCACCTCAAAGTATTTGTAAGCGAAAAATTTCAGCATCAGTATGGAGACTACTGCCGAAACAATAATAGAGATCACTATGCACAATACTATTTCCATTTTGCATCCTCCTTGCATTCAAAAAGAGCAGCTTCAATGCTGCTCTTTCTATGTCATTGCTGTCAGAAAAGGACTCCGCACATGAGCCCATTGTATTATCCGAATATATTACCGCAGTCGTCACATACAAACTTTGATACATTCCTCGTAACCGGCTGCCTTACAACCTTTTCTTTTTTATTAACCAGGGTGAAAGGCTTAAGCGGATTCAGATTCGCAGAATATGTCGTTTTCACCTTTCCTTGGCTGATTACTTCCTGTTCGACAAAAGCATGGAACCGTTTGCTACCGCAGTTGGGACAACAGTCAAAATGTTTCGGCTTTTTATCTTTCGTCAACAGTGAATCTAGCACAACAACTCCTACTATTATTGCAAGTAATGTCAACATGGCCGCCATAATAAATACCTCCCTACACAATATATTTGCCTTCCGCAGACCTCAACACATAGCTTTCGGAAGTTCGCCGGGCAGCAGATCTATAAGAATTCCGGCCATGATATTGTAGCGGTTAAAGAATTTTACCAGCACGCCAGTGTTACGACAACACAAGAATATCTTGCCCAGTCCTCGGAGAAGCTGGCGCAGGCTATAAATAAAAGTGTTCACTTACCAGTTGAAACGGATTGACACAAGGGAATCGACCGCGTAAAGTCCATTTTAAGGCAATTATGCGGTCTATACGTGAGTTTTCTACACCTGAGCTACTTCTGTCCAAATTTGAGCCAGTCAGAGCAGCAGGCGGGGCATATTATAAGTTTGTGGAGTGTACCCCCAGAACTGGGGAAGAATAATCAGGGATACTATATCCAAAATCAGATCACATTTTTCAGCACAAATCTGTGTGAAATCTGCACCAAATTTTGAAAAAATTCAATTTCGATTTTTCAACTAAAAATGAGGGGGTAGGGGGGGTATCAAAATCATTTACCAAGATTTTTTTGAAAACTTCTCCTATTTTTGCGCAAAAAAATAAACCGATCTATGGTCGATTTATCTTTAGTATGAAGAAAGGCACTTGTACAACTCTCCTTTCTCTAATTATTCTGATATTGATTTGAGTACCTAGTTGAGTACCTAATCAATACCACCCTGTGAAAACCCGCATAAATGCTAAGTTTATGATGGAGTAGACGGGAGTCGAACCCGTGTCCAAAAGCCTATTCCCTGTCCTTCTACGAGTGTAGTTTATTCTTTGACATTCCCTCCGCGCCCCGGGAATAAACACCCTGAGCATTTCAGTAGCTTCATGTTACGCCCATATGCGCAAAGCTTTGCATATGTCGTTTCTCACATGTTTGAAGCCGGGATCCTAAGGTGTGAGTGCCCTAGGGCCGACTGCTGCCATTAGGCAGCGTATGCTAAATTATCGTTAGCGTTTAATTTTAATTTGGCCATTTAACGCATTACCATGCGACTCGCTTCTCCAGCTGCAAAACCCCTGTCGAAACCTTTACTACCCCTTATTCAATTGTCAGACCAAGTATACTTGATGGCACACACACTGTCAAGCACTTGCAGTAAAGCATTGCAGGACCAGAGCTTGCGGATCACAGATTGCGGACCTTGAATTCCTTCTCTGCTTCTCTGCGCTGATCCTTTTTGGCAATGGCTTCTCGCTTGTCATAGAGCTTTTTACCACGTGCCAGCCCGATCTCTACCTTGACCTTACCGTCTTTAAAGTATACCTGCAAAGGGACTAATGTATACCCTTTTTCCTTGATCTTGCCCAACAGCTTGTTGATCTCGTACTTGTGCAGCAACAGCTTTTTTACACGAAGAGGATCTTTGTTAAAAATATTTCCCTTCTCATAAGGACTTACATGCATTCCGTAGACAAATACTTCTCCGTCTTCAATGCGGACGAAAGCCTCCTTAATACTGCATTTCCCCATACGCATGGACTTTACCTCCGTGCCATGCAGGGCAATGCCGCACTCATAGGTCTCATCGATGAAAAAATCATGATATGCTTTTTTATTATTTGCGATCAGCTTCTGGGACTCTTTTCCTTTTGCCATGGTTACCTCTTAAAACCTTGTAATTCTTCAGAACCCCATTTACAATACGCTCCTGCAAAGCTTCTTAGTAACGGCTCTGAATAGTTACAGTTTACTATATTTTCTGTAATTGTCAATGAACTAACCGTTCATTTGATCTAACAGTTCATTTGATCTAACAGTTCATTTAAACCGCGGATTTATTTATCCAGCAGCCGGAAATTGATGGTGCGCATAAAACGGTCGCAGTCTTCCACTTCGATCCGCACCGGCATTCCCAGTTTGAAGCAACGTCCGGTAGCTTCTCCCACCATCTCACAGGCTGCCTCATTGTAGTGATAATAGTCGCCCGGGATCGTGGAAATATGAATCAGCCCTTCCACGGTATTGGGCAGTTCCACATACAGTCCCCAGCCGGTGACACCGGAGATCACACCCTCGTATTCCTCTCCGATATGCTGTTCCATATATTCTACCTTCTTCAGCTTATCCGTCTCCCGCTCTGCCTCATCGGCACGGCGCTCCATCTCGGAAGAATGCTTAGCTACCTCCGGAAGAATATCCCTGTAGTGCTCCACTCTCTCTGCCTTCAGGCGTCCCCGCAGCTGCTCCTTGATAATGCGGTGGATCTGCAGATCCGGATAGCGGCGGATCGGCGAAGTAAAATGACAGTAATACTGACATGCCAGTCCAAAATGTCCGGTGCATTCCGTGCTGTATTTCGCCTGCTTCATGCTCCTCAGGGTCAGTCTGGCGATCATAGGCTCTTCAGGAGTTCCCTCGATCTTCTGTAACAGCTTCTGGATCTCCTTGGGATGGATCTCCTCCGTGGAGACCTTGCTGTTCCTGCGCCCCAGCGCCTTCATGTAATACCCGTAATTGCTGATGAACGTGGACAGCTTCTGGATCCGCTCCGGATCCGGCACATCATGGACGCGGTAGACGAAGGGCAGCTCCTGCCAGTAAAAATGCTGTGCTACCGTCTCATTGGCAGCCAGCATGAAATCCTCGATCAGCATAGTCGCCACATTCCGCTCATAAGGCTTAATATCCAGAGGATGCCCTTCCTTATCCAACAGGATCTTGCACTCCGGGAAATCGAAATCAATGGAGCCCCTCTTCTGTCTCTTCTTCCGCAATTTGTCCGCGAGCTCAGCCATTTGTTGGAACATGGGGAGCAATTCCCTGTACTGGGAATCGTCTGTCACGGTTCCTGCGCCTTCCCCGGAGGTTCCGTCCGGCGCACCGGCGTTATACTCCACACACTCCGGCTCCTCCAATAGCTTTTTCACCACGGTATAAGACATTCGCTTATTGACCCGGATCACAGATTCGCAGATCTCATAGTCCACGATCTCACCCTCTTCATCCACCTTCATCAGGCAGCTTAATGCCAGACGGTCCACGCCTTCATTCAGGGAACAGATACCGTTGCTCAGTGCATGGGGCAGCATGGGGATCACACGGTCTACCAGATAGACGCTGGTGCCGCGCTTTAATGCTTCTCTGTCCAGTGCGGAATTCTCCTGCACGTAGTTCGTCACGTCTGCAATGTGTACTCCTAAGTGGTAATACGTCCCGTCAAAGGATACACTGACAGCGTCATCGAGATCTTTGGCATCCTCTCCGTCAATGGTCACCATGGTCACATCCCGCAGATCCCTGCGGCCGGCACAGTCTGCCTCGGATACCTCCTGGGATACCCTCTCCACCTGGTTCATGAGCTTCTCGCCGAATTCCACCGGCAGTTCAAAGCCACGTACGATAGACATGATATCTACACCGGGATCGTTGATATGTCCCAGGATCTCCACGACTTTGCCCTC
>ENA-USUK01002347-USUK01002347.1-human-gut-metagenome-genome-assembly--contig:-NODE-2347-length-12808-cov-4.750373_pt1 | contig 12808 bp, 10 predicted proteins | sample MGYA00250062_ERZ773400 | MGnify/ENA primary metagenome ERZ773400 (study PRJEB29103, sample SAMN06111961) | human gut metagenome | biome: human gut; feature: ankylosing spondylitis patient; material... | reverse complement strand
TTCCAGCACCAATATCCTGATTGAAAACTGCGAAGTAGATTGCAACGATGACAATATCTGCCTGAAAGCCGGAAGGGTTGTTCTTGTCGGTCAGATGTCCCCATAGGCCGCGGAAACAGAATACTTCTCTCCATTTCAACTTCTTGACAAGCGGCAGGCGGTTCAACAAGTTTCCGTTCATGTAATATGTCAAATCCCAGGAGGCATATTCGTCGCTGATGAACTCCATCGCATTCATGTTCGTATAAGATTCCGGCTGGATCGTATACGAAAGATTTGCATTCGGCAGGATCAACAAAGGATATGGAACCTTGTTCCATACTTTTCCCGCTTTCGTGATAAGATCGACATAACCGAAAGCCGAGAACCAGAAACGCTTCTGAATACCGATATCCGTACGGTGATAATCGTACGATGAACCCAGCAAATCTTTCTTTGCCATTACATGGCTGAAATTGAAGATCAGCGCATCGAAAGTAATCGGATAGCGAAGGTTACGTGTCTGGTAGAACTTTTCATCCTTGGCATAACGGAATTTCAACTCCAGTTCCGTCATATCATAGCTCTTGACCGGGCTAATGGCTCCATCCGGTCCGATCCGGTCAAACACCGCATATTCGGTTGCATATTCGCGACGGTTACGGATGACAGCCCCATAAGCCAGACCATTATAATGTTCGTGGTAGTAGGTCAGTTCAGCTTGCCGCAGATAAGTGGCCCGCGTATCTTTCTGGCGTTTCCAGGCCAAGAACATATTATCCTTGCTGGCATACATGTATTGCTGTCCCAACTGGTTGATATCGTACATATATTCCAGGCGGATCGAGTTCAGCGGAAATTCCTTACGGTATTCTTTACGATCATTGAACGAATACTCGACAAGAGCATCATATTTCAGCTTTTCATCTTTTGTTCCATACGCCATATATCCGTCAAAAAACAGGTTCCTGCTAAATGCCGTCGTTGTTGTTCCTCCCACACGGAAACGGGCTCCTTCGATTGCATTGCCACTGATTGCCGTGTTCATGGGCCCGAACTCAAATTTACTTTTCAGCGGGTCCTTATTCGTCGGGATATAGCCGGACACGAGGACTGAAACTACTTTCTCCGTTATATAAAAGATCGGAACAGAACGGAATTTAGCCATCAGCTTTTCGACCGAGTTCGGATTCTTCTTTATTGCCTCCTCCGGACGGTTACTTGTCCAAAAATCCTCCGATTGCTGATAAGCGTCTTTTAGCGTAATGACGGGTGCACTCTCCTTAAACACAAGCGCTCGTTCGGCATCGGGTTCATCAAAAGAATGGTTGCTGTAGATATTCAATCGCCGCGCATACATACCTTTCGATTTCTCGCTCAATTTGAAGTTGACGTTGATGTCGTCCTTCGTAATGATCCGGGTACTGTCGGGCGTGCGTTCGAATGTCTGTTCGATCGTCATTCCGGAAACGAAGTTCAGATTGATGTCTTTGGGGACATTCAGAATTGCCTTCTGTACAAAGAACGTAGAATCAAGTGTAACAAACAGATGGCCGGTGAAACCAAATGTTTCCGAGTTGAAAGGAACAAACCCCAAATCCACACATTTCTGTCCGTTCACATTTAACGTATCAAGCAGATAATATTTGTAATAATTCGGTCCGATAGTAGACAGCGGACTGACAAATCTCTGTAAAAACAGAGGAATATCATTCTTGAAAATATCGACTTCCCGGAAAACCTCATTCAAAAACTGCTGGATACCATCACGCGAGAATATCTCATCCACACCTGATGACTTGTTTCCTTTCACAATACGCTTTTCCGACTTCGGCTCTTTACGGTAATAGACAGATTCCACCTTTTCCTTTTCCGACACCGGAAGAATAGTCGTACCGACATCAAGCGTATCGACAAAATCGATCAGAAAATCGAATTTGCCCGGTTTTCCGTTCTTTTTGGGTTTGGGATGATAGTCATTCATCGCAAAGACCATCTTCTCATATTGATCGTATTGGAAATAATCGTGGTTACGCGGATCATTGCTTTCCCGTGAAGCAATCACTTGCTTTACAAACTTAACGGCTGGATTCTCTTTCTTGCTGTATTTCTCCTTCTTGGGCTTTACGACGACCTCATTCAACGTGATCCCGTTCGGAGCCAATTTTATTTTCAGATTATTCGTTTTACCCGGAATGACCTTCACTTCTTTCGTGTCATACCCTAAATAAGATACCTCCAAATTCTTGACATCGGTCAAAGCGGAGAATGAAAAGTTGCCATCCCCGTCAGTCGCTGTTCCAATTGTCGTCCCTTTAAAGATAAGAGAAACATAAGGTAATCTTTCTCCTGTAATTGAATCGGTTACAACTCCCTTTATAATAGTATTCTGTCCGTTTGCTATCCATACCGTAAACAAGGATGCCAGCAAAAAAACAATCTTCTTCCCCATCACGATTTTTTATCCTTTTATTTTTACTTTATTCCCAAGAAACTGTTTTTATTTTTTACCTCATGATTCGAGATAGCTTTTTGGAACATATTCGTCACCCTAATGAGAAAGATAGCGGGCTATCTAGCGAAGGAGCGGGACGGATATGACCAAAAGAAACTCAAAGCATAGACAAAACCAACAGCAAAATAAGCTGTTTGTAAAAAATCAAAACAGTTTCTAAATAAACCGCTGCAAAAGTATAACAGATTCTTTTTACAGAGTGTTCCAAAACACGCACATTATATTCCAATTACAAAAAATCTTCCTACCTTTGTCTCCCGAAAGGGGTGCCATACTGTTAACGGGCTGAGATTATACCCTCATGAACCTGATGCGGGTAATGCCGCCGTAGGAAAGAACAGATTAGGCTTTTTCCCTCCTTTTGTATATAGAAATGAAAATAAACACGACGTTTCGCTATCCGGTGGCACTTACTATTGCCGGTTCAGACAGTAGTGGTGGTGCCGGAATACAAGCGGATCTGAAAACATTTTCGGCTTTAGGAGTCTTCGGAACCTCTGCCATCACATCGATCACAGCCCAAAACACACAGGGAGTAAGAGGCATACACGCAGTTTCTCCAGAAATCGTCGAAGGGCAAATTCATGCCGTATTCGAAGACTTAACCGTCGATGCCGTTAAGATCGGGATGTTGCATAACTGGGAAGCAGCCCGGATCGTTGCCTGCTCAATCGATCATTTCTGCCCGTCGAAAATCATTCTCGACCCAGTTATGATTTCGACAAGCGGCAGCAAGCTGATAGAAGATGAAACCATCGAAGTCATCGTGAAAGAACTTTTCCACCGCGTCACACTGATCACCCCAAATATTGACGAAGCAGCCTTTCTCTCCGGTATGCAGATACGCAACGAGGAAGAAATGGAAATGGCCGCACAAAAGCTGTTGGCTTCGGGATGCCGTGCCGTATTGATGAAAGGCGGCCACTTGGAAGGTAAAGAAATGGCCGATATTTTGTTTACACACGATGAAGCTCCGCTCCGACTGGCTGTGCCGACCATTCAGACTCAAAATACACACGGTACAGGTTGCACACTCTCGTCCGCCATCGCCGCCTATATGGCTTTAGGAAAAGAACTGCCAGACGCTGTACGTGCGGCAAAAGATTACATAACGGCAGCCCTTCATGCCGGGGCCAATGTTGAGACTGGACATGGACACGGACCTCTCGATCATTTTTTCGATCCGGTTCCCCTCATAAAAATAGAAGTATGAAAAAGCTGATCGTTATTACTTCGCCCCATTTTTTCAAGGGAGAGGATTCCATCCTTTCACATCTGTTTGATGAAGGGATGCAACATCTTCACCTGCGTAAACCGGATAGCGAAGCAAATGAATTGCGCAAGTTGCTGGATCGGATTCCGGATATCTACTATCCGAAAGTCGTGCTTCATGACTGTTTCAACCTGGCAGTAGAATATGGCCTAGGCGGCATACACCTGAACAGACGCAACAACCAGTCGCCAGACGGTTTTACAGGCACAATCAGCTGTTCATGCCATTCGATCGAGGAACTCGAACAGTTCGGGAAACTCGACTATCTGTTTCTTAGCCCGATTTTTCAAAGCATATCCAAAGAAGGTTATGGGAACGGTTTCAAGCCGGAAACACTCAGACAGGCTTCCAATGCCGGGATCATCAATGATAAAGTCATAGCCTTAGGAGGCATAGACCTGACGACCCTTCCCCTTCTACGCCCTTTCCGCTTCGGGGGAGCTGCCGTGTTGGGAGCAGTTTGGGGAAACTCTCCTTCGGCAGATAAAGAGGATTCTATTATCACACAATATAAAAAGCTACAAGCATGGAATTAGACGATTTTTTATATACAAGTGCAGGTAGAGGAAGGTATGCCTGTTTTACCGGTACTAATCGGTTGATGTTCATCACACACCGTACGAATAAATACACAGAACTGGATGAGGTCAAGATGGTGACCAAAGGCGGTTGTACTTGGGTACAGCTCCGCATGAAAGAGAATTTGAACCTGGAAGTTGCCAAAGCAATCGCCCATTTTACCCTGTTTGACTGCGATACGGATTGCGCCTGCTGTCTGGACGACGATCTGGATATGGCTTTCAAAGCCGGTATTCACTGCGTCCATTTAGGTAAAAACGACATACCGGTCTCCGAAGCCTGGCACCGTATCATCGAAAAAGGGAAAGAGGATCTTTTCCTGGTGGGGGCAACAGCCAACACGTTCGAAGATATCCTGAAAGCAGATCGGGAAGGAGCTTCTTACATAGGCTTGGGCCCCTACCGCTACACCGAGACCAAAAAGAACCTGAGTCCGGTGTTGGGATTGGAAGGATATCGAAAAATCATGGAACAATGCAGAGAAGCTGGCCTTGAAATTCCTATCTTTGCCATCGGAGGGATCGAGTTTGAAGATATTGCACCATTGATGGAAACAGGTATAGAAGGCATCGCCGTTTCCGGAGCGATCATCAATGCTGAAGATCCGGTCGAAGAGACACGCCGTTTCATCCGGGAGATCAACAAACATAAACCGGACCCTTGCAGGGACGATTCTGAAATATAAAAAGAATAAAATAATACAGCTATGGCAAATAAAAACAGAATACGCATCACGTATCCTTCATCGGAAAAGATCTACATACCCGGCAAGATACATAAGATAAATGTGGGTATGCGAAAGATCAAAATACTGGATACCGTCACACGCGATGAGAACGGAGAGTTGGTCCACAAAAAAAACAATCCCGTCATCGTGTATGATACCAGTGGACCTTATTCGGACCCGAAAATCCCGGTCAATACGCAAAACGGCATTCCCCGTATCCGCGAATCCTGGTATGCAGGACGCAAAGACTTGATCCGCCTGGAAGAACTGACTTCCGATTATGGCCGGCAGCGCCTCGCTGATTCCTCACTGGATCACATCCGTTTTCCAAAACATCATCTACCCTATCGTGCCAAAGCGGGGAAAAACCTCAACCAAATGTATTATGCGAAACGGCGCATCATCACTCCGGAAATGGAATATGTCGCCATCCGCGAAAACCAGCAGATCGAGGCGTTAGGATTGAAATCATATATCACTCCCGAATTTGTCCGCAAAGAAATTGCCGCCGGGCGTGCCATCATCCCAGCAAACATCAACCACCCCGAAGCAGAACCGATGATTATCGGCCGGAAATTCTTAGTGAAGATCAACACCAATATCGGCAACTCCGCCCTTTCGTCCGGTATAGATGAAGAGATCGAAAAGGCCGTATGGAGCTGCAAATGGGGAGGCGACACCTTGATGGATCTTTCGACAGGAGACAATATCCATGAAACCCGCGAATGGATCATCCGTAACTGTCCGGTTCCGATGGGAACAGTCCCTATCTACCAGGCTTTGGAAAAGGTGAACGGAAAGATAGAAGACTTGAGTTGGAAAATCTATCGCGACACACTGATCGAACAAGCTGAACAGGGAGTCGACTATTTCACCATCCATGCCGGTTTGCTTAAAAAGCATATCGAACTGACACAAACGCGCTTGACAGGTATCGTCTCACGCGGAGGCTCAATCATGGCTAAGTGGATGCAAATCCATAATGAAGAGAATTTCTTGTATACACATTTCGCCGAAATATGCGAGATATTGAAAATGTACGATATCGCCGTTTCGATCGGCGACGGGCTTCGCCCGGGCTCCATCTACGATGCGAACGATGCCGCCCAATTTGCCGAACTACATACGATGGGGGAGTTAACCCAGGTTGCCTGGGACCAGTTTGTACAGGTCATCATCGAAGGTCCGGGCCATGTCCCGATGAATAAGATCCAAGAGAACATGAAAGAACAGCAATATGCTTGCCATAATGCCCCGTTCTACACGTTAGGCCCGCTGACAACAGATATCGCCCCAGGTTACGACCATATCACATCGGCTATCGGAGCCGCCCAGATTGCCTGGCACGGCACAGCAATGATCTGTTACGTCACTCCGAAAGAACATCTCGGTTTACCGGATAAGGAAGATGTCCGCACGGGTGTCGTCACCTATAAGATCGCCGCCCACGCCGCCGACCTGGCAAAGGGACATCCCGGAGCACAAGTCCGTGACAATGCTCTGAGCAAAGCCCGCTTCGAATTCCGCTGGAAAGACCAGTTCAACCTGTCTTTCGATCCGGAACGCGCCCTTCAATATTACAAGGACAGTGCCGTGACGGACGGTGAATATTGCACGATGTGCGGCCCCAACTTCTGTGCCATGCGGCTGAGCAAGGATTTACATAAAGAAAACTGCGATATATAAAGATCACTCATCTTGTGCAGTGACAAGGATATATACACAATGTGCCTTATATCCTTGCCGCTGTACAAGTTTTCTTTTAGGTTTCTTCGCGCAACGAAAATTCACGCTGTCCACCCTCACTTTATACATCTCCTCTCCTTTCTCGCTTACGCCGTCTTTAAAAGTCTTCAATGCAGGTGAAAAGATATGTAATTTGTATCATGAAACTGAATAAAAGAGAGAACAATGATACAAATGAATAATTCAGGACTTACGACCATCGACCAATTCAATAAATTAACAGGACATGAAATGCTGCATTCTTTGATCTGCATGATCCGGAACAGAAGCTGGGCAGTATCGAATAGGAATGGCTGAATAAATCAAGCATTGTTAACTTAATGATCTGTAACTATTTGGCGTTATCCCCGTCATCTTCTTGAAAAGAAAACTGAAATACTGTATCGAAGGAAATCCGAGTTCATGAACGATTTGAGAAAGGGATTCTCCTGAGGAACGTAGCTTCTCCTTTGCCATTTCGATACGTTTCAATTGAAGATGGCAGCTGTGCGTGTGTCCGAGTTGCAATTCGAGCAGATCATTGAAATAGGCTTCCGACAAATGAAGTTGTCCGGCACAATAGGCAGAAGTAAGCGGTTTCTGTGCAAGTTTTCCATCTCCAATATATTGTTTGACAAGTTTTTCGTATTGCCGTATCAGCAGTTCATTGTTCAATTCACGGACAATGAACTGCCGTTCATAAAAACGAGTGGTATAATCCAACAGACGGGTAATATGCCGTATCAAGATAGTCCGTTTGTAGGAATCTGCACCATGATGAAATTCCCTACGAATATCGTCAACACATGAAGAGAGTATCCGTTTTTCTTTTAGGGATACATGCAACGCTTCCTTGAGTGCATACGAAAAGAACGTGTATTCTTCAATAGTCTTTTCAAGCATTTTTCCCTTGAACAGATCAGGGTGAAACGCAACCATCCATAGGCAAGGTGCGGGAATTTCCACACAGACGGTATCCGGACGATAACTGATGAGTGTTCCGTCGCAGTAGTCGCAATACACCCGACCACACTTTGTTCCGAATTCAGCAAGAAAATCCGTTAATATCAGACAATAGTATCCCGATTGACATAAGAACGAAAGAATTGCATGAGGGTTAGCTGTGTCGTCGATATAAAGCCCAGGAAATTGCAGTTCGTTCATAGTTTACTATATAAAGACTAGTTTTGAGAACGAAATTCATTGGGAGTATAACCTGTCACCCGTTTGAACATCCGGCTCAGGTGCTGCGGATATTGGAATCCCAGCCCGTAAGCAATTTCACTTGTTGTTTTATCTGTGCCAAGTAAGGCTTCTTTAGCCCGTTCGATCAGTTTATTTTGAATATATTCCGAGGCAGTCTGCCCTGTCTGTTTACGGATCATGTCTCCGAAATAATTCGCAGACAGAAACACCTTATCGGCAAAATACTTGACGGTCGGCAACCCCTCCCGTAAGGGACCATCGCTGTCGAAATAATCGTCTAATAGTCGTTCAAAACGGACGATAATATCTTTGTTTACCTGTTCTCGTGTCGTGAACTGCCTTTCATAGAAACGCATACAATAGTCGAGCAACAGTCCGATATTGGCACAAATCAACCGGCGGCTGTGTTTGTCGATACTATGCTTCAATTCCGTCTCTATTTTATGCAGGCAGTCCATTACAATCTCACGCTCATCCTCCGAAAGATGCAACGCCTCGCGGGTTTCATAAGAGAAGAATGAGTAGTTCTTAATTTCTTGACCGAGAGCAGTTCCTCGAATCAGGTCGGGATGAAACAGAATGCCGTGAGCATTCGGCTGGATATTTTTCAGCATCTCGGTTTCCGCAACTTGACCAGGGGCGAAACCGACTATCGTACCGTCCTGATAGTCGTAACTCTGACGTCCATACGTGATATTCCCGCAGTAGGTATCTTTCAGATAAAGAGCGTACACGCCGTAGTTGACCTTGAAATGTTCCGGCCACCGCGTCGCCTTCGACAAATCGACTACACTTACTAACGGATGCCGTGTTTCGAGTCCGAACAGTTTGTTGTATTTATCTACCTCATTGAGTTTTATAACTTCTTCCATAAGCTTTTCTTTTATTTCTTTTGAGCAAAAGTAATTCATTTGAATTGAATTACATACAGCGTTATTACTGAATCGAAGATTCGGGTATAAATATCCGTAAATCGTATACAAGTCGGCTTATTCGACCGCGATAAATTTGCAATCAGAAAAAACAATGAAAAAACAAAAGATGATGGATCGCAGAAATTTCTTAAGGACGGCATCGAGTTTTACATTGCTCACAGTCGGAGCAACAACAGATGCTTCCCGTACTACAGGAGAGAGCATCGGCAAATATTTGAATCTGGATAAGCTGCCAGGTATGTGTGCCAAAGAGCCAATGACGGCCGATGGTATCATAAGGCTGTCGAAAATAGAGGTTTATCCGCAGTATCTCGACAAGTACATAAACTATGCGACCGAAGTGGGCGAAATATCCCTGCGTAGCGAGCCGGGCGTATTGACAATGTATGCGATTGGTGAAAAGGAGAATCCCTGCAATATAACGATTCTTGAAACGTATGCGAGTCATGCGGCTTATGAAAAACATATCGCATCGGAACACTTTCAGAGGTACAAGTTGGAGACGCTGCACATGGTCAAGTCGTTAATATTGTCTGACCAAACGCCGCTCAATCCGGCTAATAAACTCAATAATTTCATACAATAAAACAACTATGAACAAGATCTTTTTAATTTCAGTATTCAGCATTTTAACACTCAATGTTATGGCACAGGAAAAAATAGTACAGACAGCAGGACGCACCCAACTCGTTGAGTTCGCACCCAAATTTGCGGAACTCAACGACGATGTTCTTTTCGGCGAAGTGTGGAGCCGCACTAATAAATTGGGCCTGCGTGACCGCAGTTTAGTAACGGTTACCTCGCACCCGTTTCGAGCGAACAGGTGCCGATAGCAAACGTAACTTTTGAGCCTCGCAGCCGTAATAACTGGCATATCCATAAAGCGATAAAAGGGGGTGGACAGATGCTTATCGGTGTAGCCGGACGAGGTTGGTATCAGGAAGAAGGCAAGCCGGCGATAGAGATTCTACCCAGTACGGTCATCCATATCCCGGCTAACGTGAAGCATTGGCACGGAACGGCAGCCGACAGTTGGTTTGCACATCTGGCTTTCGAGGTTCCGGGAGAAAAGACATCCAACGAATGGCTCGAACCAGTCACGGACGAAGAGTATGACAAACTCGAACAAAATAAGGAAACTCGCCGGTAAACGAATCGCTCTGTCCGCCACAAGCGGCAGTAGCGGAATCTCGACTTCAGTCAGCGAAGCCCGCATGACAGCGGTGGCTGCTCACTGCGAAACGAGATTAGGGCATGGCCGACAAAACATAATTTATATAACAATTAAAGAACGGAATATATGGAAGTAATATCAAACACAGAATTCGGCGGAGAAAGACCTTTGTTCGAATCACATAATCTCAGATTGGAGAACGTCGTCATCCGTGCCGGGGAGTCGGCCATCAAGGAATGCAGCAACATCGAAGCCATTGATTGCCGGTTCGAAGGAAACTACCCTTTCTGGCACGTGCATGGTTTCGTTATTGACCGTTGCTTTTTCGATATAGGCGGACGTTCGGCACTATGGTACTCCGACCATCTGAAAATGACCGATACACGTATCGACGCCCCCAAAATGTTCCGCGAGATGCACGACATCGAAATCGAGAACGTAGAGATGAACGATGCTGATGAAGTGTTCTGGCGTTGCCAGAATCTGAACATCAAAAATCTGAAACTGCATGGAGGAACTTATCCGTTTATGTTCAGCAGCAACATCCGTATAGACGGATTGGAAAGCGACAGCAAATACGTTTTCCAGTATGTGAAGAATGTGGAGTTGCGCAATGCCAAAATCACTACGAAGGATGCCTTCTGGGAGGTGGAGAATGTGACGATCTACGATTCCGAACTCAACGGTGAATATCTGGGCTGGCATTCGCGCAATCTTCGGTTGGTGAACTGTCACATTACCGGCGAACAGCCGCTCTGCTATGCCCACGACCTCGTGTTGGAGAATTGCACCTTCGGCCCAGATTGTGACCGGGCTTTCGAGTACAGTTCGGTGCAGGCAACCATCAAAGGTGCAATAGGTGGAGTGAAGAATCCGCGGACAGGCTGTATTACCGCCGAGAGCTATGGGGAGATCATCCTCGATGAAAATATAAAGGCTCCTGCCGATTGTGAATTGAGGCTTTGGGAAGAGAAAAGAGAAAGACCGATTACTTGTTGTCGCTTATCCGCGAAGGGAAGAGTATGACGTTGAAGCAGCAGCCACAACAGGATTTTCCGTGCAGGTAGCACACCGGATCGGAGCCGAGGATTTCGCGGGAGCCAGAAAGATACTGCGCCAGTCGGTTACAGCCACGCTTATTTTCAGTTCCCTGCTGGCGGTGACCGGTATTACCATCAGTGATATGCTTCCCAGTTGGCTGGTCGGGGATGCTGATTATGGGTGTCATGGGAGCTTTGATATATTGGATATCGAGCTTTGCTTCCGGGGAACGATTTTTCTTGTCAGGCTTTGGGGTAGTAACTGGATTTATAAATTACGAATAAAAAGATAAATTATGAAATACGATTTCGATATAATCATCCCGCGGCGCGGGACGAATTCTTACAAATGGGATACTCCCGAAGAGGAGAATGTATTGCCTATGTGGGTGGCGGATATGGATTTCCGTACAGCACCAACTATTGTTGAAGCCTTGCAAAAGCGGATAGCGCATGGTATTTTCGGCTATACCAAAGTACCCAAAGCCTACTACGACGCGGTTATCCGGTGGTTCGATGACCGACATCGCTGGCAGATAGATCCCCGGTGGATTATCTATACGAACGGTGTCGTGCCAGCTCTGTCCGCTATTATCAAAGCTTTGGCTGCACCGAGTGACAAGATAATCGTCCAGACTCCGGCATACAACTGTTTCTATTCGTCGATTCGCAATAATGGATGCGAACTGTCGGCCAACTACCTCGTTTATCGGGACGGCCGCTACACGATTGACTTCGACGACCTCGAAACAAAGGCGGCCGATCCGAAGGCGAAAATCCTGCTGTTGTGCAATCCTCACAATCCGGTCGGACGGGTCTGGACGCCGGAGGAACTGTGGCGCATCGGTGACATCTGCCTGCATAACGGGGTGTTCGTCGTGGCAGACGAGATTCATTGTGAGCTGGTCTATGAAGGGCATGACTACACGCCTTTCGCCTCCCTGTCCGAACGTTTCCGCCAAAACTCCGTAACCTGCGTTTCGCCGAGTAAGGCATTCAACCTTGCCGGATTGCAAATCGCCAACATCATCGCTGCCGATGAAGGGGTACGCCGCCGTATCGACCGCGCCATCAACATCAACGAAGTGTGCGACGTTAATCCGTTCGGCGTTATCGCCACGATAGCCGCTTACAATGAAGGCAGTGCATGGCTCGATGCTTTGCGGAAATACTTGTGGGAGAATTACGAATATCTTTGCCGCTTTTTCGAGCAACGGCTACCGCAATATCCTGTGTTGCCACTCGAAGGAACCTATCTGGTCTGGATAGATTGCCGAGCATCGAGTATCGGCTCGGATGCCACGACCCTGCGCTTGCAAGAGGAACAGAAGCTGATGGTCAATTCTGGTACACTGTACGGTCCTGGTGGAGAGGGGTTCATTCGTCTGAATATAGCCTGTCCCCGGACGTTGCTTGCCGACGGCCTGGAACGGATAGCCCATGTGTTGGTACAAAATTTCTAAGAGAATTTTGCCAAACGCTCAATTGGCAACAACCTCCTGCAAATCTCATTATCGATGACAACACGAAGATAGGGCTTCGCAACAGGTTGGAATACGGTTTGGGGAATATCGGCGAATATCGGTGAAGATAGGTGCAGAAACAGGTAGAATATAAACGCCATTATATTTTGAATATCAGTAATTATTGCTTAT
>ENA-USUK01002345-USUK01002345.1-human-gut-metagenome-genome-assembly--contig:-NODE-2345-length-12823-cov-4.663895_pt1 | contig 12823 bp, 12 predicted proteins | sample MGYA00250062_ERZ773400 | MGnify/ENA primary metagenome ERZ773400 (study PRJEB29103, sample SAMN06111961) | human gut metagenome | biome: human gut; feature: ankylosing spondylitis patient; material... | reverse complement strand
CTCCCGCCAGCGAGATGACGGCCGCGACGTCGGCGCCTTTGACGACCGTGCCGAAAACACAGTAGCCGTTGCCATCGCTTGCCTGATCAGCGTTGAGGAAGTCATTGTCAGCAACGTTGATGTAGAACTGAGACGTAGCCGAGTGCGGATAGCTCGTGCGGGCCATGGCGATCGTATAGCGTTCGTTTTTCATGCCGCCGCGGGCTTCGAGCGGAATGGGATCATGGGTGGGCTTCTCACGAAGCTGCTCGGTAAAGCCGCCCCCCTGAATCATGAATCCCGGAATCACTCGATGAAAGATGGTGTCTTTGTAAAAGCCTTCGCGCACATAAGTAAGGAAGTTCTTGACCGTGATGGGGGCGCGGTCGGGCGCGAGGCGCACAACGATATTGCCCAGAGTGGTGTCGATTTCAACAAGCTCTTCTTTGCCGGCGGCAGTGGCAGGGAGCGAAGTCAGGGCGGCAGCAAAAGAAGCAAGCGGTAGCAGGATGCGGAAACGATTCTTCATGTTGATTGGGAAATGTCAAAAGGGAAAACGGCGGATCCTGATTGGAATCCTCGAAGCGGGGTGAATGACGAATGCGTTCAATGCATCGTCAGTGTGCAGTGAGACGGCGCAGCGTCTTCAGGCGCTGCTGCAGTTCGGTGTTGGAGGAGAGGCTCGGTGCGGCAGCTTCGTAGCTCTCAAGAGCCAGCGCGAGGTACACGTCGCCGCGGTTTTTCTGAGCCGTTGCAAAGTTGGGATTGAGGAGCAGGGCGCGGTCAAGGAGCTTCACGGCCTCTTCAAGACTGCCCATGCCGGCTTCAATCACCGCCAGATTGTTGTATGGCTCCGGAATTTCGGGATATTCGGCAATGAGCGAACGAAGGGCTTTGGCGGCTTCCTCCGTGCGGCCGAGCCGTTCCAGTGCGACGGTTCGGCTGAAGCGAAGCTGGGCGCTGCGGGGATTTTTTTCCAGACCAAGGTCGGCAAGTTCAAGCGCTTGTGCAGGGTGTCCGGCCTTGAGAAGCTGATCAACGCGGGGAGAGAATTCCGCAGAGTGCAGCGTTGCGGCGAGTTCCTGCATTTCAGAAGCGGCCATCGCGGAGCCGGAAGCGGAGGTGAGACCTGCCGCAAGGGCGGAGCAGATAAGCGCGGAGAAAATGTAACCGCGCAGCGGGCGGCGGAGACGGAAAATGGGCATCGCAGACAGCTTGAATAAAAATGTTTGCGCAGCAAATCAGGGAGCTTGGAAGCTCCTCAATGCCGCGTCTTCGATCGTTCGGCTGATACGCACTTGCGGGGCGCATCGGCCTGAAGCGGTCTTTTCCAGAGGTTAGAGAGCCCAAGGCAGCCGCTATACTCTCGAAGATTAGTCAACTGTTGATTTTAGCGGCTCTCAGCACATCCACATCTCTCTTGGTCTTTTAGGACTTGTATCGAGATATGGGACGGCGCTGAGGGTCTCGTGATTTTTTCGTTCGAGCACCATGCTTTCGATTTATTCGACCCTCACGCGCGAGCAGCGCCCTTTCGAGTCTCTTGAACCCGGCCGCGTACGTATGTATGTCTGCGGCGTGACGGTCTATGACTACTGTCATATCGGCCACGGCCGAACCTTCGTTGCTTTTGACGTTGTGCGCCGCTGGCTTGAGGCGTCGGGCTACAAAGTCACTTTTGTGCGCAACATCACCGACGTTGACGATAAGATCATCCGCCGCGCTGCGGAACGCGGCGTCACGACCGATGAGCTTACCGATGAATTTGCCCGCGCCATGCAGGAAGACATGCTGGCACTGGGCTGCCTTGCGCCGACATTCGAGCCGCGTGCAACTCAGTACATCCCGCAGATGCTCAATCTGATCGGCAAGCTCGAGGAAAAGGGTTTTGCTTACCACGCTGCTGACGGTGATGTTGACTATGCCGTCCGCAAGTTTCCCAATTACGGAAGACTTTCCGGTAAGTCCATTGACGATCTGCAGTCCGGCGCTCGGGTGCAGGAGCGCGAAGGCAAGCATGATCCGCTCGACTTTGTGCTCTGGAAGAGTGCAAAGCCTGGTGAACCGCAGTGGGATTCCAAATGGGGGTGCGGGCGCCCGGGATGGCATATCGAATGCTCAGCCATGGCGATGGATCTCCTTGGCGAAACCATTGATATCCACGGCGGCGGCCCGGATCTGGTGTTCCCGCATCACGAGAACGAAATTGCCCAAAGCGAAGCGGCGACGGGCCATCAGTTCGCGCGCACTTGGATGCATTCGGGGCCGCTGCGCGTGCGTTCGGCCGACGGCAAAGAAGAAAAGATGAGCAAGTCGCTCGGCAACTTCTGGACGATCCGGGATGCGCTCAAGGAAACCAATGCCGCCTACGGTGAAGGGTGCGGCGCTGAAGTGCTTCGTTTCTTCCTGCTTCGCAGTCAATACCGCAGCCCCATTACGTTCTCGTCCGTTCTCATTGAAGAGGCGCATAAGGCGCTCGTTCGCCTTTATACGGCGCTCAAGGGGCGCGCTGCTGACCGAGCTGCGCTCGATTGGAACGAGCCCTTCGCAGCGCGCTTCAAGGCCGCAATGGACGACGATTTCAATACGGCCTTGGCCGTATCCGTGCTCTTTGAGCTCGCTACTGAAATCAACCGTACCGGGTCGCCTGCACTTGTTCGGCAGCTCCTCGGCCTCGGCCGCATTCTCAATATTCTCGGCATGGAGCCGGAGAAATTCCTTCAGGGCGGCGCTGAAGCCTCTGATGATGCTTCCCGCATTGAGGGTCTCATTGAAGAGCGTGCTCTGGCAAAGAAGGCGAAGAATTTTGCACGGGCGGATGAAATCCGCAAGTCGCTCCTTGCAGAGGGAATCGAGCTCCAGGACGGAGCAGCAGGAACGACCTGGCGCCGCATTTAAAGCCTGCGACGCTGAGATACAAACCCAACAAAGATGACGGAGAAGAGTGGGATGGCCAAGAAGGTTTTTCTCGAATTTGAGCATGATATTGAAGCGCTTGAAAAGAAGATCGACGACCTTCGTGAGCTTGACGAAAGCGAAGCGGGGCATGCGGTTTCCGTAGCAAGTGAAATCGCTTCGCTTCAAGCCAAGGAAGACGAGCTTGTCAAGAAGATCTACGCTGAGCTGACTCCCTGGCAGTGCTCGCTTGTGGCTCGCCATCCTCAGCGCCCTTACACGCTCGACTATATCGCTGCGATCTTTACGGACTTCCATGAACTCCACGGAGACCGCGCTTTTGCCGATGATGAAGCGATCGTTGGCGGTCTGGCCCGTCTGGCCGACATCAACGTTGTGGTGATCGGCAACCAAAAGGGCCGCACGCTTAAAGAGCGCAGCCGCCGCAATTTCGGCATGGCTAAGCCCGAGGGCTACCGCAAGGCACTGCGTCTCATGAAGCTTGCCGAGAAGTTCGATCTGCCGGTCGTAACCTTCGTTGATACTCCGGGTGCCTACCCAGGCATCGACGCCGAGCAGCGCGGGCAGTCTGAAGCCATTGGCCGCAATCTTTTTGAAATGGCCGGACTGAAGGTTCCGGTGCTGACCTGCATCATCGGTGAAGGCGGCTCCGGCGGTGCGCTGGCACTGGCTGTCGCGGACATGGTGATGATGCTGCAGTACGCCACCTATTCGGTGATTTCTCCGGAAGGCTGCGCTTCCATTCTCTGGAAGGATGCTGCACAGGCGCCGCGCGCGGCTGAAGCGCTCGCGCTGACAGCAGATCGTTTAAGCCAATTCGGACTGGTTGACCGTGTCATTTCCGAGCCGTTGGGCGGCGCTCATCGCGATCCGAAATTGATGGCTACGAGTCTGCGTCAGGTTTTAATCGACGAACTGCGGGCGCTCCTGAAACTTCCGCTCAATACGTTGATGGAGCGTCGTTCAGAACGTCTGCGCCGTATGGGAGATTTCGAGGTGGTTGGTGAGCCCGCAACGGCAGACAAGTCTGACGAGGTTGAGGATGCTCATGAGGTCAATGCCGCGAAGTAGTCAATAAGATTTGCGGTTCTGACAGAGGATATGTAGAATTCAACGCTCGATTCACCGCGAAGTTGAATTCAGGAAGGATGGCAGAGCGGTTTAATGCACCGGTCTTGAAAACCGGCGGAGCTAATAACTCCCGAGAGTTCGAATCTCTCTCCTTCCGCCAGAGATTATTAAAACTGCAATTTTGTGATTAGTGATAAACACTTGAAACTGCAGAAGGTTGAAGGCTTGAGGTTGTTGGACTTCAGGCCTTTTTCTTTATGTGTGGCGGTTTTGCAACATGCTTGCAATATTACTAAACAGAACCTTTTGTAACCGTACAAAACCTTACAAGACTTGCATTTTTGGTGACCCTTTTGGTGACCCCTCTGAAGCTCGATAAGATCGGATTTGGCGATGTTTACATCTTTCTTGGAGCCTGCCGATCATGCCCAAATTCGTCCCCCCGATGCCGCTCGTCATTTTCCGGCAACTAAAGTTACCGGGCTTCTATCCTCTCGGTGGAACCAAAGGCCTTTACCTTCGAATTCGAGGAGCCTCTGAAATCTACATCCTTCGGTACCAAGACACATCCGGAAATCGGCGTTGCATGTCTCTTGGACTCCGTAGTTCCATGTTGCTGTCCGAAGCTCGTTCAAAGGCAACCGCAATCCATGCGCGCCTTTCAAAGGGCATCAATCCAACTCCCAAAAGCACAACACGTCGGCAGGCCAAAGTTCTCCAATCGTCTAAAAAAGCGGCTTCTGCCTCCAAGTCGTTCGCAGATGTTATGGATTTGTGGCTGAAATACCGAGTGGAAACCAACTACTGGGTAAACGACCGGAAGGAACCTTACGCCACAAGTAACCTTCTCGCTCGACACGTGTTGCCTCATCTCGGCAAGGTCAGCATCAATACGATTACGGTTGAAGACATCCGTGATGTATTGGTCCCGATTTGGACAACCAAAACCATCACAGCGAAAAAAGCGTTGCGCAACATCAGAGCGATTTTGAACTGGGCGCGGGCGATGAATTACCGTGAATCGTCTGAGGATTTGTGTTCGCTGCAAGGCCCTCTTGGTGTTCTCATGGAAGGTGCTCGCAAGAACGCCGTCCGAAAAGAAAATTTCGCCGCTCTTCCATACGACAAGATCCCTGCGTTCATCCAAGCTCTCTGGCATATTGACGGCAGGAGTCGCTGGATGTTGATGTTTGCCATCCTTACAGCCAGTCGTATGAAGGCTGTTCGTTTCGCCACTTGGGGTGAAATCGACTTTGAGAACCGACTTTGGGAAATTCCGCCCGAGCATGACAAAATCAAAGATCTCAAACGAGACCGTACCATCTACCTTTCTCGGCAAGCCATCGAAGTTTTGCAAAAGGTTCGTCCAGACCGCCCAAAGGCAGACGATTTGATCTTCAAAACCGCAAAAGGTGGTAGCTTTTCCGACGCTGCAACAAATGCGTTGATCCGTCGAATGCACGCCAGCAAAAAAGCGTTGGATGGAACTGGGTGGATTGACCCGGATAAGTCCAAGCGTGAAGGCAAGGTCTGCGTCATCACCGCGCACGGTACTGCACGTAGCGGCTTTCGTACGTGGGCGAAGGATGACCGATTCGGGAACAACCGCAAGTACGACCAGGAAGCTGCAGAACTCTGCCTGTTGCACAGTAAAGCTTCCGATGACTACCACGGAGCCTATGACCGAGCACGTTTGAGCACTGAACGTCAACGATTAATGGATGACTGGGGGGGGGGGGAGTTTTGCTGCTCGCTCATATCTGGCGCTGTTCCCTCTTCCTGAAATCTCCTCCCAAAAGCTTGACGTTCACCACCGAGTGTGTAAGAGTTCTTCCAAGTTATTCAAGGAGATAGAGCACATGCCACAAGTTCAGCTAGGCAAAATCGATCGAATTCCCGTCCGTGACGTGTGGCGACACGAGGCGTTGGACTTTACGAAGTGGCTTGCTCAAGAAGAAAACCTTACGCAACTCGGAGATGCATGTTCCATCGATCTCGAGTTAGTAGATATGGAGAGCGCTGTCGGATCGTTCGCCGTCGATATTTTTGCCAAGGAATCGGGCTCCGACCGTCGAGTCGTCATTGAGAACCAACTTGAATACACCAATCACGACCACCTCGGCAAAATCATCACGTACGCTACTGGCAAGAATGCCGAAGTTGTCATTTGGGTCGTTGCACGAGCGCGCGATGAACACCGCAAAGCCATCGAATGGCTGAATGAGCACACTGATGATGAGTGCTCTTTTTCGTTGAAATCGAAGTATGGCGCATCGGAAACTCGCGATTCAACGTGGTTGAATCTCCTAACGAGTGGGCACGCGTAGAGAAAGCAAAGACAGGATTGAGCGACACCCGAACGGCTCAGCTTGGATACTGGCAAGCGTACCGGGAGGCCGCTCTATCAGATCCAAATTTCTCCAAGGTTATGCGCCCACAGAAGGCTCTAGCTCAGCACTAGTCAAACCTCAGCGTCCAAACTTCTCGATACCATCTGGTCCTACTCGCCCTTATCCAAAAGCGTCGAAGCGGCGTTGAAGTTTGCATCTCGAATGACAAAGCATTCGGTAAAGCCGTGTTCGCTCATCAGGCGGAACTTGAACATCTTCTCGGCGTAAAAGGCGAACCATATGACGCCGACAAATCGTGTGGTATCCGCTTCTATCGCGAGGGATGTGACATAAGAGGAAAGCCCGAGATGTGGAGTGATTTCATTGATTGGCAGCTTCGCGCCGCAGTTCAGTTGCGACAAGCAATGCTATCCATAGATAATAACAATCCGACGGAAATGGCCGACTAAGTTTATCCATATACATGATTCCGTCGCATACAAGCACAAAGAACACTTGTTATGAATGTGCAGATCTTTTAACCTCCTGTCGATCTTCGTTCAAATATATCCATCGCTCGTCACCTTGCTATTACCAGTGCTGGCGATCAGCGCATCTTTCTAGACAAAGGTTAACGCTAACACACTACCTATTGCACATATTCCCCAATTCATCTATTTATAGTTCAAACGCATTTAGTATACATTAGTATGAATTACATAAAGTCATTGCATATCGAAGGTTTTAAAAAGTTCACCAATCTTGATGTTGAATTTAATCAATACATGAATATTCTTGTCGGTGAAAATGAAGTCGGAAAAAGCACTATATTAGATGCAATAAAATTAGTCTTAAACCAACAGTACAAAAATTCTGATAAATCCGTACTCAAAGATCTCTTTAATGCAAAACAAATACGTGATTTTGAATGTAATCCGAGCATAAAAACACTTCCAAAAATACTAATTGAAATAGAGCTTGAGCTTGACACAAGCAACAGAAACTCCATTCGCTTTTTTGGAGAAATGCACAGAGACAAACAATCACACTCCGAAAAGTTTGGAATTTTATTTAAATGCGAATACGACGAAAACATCGATCCAGATATGGAAGAATCTATAAACAAAGGAAGAATCCCTTACGAATATTACTCCTTAACCTGGACAACATTCGCCAATAACCCATATCAAACATTAAAAAGACCGTTCAATTTTATTTCTATCGATACATCGGACACAATTTCAAGCCCATCATTTAACTACTACAATAAATCATTATTTGCTAGCAAATATGATGATTCTATTCGCATGCATGCCAAAAACGAATTTCGTTCTGGACTCGAAAAAATTTTCAACGAGATAGAATTACCACCTATTGATGAAAGCCGCAAATTTGGAATAGATGCTAAGAAAGTAATTCTCGAAAGCGTTGTATCTGTCTTTGAAGGGGCCATACCATTAGAAAATCGCGGTCGCGGAATGGAAAACCTCATTAAGACTAAAATAGCATTAGAAAGAAATAGTAAAGTTGACGTGATCCTAATTGAGGAACCAGAAAACCATTTAAGCTTTTCAACTCTAAATAAAATGCTTAATGAGGTTTCAAGAAATAAGGACAGCTCTCAAATTATCTTAACCACACACAACAATCTAATAGCTAGTCGATTAAACCTAACCAATGTATTATGGATTGCTGAAATCCAAGTAAAATCTCTAAAAAATATAAATCAAGATGATGCTGATTTTTTTATTAAATCCGACAACAATTCATTCTTGCATTTATTGCTTTCGAAAAAAGCCTTTCTTGTCGAAGGACCTACAGAATTTTTATTACTCCCCGCCTTTTATAAACAGCTAACATCTCATACCATTGAGGAAGATAACATTTCCATCATTTCTTGCAATGGTATTTCATATAATAGATATCTAAGAGTCGTTGAAGACACAGATAAGAAAATTGCAGTTCTTACAGATAACGATAACGATACTCCCGGGTGGCAAGTTTTACTGTGACCTGCATTTTATACCTCCTATCAGCGAAACAGCCGCTTTGCGTGCCGGTCCCCCATGGGGATCACGTCGCAGAACACGCAGCGGCTTTTGGTGGACAGCTGCACATCCCGGTGATAACAGCCGAAGAACCATTTTTCATAGGTCAGCTTCAACAGAATTTTGTCCAGGAACTGGTGCAGCTGGTTGGTCTCGCCGCTGGCCAGCACCGTAAAATCCAGGAATCTGCTTGGCGCGTCGTGGGTGAGCACATAATCCACCTGATAGCCGCAGGCTTCCAGGTTCTGCTCGCAGGCCGCATATTCTTCATCGGAGGGCATCTCCTGCTTCCACCAGTTCACGCCCGGCTCCCGTTCCTCCCGGTCCGGGCTTTCGGCCCCGCCGAAGCACAGGTACTTTTTGCCCTCCAGCTCCAGCACGCTGCCGCGGCACACATGGTAGACATTGCCGCCCAGGCTCTGCACCCGGCCACCGAACCGCTCTGTTTCCGGATATTGGGCCAGCAGGTCGTAATTCTCGTGGGAACCGTCCAGAAACAGCAGGGTATACGGCCGCTTTCGCAGCCAGTCCAGCTTTTTCTGTTCTTCTGTGCTGCCGTCCCACACGAAGCCGAAATCGCCCAGCACCACCACGATGTCCTGTTTGCCCAGCCAGCGCAGCCGCCCGTGCCGGAACCGGTCCAAATCGCCGTGGGTGTCGCCTGTCAGATATACCATTCCCGTCCTCCTGTGCCGGAGCGTGCAAAACTGCAGCCAAAAGCCGCAAAGCCCTTGTCACGTCCCGGCAAACCTGTTATTATAAAGTATACAGCGTCTGCTGTTCCATTTGTGTTTTCTGCGTACCGCTGCCGGTGCGCATTGCTTCGTATAGTTTATCGCTTTTTGAAGGAATTGTCCACATGAAACGTATTTTTGCACTGATCCTGTCGTTTGCACTCCTGCTCAGCTGCCTGGTGCTGCCGGCGGGTGCCATGTTCGACCCATCCCCCGTCTATCAGGTGCAGGCCCAGAGCGCCTACATCGTGAACACCGACACCAACATCATCGTCTACGAAAAGGACAGCACCAAACAGGTCTCTGCCGGTGGCCTGACCAAGTATATGACCATTGCGCTGGTGCTGACCAACTATGCCGACCAGCTGGACAATACCTTCCAGATGCCGTTTGCCATCTCGGACTATGTGCACAACACCAGCAACGCCGACATGCGCTCCAACGAGACTTTCACCTACCGCGAAGCACTGTACGCCATGGTCACCCGCAACGCCAACGAAGCCGCCATGGGCCTTGCCTATACTCTGTCGGGCGGGGATCTGGACGGCTGGGTGAGCCAGATGAACGCCCTGTCTCAGCGCATCGGCACCACGAACAGCACCTGGACGGACGCCTGCGGCATCGACACCGGCAACGTGACATGCGCTGTGGACATGTACCTGATCCTGCGCTACCTGATGAGCTTTGACGCCTTTGTGGAGATCTCCGGCGTGCCCACCTTTACCATGCCGGCCAAGGAGAAGCACCGGTCTCCGTCGGTGCTGGTCAGCCAGAATGCAGCCCTGAGCAAAAGCAGCGGCGGCAATTACTACCGCAGCGCCATGCAGGGCGGCATGTGCGACGTGACCGCTTACAAGAAGGACAGCGGAAACCAGAGTTACGTTTCCTGGGCCAATCAGGACGGTGCCACCTATATCTTCTGTGTAATGCAAAGCCCCGACACCTGCGACACCTTCGGCTACGCCAACCGCCGCCCGGCCCTGTATGAGACGGTGCGGCTGATCGACTGGGTGTTCGACACCTTTTCCATCCAGGCCGCACTGGACACCGACCTGGCGCTGGCCGAAATCCCGGTGAAGTATTCCGCCGACACCGACACCCTGCAGCTGTACCCGGCCGACAGCATGATGACCCTGCTGCCCTCCACCGGCGACGGCAGCGTGACCCAGAAGTATTTCCACCTGCCGGACTACGTCTGTGCGCCCATCCGGCAGGGCGACGTGGTGGGCACCGTGGAGCTGAAGCTGGCGGGCGAGACCATTGGCGTGGTGAACCTGATCGCCGGGCAGGATGTGGACCAGAACGCCCTGCTGCTCACCGTGGCCAAGATCCGCGAATTTCTGGGCAGTCTGTACCTGAAGGTGGTCATCGTGCTGAGCGTGCTCAGCGCCGCCATCTACGGGCTTTGGCTGCTGCTCAACCGCTGGAACCACCGCCGCCCCACCCGGAAGATCCACCGCCGCTGACCGGATCTCGAATAAGCAAAAAACGCCCCGGAAGCCTTCCAGCTTCCGGGGCGTTTGGTTGCGCCAGCAGGAGTCGAACCTACGATGGGGGAGTCAAAGTCCCCTGCCTTACCGCTTGGCGATGGCGCATCGTGCAAAACAGTATATCATATTTTCCGGATTTTCACAAGAGGCACCGGCATGTTTTCTTCCGCGCGGAGGCAGATCTTCTTTCCTGAAAAATTTTTGGGGATTCGCTGAAAAACCTTGCCAAACTGTTGCGGTTGTGGTACGCTGTGGGTGCGAAATCATTCAAGGCCGTGCCGGAATGCCGCCCCCGCCGGGCAGGCACCGCAAGAGCTGCGGGGCACGGTTACTCCCGGGAAAGTGAGGAATTTTATGAAAAAAATCTTCCGTGCATTGACACTCTGTCTGGTCCTGCTCAGTCTGCTGTGTGCGGCAGTGCCTGCCGCCTTTGCCGCAGGAAATAAAGAGGACGCCTTTTATACCATCGGTCTGGACGCCTGCGGCGGTGTGAGCTCCACCGTGGTGGTCACCACCAATCTGGACGGCAAACTGACCACCCTGCCGGAGTCTCCCACGATGGACGGCTACACCTTCAACGGCTGGTACACCGAGCCGGTGGGCGGCAGCCGGATCACCACCGCTACCGTGTTCACCGGTGACACCACCATCTACGCCCAGTGGACCGCAAAGTCCAGCTCCGCCAGTCCCACGACTCCTACCCCGCCCATGACCGGCGGTCCTGCCCTGCAGAAGCATCTGGGCACCCTGCTGGTGGCCGGCATTCTGGTCACGCTGGTGGTCGTGGCCGCCGTCTGATTTTTACATTTTGGAAAAACATGCACTGATTTTACGAAAGAAAGGAATTCCCATTTATGATGACCGAAATGAAACTGCCCGCCTGCTATGCCGTGATCGACGAAAACGAGATGACCTATCTGGACGGCGGTGCCACCATTGCCGACAGCGACGCTTACAAGGCATTCCTGAACGTGGGTCAGGTCTTTAACCAGCTGGCCCGCATCTTCTCCGGTGCAAGCTCCATTATCAACAACATCAATGTGATCTACAAGTCCGTCGTTGAGCTGAACAATCTGCTGGGCGGTTTCATCAAGAAGTAAACATTCTGCCGTAAAAAGAGCACCCTGTTTTCCGCGCAGGGTGCTCTTTTTGCGCAGCCTGAGGAATTTTGTGTGCGATTTTCAAAAAATATTTTTTGAAAACCCACTGCAACGCCATTTTTGTTATGGTTTTGTTGCATTTCGTCTGGTAGAATGCTGTATGTGTGGATGTTCGGAGTTTTGACGAATTTCTGTACGAAAATCGCTTTTTCGCGCAGCAGGGCCCGTACCGGCCCTGCAACGCTTTTGATACGGAGGTGCCGTTATGGCAGACCGTGAACTGCGGCATATGCGCCGCACTGAACTGGTCGAGATCATCTTTGCGCTCAAGCAGAGCGAAGATCAGCTCAAAGCCGAAAATGCAGATCTGACCGCCAAACTGGAACAGCGGCAGATCCATCTGGACAGTGCCGGGTCCATTGCACAGGCCGCTCTGGAACTGAACCATGTGTTTGAGGCTGCGCAGGCAGCCGCCGATGACTATCTGGCTTCGGTGCGGTCGGTCGACCGGGACGCCCTGCAGGCGCAGGCAAAAGCCGAGGCGGACCAGATCCTGGCACAGGCCCGGGCCGAGGCGGAACAGCTGAAGGCACAGACCAAGCGGGAATGTGACGCCCTGACCGAGGCAGCAGAGCACAAGCGTGCCCAGACAGAGGCCGACTGCGCCGCCTTGCGGGCCAAAACGGAACAGGAGATCGCGGCACGGCGGGCTGCTTTTGAGCAGAGCACCCGTGAGCTGCTGCGCAGCCGCTGCGACACCGATATCCTGCCGGAAGAAGGCAAGGTAAAATGAAATCAACCGAGATCAAATTTACGGCCATCCCCTCCACAGAGGAGGTAAAGGCCGAGCGCGACCGCCTGGCCTACCGCAGCCGGTACGGACGGGTACTGCGCAGCACCATTTATGCGCTGGTGGTGGTGGCCGCTGTGGCCGTGCTGCTGGCCACCCTGTTCCTGCCGGTGCTGCAGGTGTCCGGCGACAGCATGAACCCCACGCTGGAAGATAAGGACATTCTGCTGCTGGTCAAGTCCGACAGCATGAAAACCGGCGACCTGTGCGGCTTTTACTGGCAGAACAAACTAGATCGGAAGAGCACACGTCTGAACTCCAGTCACTGACCAATCTCGTATGCCGTCTTCTGCTTGAAAAAAAAA
>ENA-USUK01002340-USUK01002340.1-human-gut-metagenome-genome-assembly--contig:-NODE-2340-length-12840-cov-13.390739_pt1 | contig 12840 bp, 10 predicted proteins | sample MGYA00250062_ERZ773400 | MGnify/ENA primary metagenome ERZ773400 (study PRJEB29103, sample SAMN06111961) | human gut metagenome | biome: human gut; feature: ankylosing spondylitis patient; material... | reverse complement strand
TAGAAGGAGAAGCCCTGCGCAATGGCCTTGCGCTCAATGCCGCCCATGTGCCAGCTGTTCCAGGTCATGTGGGCAGCCGGGTCGTCGATCTGGAAGATCTCCGGCACCCACATCAGGATGCCGCCGCGGAAATTGACGTTCTCCAGCTCCGGCAGACGCTTTGCGATGGCAGCATCGACTGCCACCGGGGTGTTCACAGCCCAGCCGTAGTCCACCCAATCGCCGCTCTTGACCAAGGCAGCGGCCTGATCGGCAGTCATCTTTTTCTGCGCATACAGTTCCGTATAATCCATTATAAACCATCCTCTCCTATAATAACATAAAGGAATTGTAAATTCTTACAACCCAATCCGATAACTTAGTTATAACATTAACAAAGAGAGGAATCAATACTTTCGGAGCAAAAAAGTGACTGGATGGCAATGTGCCTAAAATTCTTAGCGATTCAACCGAATTCTTTGGTCTGAAAAAAACAAAATTTTTCGAAAAAGGACTTGATAAAATTTTGACGATGTGGTTTACTTATAGCGTAGCAGGGCGGTGTGGAGCAGTGCGTCATGAATCGTTAAAAAAATAGCGATGAGACGCGGCGCCGCAAACAACGTCTTGCAACCCGAACTGGAAAGTGCTATCATGGCAGGACCGAGCGCGCTTTTCATACCAGCGCGCACCAAGGAGGACACGATGGCAACAGCAGTTTATCCCGGATCGTTCGATCCGGTCACCAAAGGGCACCTGGACATCATCAAGCGTGCCGCAAAGATCAACGATCACCTGATCGTCGCCGTGCTCATCAACAGCGCCAAGCACCCTCTGTTCACCGTAGAAGAGCGGGTGGCCCTGCTGCAGGAGTGCTGCAAGGACATCCCGAACGTCACGGTGGAGAGCTTTGACGGCCTGACCGTAGAGTTTGCCAAAAAGCGCCGCGCTTCGGTCATGGTGCGGGGTCTGCGGGCGGTCACGGATTTCGAAAACGAGATCCAGCTGGCGCAGACGAACCATGCACTGATGCCCGGCATCGAGACGATGTTCCTGGCGACCAGCATCAAATGGAGCTACCTTTCCTCGACGATCGTGAAAGAGGCTGCCCGCTACGGCAGCAATATCTCCAAGTTCGTCACGCCCAATGTGGAAGCCGCCGTCGAACAGAAGATGGCCGCGCTCCGGGCGAAAGGGGAGCAGCCCTGAATCCGTTTCTTATGTGCAAACGCCGCAGGCGTTTCTATAAAATTGGTTCCTAAAACCCACCAATATACACACAAATCAGGAGGCTATTAACATGAAGAAAGTTGTTATCGCATCTGCATGCCGTACCGCCATCGGCAAGTTCGGCGGCACTCTTGCCAACGTTCCCGCTGCTGAGCTGGGCTCCATCGTCATCAAGGAGGCACTGGAGCGCGCACACGTCGCACCGGAGCAGGTCGATCATGTTTACATGGGCTGCGTCATTCAGGCTGGTCTGGGCCAGAATGTCGCGCGTCAGGCTTCCCTGAAGGCAGGCCTGCCCATCGAGACCCCCGCTGTCACCGTCAACGTGGTCTGCGGCTCCGGTCTGAACTGCGTCAACATGGCTGCGCAGATGATCGAGGCTGGCGATGCCGACATCGTCGTTGCAGGCGGCATGGAGAACATGGACATGGCTCCCTTCGCTATGATGAAGGGCCGCTACGGCTACCGTATGGGCGCTCCCATGGGCAAGAGCGAGCTGGTCGATACCATGGTCAACGATGCTCTGTGGGATGCCACTGGCTTCAACAAGCACATGGGCATGACCGCTGAGAACGTTTGCACCAACGAGACCTATCAGAAGAAGTACGGCTACAACCCCATCACCCGCGAGCAGCTGGATGAGTTCTCTTACAACAGCCAGGTCAAGGCAGACAAGGCCATCAAGGACGGTGCCTTCAAGGACGAGATCGTTCCCGTTGTCATCAAGGGCAAGAAGGGCGACACCGTGTTCGATACCGATGAAGGCCCCCGTCTGACCCCGATCGAGAAGCTGGGCACCCTGAAGCCCGCCTTCACCAAGGACGGCATCGTGACCGCCGGCAACTCTTCCGCCATCAACGACGGCGCTGCTGCTCTGGTCGTGATGAGCGAGGAGAAGGCCAAGGAGCTGGGCGTCACCCCGCTGGCAACCTGGGTCGCTGGCGCTCTGGCTGGTGTTGAGCCCGAAGTCATGGGTCTGGGCCCCATCGCTGCAACCAAGAAGGTCATGGCAAAGACCGGCCTGTCCGTTGCCGATATGGACCTGATCGAGGCAAACGAGGCCTTCGCAGCACAGTCCGTGGCCGTCAGCCAGGCTCTGGACTTTGATATGAACAAGGTCAACGTCAACGGCGGCGCAATCGCTCTGGGCCACCCGGTCGGCGCTTCCGGCGCTCGTATCCTGGTCACTCTGCTGTATGCAATGAAGCACCGTGGTGCCCACAAGGGTCTGGCTACCCTGTGCATCGGCGGCGGCATGGGCTGCGCTACCATCGTCGAAATGGACTAAACGCTGGAGGCACTCCAGATATCAGGATCGCCCGCGCAGGCGGACTTCTCCTGCGCGGGGCTGTTCTGAAACGAAGAATAAGACTTTGAATGGAGGTCTTCACAATGGCATTTGTTAAAACCGAAGTGCAGGGTGCTGTCGAGATCATCACCATCGACCGCCCCAAGGCACTGAACGCACTGAACCCTGAAGTTCTGGCAGACCTGAAGGCAGCGTTTGAGGCTGTCGATCAGGACGCCATCCGCTGCATCGTTCTGACCGGCGAAGGCGACAAGAGCTTCGTGGCCGGTGCAGACATCGGTTCCATGAGCACCATGACCAAGGCAGAGGGCGAGGCCTTCGGCAAGCTGGGCAATGATGTCTTCCTGATGATCGAGCATTTCCCCATCCCTGTGATCGCAGCCGTCAACGGCTTCGCACTGGGCGGCGGCAATGAGCTGGCCATGAGCTGCGACATCCGCATCTGCTCGGACAACGCCGTCTTCGGCCAGCCGGAAGTCGGTCTGGGCATCACGCCGGGCTTCGGCGGCACCCAGCGTCTGGCACGTCTCGTCGGCATGGGCATGGCAAAGCAGCTGGTCTATTCGGCCCTGAACATCAAGGCCGATGAGGCTTACCGCATTGGCCTGGTCAACGCCGTGTATCCCCAGGCTGAGCTGATGGAGAACGTCCTGAAGCTGGCCAACAAGATCGCAAAGAACGCCCCCATTGCAGTGCGCAACTGCAAGAAGGCCATCAACGACGGCATCAGCCTTCCCATTGAGAAGGCAGTCGAGGTCGAGGAAAAGCTGTTCGGCGACTGCTTCGAGACCCACGACCAGAAGGAAGGCATGGCCTGCTTCCTGTCCCGTGAGAAACCGAAGCCCAAGGCTGTTTTCACCAACAACTGAGAAGTACATTTGAATTTGTAATCTGAACCCTTCTGCATCCCGGTTCCTACCGGAGAGGGAACCGGGGAGCAGGGGGATATGAATAAAGGAGAGATATCCTATGAAGATCGGTGTTATTGGCGCTGGCACGATGGGCCAGGGCATTGCAAAGGCATTCGCTCAGGTCGAGGGCAACAGCGTTGCTCTGTGCGACATCAAGCAGGAGTGGGCCGAGAAGGGCCTGGCAAAGATCAAGGCTGGCTATGACAAGCTGGTCGCAAAGGGCAAGATCCCCCAGGAGAAGGCGGACGCGATCGTCGCCGCTATCACGCCGGGCCTGAAGGAAGACCTGTGTGCAGACTGCGACCTGGTCGTCGAGGCTGCATTCGAGGACATGAAGGTCAAGCAGACCACCTTTGGTGAGCTGGATAAGATCTGCAAGCCGGAGTGCATCTTTGCTTCCAACACCTCTTCTCTGTCCATCACCGAGATCGGCAAGGGCCTGAGCCGCCCGCTGGTCGGCATGCACTTCTTCAACCCCGCCGACCGCATGAAGCTGATCGAGGTCATCGCAGGCTGCAACACTCCTGCTGAGACCGTTGAGAAGATCAAGGAGATCTCGGTCGCCATCGGCAAGAACCCCGTTCAGGTCAACGAGGCAGCCGGCTTCGTCGTCAACCGCATCCTGATCCCCATGATCAACGAAGCAGCCTTCATCAAGATGGAGGGCGTTTCCGACATCGCTGGCATCGACACTGCCATGAAGCTGGGTGCAAACCACCCCATGGGACCCCTGGAGCTGGGCGACTTCATCGGCCTGGATATCTGCCTGGCCATCATGGACGTCCTGTACCACGAGACCGGCGACAGCAAGTATCGTGCCTGCCCGCTGATCCGTAAGATGGTCCGCGGCGGCAACCTGGGCTGCAAGACTGGCAAGGGCTTCTACGTTTACAACGCAGACCGCACCAAGACCCCGGTCGATCAGCTGTAATTTCTGAAAACATTTCTCCCGGCTGCGGGGAAAGCGGCCGGGAGGAATTTGTTTGCAAACCGGGTTCGCCGCAACAAGCGCCCGGCCTATGAAAAATTAGACCCGTTAGGAGGATATAGCGATGGATTTTACTCTGTCCAAGCAGCAGCAGATGGTGCAGAAAATGTACCGCGAGTTTGCTGAAAACGAAGTCAAGCCTCTGGCTAAGAAAGTTGATGCAGAAGAGTACTTCCCCAAAGAGACCGTCGAAAAGATGGGCAAGCTGGGCATGATGGGTATTTACTTCCCCACCTCTGTCGGCGGTGCAGGCGGCGACGTGCTGTCCTACGTCATGGCAGTGGAAGAGCTGAGCAAGGTCTGCGGCACCACCGGTGTCATCGTCTCTGCTCACACCAGCCTGTGTGCTGCTCCCATTTATGAGAACGGTACCCCGGAGCAGAAGGCAAAGTATCTGCCCAAGCTGTGCAGCGGCGAGTGGCTGGGTGCATTCGGCCTGACCGAGCCGGGTGCCGGCACCGATGCACAGGGCCAGCAGACCATTGCAAAGGAAGAGGATGACTGCTGGGTGCTGAACGGCTCCAAGATCTTCATCACCAATGCAGGGTTCGCCGATGTCTTCATCGTCATCGCAGTCACCGACCATGTGCTGGACAAGAAGGGCCGTCCCACCAAGCTGTGCTCCGCTTTCATCGTCGAGCGCACCGATCCGGGCTTCTCGGTCGGCAAGGCTGAGGATAAGATGGGCATCCGCGGTTCCTCTACCTGCGAGCTGATCTTCGAGGACTGCCGCATCCCGAAGGATCGTATGCTGGGTGTGCGCGGCAAGGGCTTCCAGCTGGCAATGGCCACTCTGGACGGCGGCCGTATCGGCATCGCTTCCCAGGCTCTGGGCATCGCCGAGGGCGCTCTGGATGAGACCGTTGCTTACGTCAAGGAGCGCAAGCAGTTCGGCCGCCCCATCGCTGCATTCCAGAACACCCAGTTCGAGCTGGCTGAGATGAAGGCCCGCGTCGAGGCTGCCAAGTATCTGGTCTATGCCGCTGCTCTGAAGAAGCAGCAGGCTATGGACGGCGCAAAGGTCCGTTACAGCGTGGAAGCTGCTCAGGCCAAGCTGATCGCCGCCCGCACCGCAAGCGACGTGACCCGCCGCTGCCTGCAGCTGTTCGGTGGTTACGGCTACACCCGTGACTATCCCATTGAGCGCATGATGCGTGATGCCAAGATCACCGAGATCTACGAGGGCACCAGCGAAGTGCAGATGATGGTCATTTCCGGCGCGCTGCTGAAGTAAGGGAGGTAAGATTTACAATGAAAGCAATCGTTTGTGTAAAGCAGGTTCCTGATACCTCCGGTAAGGTGTCCGTCAAGCCGGATGGCACCCTGGACCGTGCCTCTATGGCAACCATTACCAACCCCGATGACCTGAACGCTCTGGAGGCTGCTCTGAAGCTCAAGGACGCCACCGGCTGCGAAGTCGTTGTCGTCACCATGGGCCCGCCGCCGGCCGAAGGGATGCTGCGTGAGCTGCTGGCCCGCGGTGCCGATAAGGCTGTTCTGGTCTCCGGCCGTGAGTTCGGCGGTTCCGATACCTTCGCGACCAGCCAGATCCTGGCCGCTGCCGTCAACAAGATCGGCGTTGGCCCGGAGGATGTCGTCTTCTGCGGCCGTCAGGCAATTGATGGTGATACCGCACAGGTCGGCCCCCAGATCGCTGAAAAGCTGCATCTGCCCCAGGTCACCTACGTTGCCGACATCCAGAAGGATGGCAACACCCTGACCGTGAAGCGTATGCTGGAAGACGGCTACATGATGGTCAAGGTCCAGACTCCCTGCCTGCTGACCTGCATCAAGGAGCTGAACGAGCCCCGTTACATGAGCGTCAACGGCATCTTCACCTGCTACGACAAGCCCATGGAAGTGTTTGATTACAACGCTCTGAAGGATGATCCGCTGATCGAGGTCGATACCATCGGCCTGAAGGGTTCTCCGACGAACGTCTTTAAGTCCTTCACTCCTCCGCAGAAGGGCGCAGGCACCATGCTGACGGGCGACGACACCGCCGCACAGCTGGCTGGTATCCTGGCCAAGAAGCACCTGATCTGATGAAAGGAGCATAGGATTACAATGGCTGATTTTAACGATTACAAGGGCGTTTGGGTCTTCTGCGAGCAGCGCCAGGGCAAACTGATGTCCACCGATTTCGAGCTGGTCAGCGAGGCTCGCAAGCTGGCTGACGAGCTGGGCTGCGAGGTCACCGGCCTGCTGCTGGGCGACAACGTGGAAGGCATCGCCAAAGAGCTGGGCGGCTATGGTGCCGATCAGGTCATGGTCTGCGACAGCCCGCTGCTGAAGGACTACACCACCGACGCATACGCCAAGGTCGTCTGCGATATGGTCAATGTGTACAAGCCTGAGGTCCTGCTGATCGGCGCGACCAACATTGGCCGCGACCTGGGCCCCCGCTGCGCAGCCCGCCTGCACACCGGCCTGACCGCAGATGCGACCCATCTGGACATCGACACTGCAAAGTACATCGATTTCCTGAAGGAGAGCTCCACCATCGACCTGTCCAAGCAGAAGTTCGATATGGAAGACCGCAACCTGAAGATGACCCGTCCCGCATTCGGCGGCCATCTGATGGCTACCATCATCTGCCCTCGTTTCCGTCCGCAGATGTCCACCGTCCGTCCCGGCGTCATGAAGAAGGCTCCCTTCGATCAGGCCAAGGCCGATGCCTGCCAGATCGTGAAGCCCGCCTTTGAGCTGGCTGCTTCCGACATCAAGACCGAGGTCCTGAGCGTCGAGAAGGCTGCTGAGAAGCTGGTCGATCTGATCGGTGCCGACGTCATCGTCTCGGTCGGCCGCGGCATCAGCAAGGATGTCAACAAGGGCATCGAGCTGGCCGAGCAGCTGGCAGCTGCACTGGGCGGCGGCGTAGTCGGCGCATCCCGTGCCGTCACCGATGCAGGCTGGATGACCGCTGACCATCAGGTCGGTCAGACCGGAAAGACCGTCCACCCCAAGATCTACGTTGCTCTGGGTATTTCCGGTGCCATCCAGCACACTGCTGGTATGCAGGATTCCGAGTGCATCATCGCCGTCAACAAGAACGAGTCTGCTCCCATCTTCGGTGTGGCAGATTACGGCATCGTCGGCGATCTGTTCAAGGTCGTGCCGGAGCTCATCAAGCAGGTCGAGGCAGCCAAGGCCGCTGAATAATTTGATCTTCTGAGATCCTGATTTGTGGAACACCGCCGCACAGTGGAAACGCTGTGCGGCGGTGTTTTTTGCGCATATCTGCCCGCCGCAGCGCATACAGTCTGGTATGTGCTATGCCAAACGGACAGGAAAGGAGCGCACAGGATGGAACTGAAGGTCTTTCGGGATGCGCTGCCCGCTGCGGGTGCGAACTGCACCGTCAAGGCGGAGCTCCCGCTGGAAACGGAGATCCTGATCTCCGATTATCTTCCGCCGGTGTTCAAGCTGGTCAAATGCTTTGCGAAACCGGTGGTGCTGCAAAAGCAGCTGCAGCCCGGCAAACTGACGCTGGAAGGCTATCTGCGCTGCATCGTGTATTACCAGGGCGAGGATGACGCGGGCCTCTGCCAGACGGAGCAGAAGCTGCCCTTCAACAAGGTGCTGGAACTGCCGGAGTTTGCCTTTACTGCATGGACGGCTCAGGTGGAGGGCCAGACCGAATACCTGAACTGCCGCTCGGTCACGCCCCGCCGCATCGAGGTGCGGGGAGCCTTTGGTCTGGTGGCGTCGGTCTACACCCAGCAGAAGACCGAGGTGCTCACGGCGCTGGCCGACGGCGGCATCGAGCAGCAGCTGACCACACTGGAGGGCGTCCGCCGCGCGGCCGTGCTCGACAAGCTCATCACGGTGGAAGGTGAGCTGGCCTTTCCGTCGCCGCCTGCCGCCATCCTGGACATTGCCGGGACAGCCTCCCTCCACGACCTCAAGGTCCTGAATGCCAAGGCTGTGGCCAAGGGGACCCTGCACGTTCTCTGCGCCTGGCGGGCAGAAGGGGAAAGCGCCCTGCAGAGCCAGAGCCTGGACCTTCCCTTCAATCAGGTGTTGGATGTGGAGGGCCTCAGCGAAGACTGCCGCTGCCTCTGCGTGGCCGAGCCGGTCGGGTTCACGGCCACACAGGGGGAGGGGGAAGCCCCCGGTTCCCTCAGCGCCACCGTGATGCTGCGTCTGCGGGCGTGGCGGCCCTACCAGCTGCAATGTGTGGCCGATGCCTTCTCGACGCAGTTTGAGACGGAGCCTGTGATGCAGAATCTCCGCACCGAAGCGCTACTCTGCGCCCTGAACGAGACGGCCACCCTGACCGGGTCCGGCCCGCTGCCGGATGCCGGGGCAAAGATCCTGGCCTGCTTTGCGGCCATCGGCCCGGCGCAGCTGCTCTGGCAGGAAACTGGCTGGGTGGTGGCGGCGCGGGTTCTTGTGACGGCGTTTGGCGAGAACAGCCTTGCTGAGCTGGAAAGCTACGAAAAGCCGCTGGAGCTGGCCCTGCCCATCCCGGCCGAAGCCGCCGAGACCGCAGCGCTCTATCCGGAGTGCTGGCTCAGCGTCGAAGACCTGCAATGCAGCTGCACGGGCGGTGCGCTGGATGTCTCGGTGACGGTCCGGGTGGAGGGTGCCATCCTCAGCCGCAGGCAGGCTTCCTGCGTGGGCAGCATTGCGCTGGGGGAGAAGCTGGCCCCTGCCGACCCGGAGATCTCCCTCCGCATCTATTACGCACAGGCCGGGGAAGCACTGTTTGCCATTGCAAAACGCTACCATGTTTCGCCGGGGCAGATGCTTGCCGCAAACGACCTCGCTGAGGGCACAGCGGCCATCGAAAAAGCACAGCGGCTTCTGATTCCCGGTGCATGACCATAAAAATGTCCGCACTTGTATCTCATGCGCGGACATTTTTGCTGGTAAAGTATGACTTATGAACAAAAAGTGAACAAAAAGACAACAAGCCCTCTCCCAATTCGACACAGGCTTTGTTATAATAATTTTTGTCGTTTGAAAACCGGTTTGTTCAAAGGAGAAGTTTATGATCAAAAATATTGAGTTGGAGAAGGCGGCTTACGACTTCAAAGCCAAGATGCCCCTTCGCCAGGCGATCCCGCTGGGCCTGCAGCATGTGTTCGCCATGTTCGTCGGCAACCTGACCCCGCTGCTCATCATCACGAGCGCCTGCGGTCTGGCGGGCGGCGAGTTCGCTGACCTGCAGATCAGCCTGCTGCAGAACGCCATGTTCGTGGCCGGCATCGTCACGCTGGTGCAACTGTTTTCCATCGGCCCGGTCGGCGGTCAGGTCCCCATCATCATGGGCACCAGCTCCGGCTTCCTGGGCGTGTTCAACAGCGTCGCGGCTTCCATGGGCGGCGGTGTGCTGGCCTATGGTGCCATCATGGGTGCGTCCATCCTGGGCGGCCTGTTCGAAACCGTGCTGGGCTTCTTCCTCAAGCCCCTGCGCAAGTTCTTCCCCTCGGTGGTCACGGGCACGGTCGTGCTGTCCATCGGTCTGTCGCTGATCTCGGTCGGTGTCAACTCCTTCGGCGGCGGCAACGCAGCCAAGGACTTCGGCTCCATGGAGAACCTGCTGCTGGCCGTCTTCGTGCTGGTGGTCATCCTGTTCTTCAAGCACTGGACCAATGGCTTTTTGAGCTCTTCCTCTATCCTCATCGGTATCGTGGCCGGTTACATTGCCGCCTTCATCATGGGCTTTATCCTGCCCACCACCGGTGTCACCGCCGACGGTGTGGAGTTCACCAAGGCATGGGTCCTGAATTGGAATAAGGTCGCACAGGCCAGCTGGTTCGCCATCCCCAAGCTCGTCCCGGTCAAGATCATCTTCGATATGCGCGCCATCCTGCCGGTGCTCATCATGTTCATCGTCACGGCCGTTGAGACCGTCGGCGACATCTCCGGCGTGATGGAGGGCGGCATGGGCCGCGAGGCGACCGATAAGGAGCTGTCCGGCGGCGTCATCTGCGACGGTCTGGGTTCCTCCTTTGCCGCCTGCTTCGGCGTCCTGCCCAACACTTCCTTCAGCCAGAACGTTGGTCTGGTGGCCATGACCAAGGTCGTCAACCGCGGTGCACTGGCGACCGGTGCCATCTTCCTGATCCTCTGCGGCCTCATCCCCAAGCTGGGCGCACTGGTCTCCATCATGCCCCAGGCCGTTCTGGGCGGTGCAGCCGTCATGATGTTCTCTTCCATCGTGGTGTCTGGCATCCAGCTCATCACCAAGGAAAAGATGACTCCGCGCACCCTGACCATCGTTTCGGTGGCGCTGGGCGTGGGCTACGGCATGGGTGCCAACGCCAGCATTCTGGCCCATACGCCCCAGCTGTTCCAGCTGATCTGCGGCGAGTCCGGCATCGTCCCCGCAGCCTTCGTGGCCATCGTGCTCAACGTTCTGCTGCCCAAGGACGAAGAGAACGCCTGAGCTTCCTCTTCAGATCAAAAACTGTTTTAGTTCCCGCAGGGCCTCCGGCGTGTCCGCGTCCAGAAGCTCTGCACGGTCTGCGGTGAACACATTGCAGACCCGCTCCGGGTAACGCCGGAGCAGCACACTGCCGCCTTTGCCTTCGGGCAGGGTGCGCAGGGCGGAAAAATAACCGCATCCAAACAGAACGGGGCTTCCGACAAGCGGTTCCGGGTCGTTTTCGGCCTGGAACGCCAGCCGGAAGATTGCCCGCTCTGTTTCTTTTTGTGTCCGGGTGTCGGCCACAAAGGCACACACCAGCGCCTCGACCGTCTCCCGCCGCAGCAGGGGCTGGTCGCCGGGCAGGAAGATGCAGCCCGCAAGGCCGGGCTGCAGAGTGAGCAGTGCTTCCAGCCCCAGCCGGACGGTGTCGTTCCGGCCCGGCAGTGCGTGGCGCAGGCAGGCCACCCCCAGCGTTTGGCAGAGCGTTTCCACCTCTGCCGACCGCGTCACGACGATGCGGCAGGCCAGCTGTGGAGTATCGGTGGCGTCCAGTGCCCGGCAGAGCAGCGGCCGCCCGCCGAAATCGGCCAGCAGCTTGTTGGAGCCAAACCGCCGGGCCAGCCCGGACGCCATGATGACACACCCGATCGGGCGAGAAGTTTCAGACATATAGATCCCTCCGCGTTGACGATTCCGCTTCTCCCCTGGGAGCACGGCGGCAGCGCAGGGCGGACGGAACCGATAATTCTAGTGGTATTATAGCGAAAAATGTGTTAAAATAAAAGCAAACAGCAAAAAAGAGAGGTACTGCGTATGATGACGATCCGGGAATACAAACGAGCGGAAAGTCTTGAAGAAGCCTGGCAGCTCAACCAGAAAAAGAACAATCGGGTAATTGATTGTTGCGTTATGTTGCCTGGTAACATCTTTAAATCTTTGGGCAGATTCGTATAGTAATAGCGTTTGTGTTCAACAAACAGTGCAGGATACCCTTGAAAACCTGTTCAGAGAGCAACTGTCACATTTCCCCCAGGAAAAGATTCACCTTCAGACAGACCGTGGCATTTACATGTCCGGTGAAACCCTTTGGTTCAGGGCACATTTAGTAGATGCCCTTATGCTAAAGCAAGCTAATGCCAGCCGATATGTATATGTAGAGTTAGTGAATCCGTTGGGCAACTTGGTGGAAAGAGTGAAAATAAGACCGGACTCTTTGGGGTGTTTTTACGGACATATTTCATTGGGTGAAGACCTGCCGGAAGGCAACTATTCTCTCAGAGCCTACACTTGGTTCATGCAGAATATAGGTGAAGAGTACTTTCCCCATAAACTGATTTATATATCCGATCCCGTATCCGAAGCGATATCTCCGGAAATCAGTTATTTTGCTGAAAACAACGACATTCATGTGGAAATACATTTTCTCAGTAAACCGGACAACCGATCCGTCACTTCCACACAAGCCATTCTTTTCCCCGATGGAGACAGGGACAAAAAAGGAAAAGTCTTATCATTGGAAGGGGAAAATATCCGTTACACTTTCAAGGAGAAGGAGATTCCTGCTTCGCGCACATTTTTGTTGCAGACAGTGTATGACGGCAAAATTTCCAATCGCTATTTCAGAATCCCCGAATTGAGTAAAACCTTTGATGTGGCTTTCTTCCCTGAAGGAGGTCATGCAGCTCAATCCACCACAATCAAAATGGCATTTAAGGCCATCGATGCAGATGGTTTGTCTACAGAGGTAGAAGGTCAAGTACTTGACGAAGAAGGTCAGGTATGTGCCGATTTCAAAAGCCAGCATTTGGGTATGGGGAGTTTTCGGATGTATTATGTTCCCGGAAAAAAGTATCATGCCGTTTGTAGTGACGGAACAGGCGTTTCCAAGCGTTTTGATTTGCCCGAACCTTCTCCGGATGCTATCTCCCTGAATACACTTTGGTCTAAAGATTATTTGCGGGTAAGTCTTTCCAGATCACCCGATACCCCATTGGGCACTTCGCTGACACTGGTGGCGCATTTGCGGGGCATCGTTCTGTATGCA
>ENA-USUK01002306-USUK01002306.1-human-gut-metagenome-genome-assembly--contig:-NODE-2306-length-12997-cov-4.200077_pt1 | contig 12997 bp, 10 predicted proteins | sample MGYA00250062_ERZ773400 | MGnify/ENA primary metagenome ERZ773400 (study PRJEB29103, sample SAMN06111961) | human gut metagenome | biome: human gut; feature: ankylosing spondylitis patient; material... | reverse complement strand
GAGGGTGAAATCTACGAATCTATCGAAGACATCTGGCCCGACTACCCCTCCAAGGACGATTTCTTCTTCAACGAGGAAGAATACTAAAAAGCGATTTTGAGGCCGGCGGCCTCAAAATAAATCAATGCGAAGCGGCACGATTCCCGGAATGTGCCGCTTCGCATTTTACATACCCGGCCAGGTCAGGGAATCCACAGGACCTCGTCGACGGCATAATGGGCCGTGAGGGTGCGCCCCAGCAGGTAGAAATAGTCCGAAAGCCGGTTCAGCCAGACCAGCGCCGTGGAGTCGACGCCGTATCTGGCGTCGGCACGGAGCGCGGCGCGTTCGGCGCGCCGGCAGACGGTGCGGCACACGTGGCACATCGACACCACAGCGTTTCCGCCCGGAATCGTGAATTTATCAATCGGTTTCAGAACCTCCTGCATGGCGTCGATGCGCCCTTCGAGCCATGCAACGGTCTCCGGGTCCAGCGGAGCGACCTTGTCGCTCCCCGACTGCCCCGTGGCCAGCAGCGCCTCGACCGACATCAGCCGCGAAAGAATGCGGTTCAGGTCGCCGACCGACGACGCCAACGCAGCGTCGCCGCGCATGTTGTCGGCCAGCAGAGCCGTGAAAGCAGCCAGTTCGTCGACCGTACCGTAAGCCTCGACCCGTTCGTCGGTCTTGAAGACCCGCTCGCCGCCGATCAGCGAGGTCATTCCCTTGTCGCCCGTTTTCGTGTATACCTTCATATCCTGAAATGTTGTTTCGGCAAATGGTTGTTGAAAATCAGCAGGTAACCGCGGTTATCCACCGTCGTCGAAGCGTGTCCCGCGATAATCTGCCCGCACAGCGCTTGCCGTTCGCAGCCGTCGTAGGGCGACATCAGCGCCACGGTATGCCCCGCTTCGGCCGCCGCACGCACCAGCGCGAGCGTCGCAGGGCGCGGCAGGCCGCACGTGGCGACGCAGAATTCAGCATCCGCACGATTCAGGCCAAAGGTCGTATAGCCGCAATGAATCATCAGATTCTGCAACTGCACCGCCCGACGGCGGGAAACGCCCGCCGTGAGCAGGGCTTCGTACAGGTCCCGGCGGCCCGGCAGCAGGTCGTCGCGCATGAAGACGCTGCGCACAATGTCGTAGACGAACGGCGAATGGACTCCGTGACCGCGGAAATAACGGGCGCGTGAGAGCCGGTTGCGCAGTTCGGAAACCCGCCCGGGCAACCGGAAAGAAATGGGATGGCCGACGATCTTCATAACGTCTATTTTTTCAGCGACCCGGCCAGGCGGCCCGTCGAAAAGGCGATCTGGAGGTTGTAACCGCCCGTATTGGCGTCGATGTCGAGCACCTCGCCGGCAAAATACAACCCTTTGACTTTCAGCGACTCCATCGTATAGGGATTCACTTCGTCACAGCGCACGCCGCCGGCCGTCACCACGGCGTATTCGAACGGCGCATAGTCCGTGATCGGGAAAGTCAGTCCCTTGAGCGTACGCACCAGACGCGTGATCTGTTCCTCGGTGATTTTGCCGACGTAACAGTTCGCACGGATGTCCACCTCCTGCGCCAGCGGCATCACCAGCGGCTTGGGAACCAGCTTGCGCAGCAGTTCGCCGAAGAACTCGTTGGGTTGCAGCCCGGCGATTTCACGGGCGATGCGTTCGTGCAGCACCTCCTCCGTGAGCGCGGGTTTCAGGTCGAGGACCAGCTTCACGCGCTTCTCTTCGATCAGGGCGTCCACCGCGTCGCGGCTCATGCGCAGCGCCACGGCGCCCTCGATGCCGCGGTCGGAAAATCCGATCTCGCCGAACTCCTCGCGCACGGGTTCGTTATCGACATAGAGCGTCGCGCGCACGTTGCGCAGCAGCACCTTGTCGAGGTATCTCATCTGGGCGTGCGACGACAAGAGCGGCGTCAGCGACGGACGCAGCGGCTCGATCGTATGACCCAGGTCGGCGGCGAAGGCATAGCCGTCGCCCGTCGATCCGGTCGCGGGATAGGAGACGCCGCCCGTGGCGAGGATCACCTGCGCGCACTCCTCCTTGCGTTCGAAACCGCGCCTGTTGATGTATTTCACACCGAAGACCCGGTCCCCGAGGGTCAGAATCTCCGTAACACGCGTATTGTAGATGATCTTGACGCCGTTTTCGACGCAGAACTCCAGCAGGGCGTTGGCGATGTCCCACGCCTTGCCGCTCTGCGGAAAGACCCGGTCGCCGCGTTCGATGTCGAGTTTCACGCCTGCGCGTTCGAAAAACTTGATCGCCGCCCGGTTGTTGAACTCCGAGAACGCGACCTTGAAAAATTCGGCGTTGGTGCGCACCTGATCGGCGAATTCCTCGGCCGGACGCGCGTTGGTGACGTTGCATCGTCCCTTGCCGGTGATGCGGACCTTGCGGCCCGACTTCTCCATCTTTTCGATCAGCAGCACGCGCCTGCCGCTGCGCGCCGCCGTACCCGCGGCCATCATGCCCGCAGCGCCCGCCCCGATGACGATCACGTCGAAAGGCTGTTTTTCTTCCAATTGTTCCATACGGGTGCAAAGATAGGCAAAAGCAAATTAAAAATTAAGAATTAAAAATTAAAAATCAGGATGCAAAGAGCCCCGCAGGCGGTCGGCAGAGTATATTTCTTTCGCAATTCAGTATATTTTTTTCTATTTATCCGTTCGCCTCTTTTATTTCAAAATCCAATGTCCTAAATTAGGACCAATATAAAACGCCATTGCTATTATTTCGGAGGCGAGGCCGAAGAGGGAATTTAAAATGAATCTGCCATGAACAAAACCGAGCTGAAAGTGTTTCTCAAAGGATTGGCTAATTTCTACGTCGTTCTGATGATTATAGCGTTTCTGCCCACACCCGGAAAAGATTGCTCTCCGGGACGCCTCGTGCGGTGCATCGCCATTTATACGATCGTAAGCATCGTGATCTTTTCGGCCGTCTATTTTTGGAACCGAATCAGAAAGGGTCCGGATAAACGTCCCGATACGTGTCCGGTTCCCGATGCAAAAGAGACGAAAGACGACGATTTGAGTATTTCCCGGTTCCTCACCTTGCGAAACATGGGCGCCTGCTTCATCTATTTTCTTTGTGTCTTCGCGCTTCTCTATCCGGAAATGTCTCTCGAAAGCATGCTCAAAGCCAGCGCCCGAAGCACCGGCTATTGCATCCTTGTCCTGCTCGTGGCCGGAATCGTTTATTGTGTCTATCAAAGTCATGTAGGCAAGAAAAAGTCGATCCGGGAAAAGTAGTTGCAGCATCGGGAGGCCATCGCGCCTCCCGTTTTTTCGGATACGCCGGAATCCGCCGCGACGGCCGCGCGGAAATCGCCCGGAGAAAGAATTCTCCCGGCTTAATTTTTTATTCTTGATTTTTAGTTGTATTTTTGCGGCCGTTAAAAATCGTTCTAAAAAAATGTTGAGCAGAAGATTACTCCGTATAAAGGTCGTCAAGGCGCTGTTCGCCCATCTCAAATCGGGCGCGGATAACATGATGGCGTCGGAAAAAACGCTGATGGCGTCCGTCGACAAGGCCTATGACCTCTATTTCCAGATACTGATCCTCCCCGTGGAGATCGCGCGTTACGCCGAACAGCGTCAGGAGCTGGCCAAACAGAAGAAACTGCCGACATTCGAAGACCTCAACCCCAACACCAAGTTCGTGGACAACGCCGTGATCCGCACCATCGCCAACAGCGACGCGGTGAACGATCACGTGGCGGCCCGCAAACTGGGATGGGAACGCTATCCCGAACTGATCCGCACGCTCTACGCGCAGTTGACCGAGAGCGACTACTACAAGGACTACATGCAGCGCGAGGAGCGCTCGTTCGACGACGACAAAAAGCTGCTCGAGGACTTCTTCAAGGAGTTGCAGAGCTGCGAGGCGCTGGACGACGTGCTGGAGGAGATGTCGATCCTCTGGACCGACGACCTTCCCTACATCGTGATCATGGTCCTGCGCACGCTTTCGAACCTGCGCGTCTCGCACACCGAACTGAAGGTTCCCGCGAAGTTCAAAAGCAGCGAGGACCCCGAATTCGTCAAGACGCTGTTCGAAAAGTCGCTGGTCAACTACTCCGCCTTCCAGGACTACATCGAGAAGTTCACGGCCAACTGGGACGTGGAGCGCATCGTCTTCATGGACAACCTGATCATCGGCACGGCGATGGCCGAGCTGACTTCGTTCCCGTCGGTTCCCGTCAAGGTGACGCTCGACGAGTGGATCGAAATTTCGAAATACTACTCCACCCCGGGCAGCAGCACCTTCATCAACGGCGTGCTGGACAAGATCGTCGAGTCGCTGACCGCGGAAGGACGCATCAAAAAGGCCGGGCGCGGCCTGATCTGACCCCTGCCGGCCATGACCCGCATGCTCGCGATCCTCGCCCTGGCGGCACTCGCCGTTGGCTGCGGCACATCTCCCCGTGCGGTCGAACGCAAGGGCCGGATTATCTCGCTAACGGATTCGATTCTCACCACGGGAGGCACGGACACCGTGCGTTTCGGACGCCTCGGGTCCGGCGAAATCGCCGTGCTGCGCCTCTGGCTGGCCAACGACGCGAGCCGTCCCGTGGCCGTCGCCTCCTACCGGCGCAGCTGCGGATGCACGACGCTCGAATTTGACGCACAACCGATTGCACCGGGCGACGCACGGCAGGTGACGCTCACCTTCGATTCGCGCGGCGAACGGGGCTGGCAACTCAAGGCGCTGGACATCACGCTGGCGGGAGGGCAGCGGCCCCTGCGGCTGTTCGTGGAAGCGGACATAAAATAAATCCTTGTTTATTCGGCAATAATTTGTACCTTTGCTTCGTTCAATGGAATAAACACTTAAAACGAATACAATTATGATTAATTTTCTTCAGACGGTCCCCATAGAGCCTCAACCGGGATTCATGCAGCAGTACAGTTTCATTATTATGATCGGCCTCATGGTGCTGGTTCTCTGGTTGTTCATGTGGCGTCCCGAGGCCAAGCGCCGCAAACAGATGCAGGAGTTCCGCAACGGTCTGAAAAAAGGCGACAAAGTCATCACCGCCGGCGGCATCTACGGCGTCGTGAAGGAGATCAAGGAGACCACCCTGCTGATCGAGGTCGACGGCAATGTGACGCTGCGCATCGACAAAAACATGGTCGTAGCCGACAATTCGGACCTCCAGCGTCAGTAGAGATAACCCGCGCATAAAAAAGAGCTGCAAGGATTTGCAGCTCTTTTTTCACACACCTATCCGAACAGGTGCAAGGCCCCGACGTCGATGATCCGCTGGTTGGAACTCCCCCGGAAATCGAGCGACAGATCGCGCAGCGCCTCGACGTAGCGTCCGTCGACCAGCGTGTCGATCCACCGAAGGCACTCCCGGCGGGCCGGGTCGGCGAGACACTCTTCGAGCGTATAGCCCGTATAGCACCAGACGTTCTGCCCGGTGCGCTCCTTCAGAAGACGCAGAAAGGCCGCCATGGCTTCGGGCTGCAACAGCGGATCGCCGCCGCTGAGCGTCACCCCGTCGAGAATCGGATTCGCGGCGATTGCAGCGCAGATGGTTTCGGCACGCTCCACGGTCAGCGGCTCGCCCCGCCGGGGATCGTGGCTCTCGGGGTTGTGGCAGCCGGGACAACGGTGCGCGCACCCCGCGAAATAGATCGCATAGCGCAGCCCGTAACCGTCGGAGATGGTTTCGGGATAGATGCCGATGATTCTTAATAATTCCATTGCGTTTTCATAACATGAATACAACACCGTCGGTCTCGATTCACGGCGGAACGCCGTGTTTACAAATCTGATCCACCTCTAAACTTTAGGCGGGGACTTGCCGCACGCGACCGGAGACGGCGGCAAAAAGGAATTCTTCCGCCGGGTGAATTTTGATTTTAGGCGGGCGGACAGGGGGGCCGCCAATTTCGATTATCGCAAAGCGGTTTTCGGGCTTCGTGAAGTGGGGCGAAGCAGGAGCATACGAACGCATGTAACTGTTTCGCCCCGCAAGGGAAGTGCAAAAGATGCCGGTGAGAATCGAAATTACCGGTGCTTTACCCGATCGCGCTCCTCGGCCTGCTTGGCCGAGTTCCACGATTCGAGGCTGCCTGTCAGGTAACCCGTGATGCGGCGCATGCGCAGGATGTCGTCCGAACCGCAGACGGGACATTTCGAGTAGATCACCCCGCGGTGGCCGCACTTGCGGCAGGTGTCGATCGGATGGTTGATCGAGCCGTAGCCGATCCCCTCGTCCTGCATCACCTTGACGATCTTGAGGATCGCCACGGGATTCTTCCGGGCCTCGCCGTCGAGTTCGACGTAGGTGATATGCCCGCCGCGCGTGATGGCGTGGAACGGCGCTTCGAGGCGGATTTTCTCGACGATGGAAACCGGCTCGCGCACGTCGACGTGGAACGAGTTGACGTAGTAGTCGCGGTCGGTGACGCCCGGAATCTCCCCATAACGCTTGCGGTCCATGCGCGTGAAGCGTCCGCTCAATCCCTCGGCCGGGGTCGCCAGCACCGAATAGTTCAGCCCGTATTTGGCCTTGTACTCCTCGACCACGCGGTTCATCACCGTCACGGCGTCGTAGAGCGTCTGCCACGCCTCCTTCGAGGTCGCATGGCCTTCGCCGTAAATCGCCACCATCGCGTTGTGTCCGCCGATGAAGCCGATGCCCAGCGTGCCGTGCTTGAGCACGTCGCCCACCTCGTCGTTGGGCTGCAACCGGCCGCCGCCCTTCCAGACATCGTTCGACATCATAAACGGGAACTGCCGCGCAAGGGCCGTGCGCTGGAAGCAGTAACGTTCGTAGAGCTGCTCGGCCATCATCGTGGCGGTCTTGCGCACCGATTCGAGGAAAATTTCGCGCGCCTCCTTGCGGATCGCGTGTTTGTTGCCGTCGGGAATCATGTCCCCGGCCTCGCACATCGCCTCGATGGCCAGCCGCGGCAGGTTCATCGACGTGAAGGAGAGGTTGCCGCGCCCCCACGACGACTTTTCGCCGTGCAGATTCTCGAAGACGCGCGTACGGCACCCCATCGTCGCCACCTCGTAGCGGAAGCGGTCGGGGTCGTCGATGCGCCACTTCTCGTGGCGGTTGAACGGTGCGTCGAGAAACATGAAGTTGGGGAACAGCGCCACCGACGTGGTGCGGCACGCCTCGATCAGCAGGTCGAAGTTCGGAGTTTTGAACTTGATCTCCCCAGCCAGTGCCTTGTCGAAGTCCTTCACCGCTGCGGCATAGTCCTCTTCGGACCACGAAACGCCCTCCTTGACCTTGAAAATCTGGATCGGGAAGACCGGCACTTCGCCGTGCCCCAGCCCCTCGATCGTGGCGGAAAGCAGTTCGCGGATGACCATGCGGCCCTCGGGCGAAAAGTCCGTGCCGTAGTTCACCGAGCTGAACACCACCTGGTTGCCGCCGCGCGAGTGCATCGTATTGAGGTTATGGATGAATCCCTCCATCGCCTGATGGGTCTCGCGGCGCGTCGTGTCGTATGCCTGCCGCCAGATGCGTCGGATGTCCTCGTCGGCGACCTCCACGCCCGACTGGCGCAGGGCGGCGAACAGACGCCCCACCGCCGTCTCGCAGGGTTCGATCGTCGGCACGTGTTCGACGACCAGGGCCTTCAGCTCGGCGCGCTCCAGCGTCACGCCGCCCCGCACGCCGCACAGGAACAGCGTCATGTCGGTCAGGTGACGGCGGAAGGTTTTCAGCACGCCCGGAGCCATGAAATGGTCGAACGCCGGGATCGACTGCCCGCCGTGCTGCTCGTTCTGGTTGGTCTGGAAGACGATCGTGGCCAGCGTGGCGTAGCTCTGGATCGACTGCGGCGTGCGCACCGAGCCGTTCTTCGTCGAGAATCCCCGTTCGTAGATGTCACCCAGATCGTACTGAATGCACGTCGTGGTCTTGGTGGGATAGTAGTCCAGGTCGTGAATGTGAATGTCCCCGTCGCGGTGGGCGCGGCCGTGGCGCACGCCCACCAGATATTTCAGGGCGTAGTCCTTGGTGATCTCCGAGGCGAAGGTCATCATCTGCCCCGCGGGCGTGTGCGACGACATGTTGGCGTTCGAAAGGTTGATGTCGTTCTTCTCGACGGTCACGATGCCGTCCATGACGCTCTTGATCGACGAGCGGCGGTCGCGTTCGACGTTGCGCCACTCGCGGTAGATGATATAACGTTTGGCGATCGAGGGGTTGCGTTTCATCAGCCGCTCCTCGACCATGTCCTGAATCTCCTCGACCGAAATCTCGGCCTTCGTAATTGCCGCCGCCACGTCGGATGCGATCTGCTCGACGGCCTGCCCCTCGTCCGTTATGCCGCCCGCGCGAAAGGCCTTCGTGATGGCGCGGACGATTTTATCCAGAGAAAAAGGCTCGGTTTTACCATCACGTTTGATGATGGAAATCTGCGTGTAATCCATTGTAATATGAGTATATACGTTTCACAACAGGCCCCGTTTCCCCGCAGGGCCGACATTGCATGCGCAAAGGCAGGTCTTCTGACTCGCACCGACCCGCAGGCGGCCTTCCCATCCCCCGCGGGACAGTGGCTCGACGATTCGCCTGCGGCATAAAGCGCATACAGCAGCGGGAACTGTCCGGGATTCGCACCCGATTCCCTCTTATCCTCCGCCCCGGCGGGACGAAGGATACCTTTGCGGGTCACAAAAGTCTCCATTATTCCCCGACTTTCAAAATTCCGGAGCAGGAAGTTTTCAACATTTTGTGAAAGGCTCCGAATTTCGTATCTTCGCCCCCGCAAACCGGAAAATCGTAACTCCATGACACAGAAAATAACACACGTCTGCCAGGGAACCTGCTCCCGGCAAATCGACGTCGAACTCGAAAACGGCGTCGTTCGAAGCGTCTCCTTCACGGGCGGCTGCCACGGCAACCAGCAGGGAATCGCGGCGCTCGTGCGCGGGATGACGGCAGCGGAAGCCGTCGCCCGGCTCGAAGGCATCGACTGCCGGGGCCGCGGCACGTCGTGTCCCGATCAGCTGGCAAAAGCGCTGAAAAAGGCTTTATAAAACGCCCCGGCCCGGCCGGGTACGGATTTTGCACTCCGAAAAGCGTTCCAAAATGCAAGACTATGTATTTTCTATGGTATCTGCTGATCGGACTGGCCGCCGGATGGATCGCCAACCTGATCGTCAAGGGAGGAGGTTCGGGACTCTTCGTCAACCTGATCGTCGGGCTCATCGGCGGCATACTGGGCGGCTGGCTCTTTTCGCTCTTCGGATGGGTTCCCGTCGGCACGCTGGGCAGTCTGGCGACGGCCGTCATCGGCTCGGTCATCCTGCTGTGGATCGCCGCGCTCATCTCACACCGCAAGATCCGCTAAACAAACGTATGCACGAAAAAGGCGGTCGCATGACCGCCTTTTCGTGTTGAGCTGCCGGGATTCGAACCCAGAACGACAGAACCAAAATCTGCTGTGTTACCATTACACCACAGCTCAAACATTCGCTCGAAAGCGACTGCAAAGATAAACAAAAAATCGCAAAAACCAACCCCCGGATGCAAAATTGGCAGGGACAAAACCGGACCTCTGCCGGATTTTTCGTATCTTTGCTTCAGTTACCCTGTAAATAAACGCAAACGATATGATTCCGACAATGATTCTGCTCTTCGTGGTGGGCTATCTGTTCATCGCGCTGGAGCACAAAACCAGGATCGACAAATCGGCCGTCGCCCTGCTGATGGCCGGAGCGATCTGGACCGTGTTCAGCCTCCTGGGCAACGACCCGCACATCCAGCACGAGCTGGTGGACCAGCTGGGCGACACGTGCGAAATCCTGGTCTTCCTGATCGGGGCCATGACCATCGTGGACCTGATCGACAGCTACGGCGGCTTCAACGTCATCACCGACCACATCACCACGCGCAACAAGCGTAAACTGATGTGGCTGCTGGCGATCATCACCTTCTTCATGTCGGCCGCACTGGACAACATGACCACCACGATCATCATGGTCATGCTGCTGCGGCGGTTGATCGCCAACAAGAAGGAACGGTGGATTTTCGCCAGCGTGATCGTCATCGCCGCGAACAGCGGCGGCGCCTGGTCGCCCATCGGCGACGTGACGACCATCATGCTGTGGATGCGCGGCAACGTCACGGCCGCCAACCTGATCGCCAACCTCTTCCTGCCGTGCCTCGTGTCGGTCGTGATCCCTGCGGCCATCGCCAGCCGCTACGTCGCCGACCGCCCCGCCGCCGCGGTCAGCGCCAAGGCCCTCGCATCGGGATGCCCCGAATGCATCGGTCCGCGCCTGCGTCTATTCATCCTTATTGTGGGCGTCGTAAGTCTGCTGTTCGTGCCGGTGTTCAAAAGCCTCACCGGACTGCCGCCCTACATGGGCATGATGGTGTCGCTGGGATTCATGTGGATTCTGACCGAAATCATCTACGACCGCAAACGCAGCATCCGCAACATGGAGGAGTCGATCCAGCCGCGCGTATCCAAAGTCCTCAAGCACATCGACATGCCGACGATTCTCTTTTTCCTCGGCATCCTGATGGCCGTGGGCGCGTTGCAGACCGGCGGCGTGCTGACCGACATGGCCGACTGGCTGGACAAGAATGTCCACGAAGTGTTCACCATCGCGGGCGCCATCGGCATCCTCTCGTCGGTGGTCGACAACGTGCCGCTGGTGGCGGCCTGCATGGGCATGTACCCGGTGGCCAACGTCGCAACGGCTGCGGCGAGCGCCGACCCGGCTTTCGCACAGAGTTTCGTGGCGGACGGGCTGTTCTGGCACCTGCTGACCTACTGCGCCGGCGTGGGCGGCAGTCTGCTGATCATCGGCTCGGCGGCCGGCGTCGTGGCGATGGGACTCGAAAAGATCAATTTCGGCTGGTACCTCAAACGCATCTCGCTGCTGGCCCTGTCCGTCTATCTGGCGGGCATCGCGGTGATCTGGCTCGAACACGTCCTGATCGGGCTTTGACCGAAAAGTTCCGGATGCGTCGTGCGCCCAGAATATTGCCGATCACGGGTTTGCCCCATAACAGTATAATCAGAGGTTGGATAAAATATTTTTATCCAACCTCTGATTTACAGCCAAATTATCAGCAGTTTGTAAGTCAGGAACTCCAATATCAATTTAGTAAGAGTACCCTTGCGGAATCAATGCCAGATGTACCCCGGAAGATGTGGATAGACCATTTTTCAACACCCGACATTCGATATCGTGAAGTACGGGTTCATCGGTATCCGACGCAAAATCAACGGTAAATGTGAAGCCCTCACCCGTGTACGGAGGCAGGGTGCTGCTCCATACATAAGTGACAGAAGAATCGTAATTTTCAATAGAACACGTTGCTTGCCCTTCTCCACGGGCCAAATACGCTATATTCCATTTATCATACCCCAAACCCATCATCGAAAGATCGCCGGGTTCCACCTCCGACAATGAAGTCCCGATGTTTGGAGCGGTGGGAGCGGGCCCCGAAACCGCTGATACAGCTGATACAGCTGCATAGGCATTTACCAGACCATAACCCACAAATTGGTTCCATAATCCGTTCAATCGAAGCGGATCGACACCATAAGTGTTGCCGCCGATCTTTCGGGTAGTTTGTTCGATAATATTGCGTACCCGCCATACCGAAAGATCGGGATCCGTTGCCCATATCAAAGCCACGATGCCGGAAACATGGGGAGCAGCAAAAGATGTGCCCGACACACAAGTATATCCATCGGTCACATCTGTTGTCCAGATTTCACGCCCGGGAGCGACAACATCCAATGAAGAACCATAACCGGAGAAATCCGATTTGTACCCATTCCGATCTATTGCACCTACTACTAACGTTGCAGAAGGTGCTCCCGCTGCCGGCTGTGATACAGCACTGCCTTTATTGCCCGATGAAAAAACAACGATGCATCCTTTACCATGAGCATATGTTACAGCATTATTGATTTCGGATATTGGAGAAGATGTATCAAATGACCATGAATTATTAATTACGCGCGCACCATTATTTGCGGCAAACCGAATTGCATTCGCAAAATTGGTCGTGGTGGAGGCAGCTATGCCAAGCTCGTTATCAGTATAACAAATACTGATGGGCATGATTTTCACTCCGGATGCAACGCCTGCAATGCCTTTGCCATTATTAGCCGTGGCTCCGATAACACCGGCAACCTTTGTGCCGTGATCTCCGTATAGCCCACTTGGAATTCCTCCCGTGTGAGCGTTGTAACTGACATTATACAAATGTAAATCATCATGGTTATTATAAACACCGTTATCGACAACCGCAACGATAATATCGTTGATATATGGAAAAGCAAAGGCATTCCTTGCGTTCACATAATTGATATCGATCCCCGAATAAGAGACGTTTTTCAGATTCCATTGATAGCTGAAATAGGTATCGTTCGGAGCGGCGTCGGGCATCGACTCAACGATAAACTCGGGTGTTGCATACTCAAACGCGCCCGATTCATACATAAAATTCGCCATTTCGAGCGCATTCCCTTTCGACTCCTTTGTACACGAAAGATAATAGATACTCGGGTCGAATTCGTTTTCTCCCAATATCTCCAGATTATACTCTTCCGCGATTTTTTGAAGTTTGGCAAGGTCTTGCTCTCCTGTCAGTTGTACGCTGAATACATTCGTTATGCCGAGATCGGCGCCATCGCTTGTTTTAAAATAGGGAGCCTCATACACTACATCCTGCGGATTAATCGATTTTTGTTGGGCGTTATCCAGCGTAAACGACGTAAGACTTTTTTGCATGCGGAACTCTTTTGACGATCTTATGCCCAGCGCAGCATAGTTATCAATAGTTCTGGTATTTCCCCCACGGATATTTACGGCCGATTTGCGAACACTTTCAATTTTTGCGGTTTCAACCAAAACATACGACTTGTTCTCGTTGACCGTTAGTGGGATTTTCACACCGTCACACCAAATAATAATAATCAGACGAACCCAGCAGACATTTGGGGTACTATCTACAAAGGTGGTGTAATCGTACCAGTTATCCACACATTGTTGCTCACAGTG
>ENA-USUK01002303-USUK01002303.1-human-gut-metagenome-genome-assembly--contig:-NODE-2303-length-13024-cov-4.635591_pt1 | contig 13024 bp, 20 predicted proteins | sample MGYA00250062_ERZ773400 | MGnify/ENA primary metagenome ERZ773400 (study PRJEB29103, sample SAMN06111961) | human gut metagenome | biome: human gut; feature: ankylosing spondylitis patient; material... | reverse complement strand
GTTCAAATATTACTATGACGGAATGTATTTGTTGTCTTACAAGAAAGATGTGACATCCTACGTGGAATTGATGACTAAGTATCTTGCCGCTTTGGGAGACCAGGTAGGGGCGAATGATTACGGAGAGATTGCCCAGAATATGTACGTCATGAGTAAGGGAAAATTGAATAATGAGCAGTTGGGACAGGTAAAGGATTGGTTGGTGAAAGCGATGCAATACGAGGGAACGGGTTTAATCGACCGGATTAATTTCGTGACGATGTTGGGTGATACTTACAAGGCGTTGAAAGAGTTTGATAAAGCGAAAGAGGCTTATAACCAAGGATACATGGAGGCATTGCAGATCGAGAACAAGATGCGGGTTGCCCAGATCCAAATGATTATCAAGCGGAAGTTGCAGGCGCTGGAATTAGCAAAATGAAAGGTATGAGGGGATTATTATTTACAATTACGATATTTCTTTTCACGGCTTTCGCCCCCTTGGCAGCGCAGGAAGGAATGGAGGGTTTACGTTACGGGAAGTTGGAGAATGGGTTGACTTATTACGTGAAACATTCCAAGGCAGAGCCGGGGCGGGTGAGTTTTTACCTGTTACAGAACGTGGGTTCGATCTTGGAAGAGGATCACGAGAATGGGTTGGCGCATTTTCTGGAACATATGGCCTTTAACGGGACGACTCATTTTCCGGGTGGGGTGATGCCTTATTTGAGAGGGAAAGGTGTTTTCACGTTTAACGCCCGGACTGGCATCAATCAAACCGTGTATAATATCGAGGATGTGCCCACGGCTGACGGGGGATTGGTCGATACGTGTATGTTTATCGTGAAGGACTGGTGTAACGAGATTTTACTAAAAGAGAAGGATATTGATGACGAGCGGGGTGTGATTATCGAGGAGTGGAGAAGTCGTTACGATGTGAACCGACGTTTGCAGGAGGGAGCGGCTCCCGTGGTGTATAATCACACGAAATATGCCCGGCGTAACGTGATCGGTACGGTGGAATTGCTGAAGAGTTTCCCGTACGATGCGTTGCGGGAGTTTTACTATAAATGGTATCGTCCTGATTTGCAGTGCGTGATCGTGGTGGGAGATATTGACGAAGTGGAGTACGAGAAACGGGTGAACGAGTTGTTCGGGGCCATTCCGGCACGGGAGAACCCGCTGGAACGTTACGAGGTGGAGATTCCCGCTCGTGCGGACTTGGATTACATGTTAATCCTAGACCCGGAGAACCGTTCGAAGATGATCTCTTTCCATCAGCGGGCACGCCGGGTGGAGGACTTGAACGAGGTGGAACGCAAGGCCTACTCGTTTAAGGCTCGTATCTTTAATACCATTTGGGGGCAACGGCTTTCCCGTATCGTGAAAGCAGAGAAATTACCGGCTAAATAATCCGATTCCAACGTGTTTATACGAAGTAGTTCTTCGATGAGATGTTGCCGGTAGATGATTTGGGAATCCCATAGAGTCAAAAAAATGAATACGAGAATAGCTCCTATACCCAAAAGTAAGAGAGGTTGAGTACTATGGTTGATCAGGAGGTAGATCAAAAAGATCATATAGCCGAAAGTGAGCAATTTGGCCAATGTAATCAGATTGCGCCGTTTTTTTATTTGCTTTAAACGGGCGGTATAGTGGTCTATCTGTTTCTGGTAATATTCATCGGGTTTCATTTTCGGAAATTTTGATTGTACAAAAATAAAAGGATAAATGGAAAAATAGTCAGAAATTTATACTTTTGCGCTCTCAAAATCGGACAGTTATTTTTTACAGGTAGTTAATTGAAGAGGAACGATGAATTTTCTGACGCTTATTGATTATATCGGTACATTTGCGTTTGCCATTAGTGGGATCCGTTTGGCTTCTGCTAAACGCTTCGATTGGTTCGGGGCTTATGTGGTTGGATTCGTTACAGCTGTCGGAGGAGGAACGATTCGGGATTTGTTGCTGGATGTTACCCCGTTCTGGATGTTGCAGTCTTCCTATCTGATCGTGACTGCCCTGGCTTTGGGATTTGTTATTCTGTTCGGGCGATATGTCATCAGGTTGAATAATACTTTTTTTATTTTCGATGCCATCGGTTTAGGGTTATTCGCCGTTGTCGGTATCGAGAAAAGCATCACTTATGGTTACCCCATGTGGGTAGGATTGATTATGGGTACTCTCACCGGAGCCGCCGGAGGAGTTTTGCGGGATACCCTGATCAATGAAGTCCCTTTGATTTTCCGAAAAGAGATCTATGCCCTGGCTTGTGTGTTCGGTGGCTTGGTTTACTATCTCTGTCTGTATTCCGGTTTAAATTCGACACTGACACAGATCATCGGGGCTGTTTCTGTCATCCTGATCCGGATTCTGGCTGTAAAGTATCACATCAGTCTGCCTAATCTGAAAGGGGAAAACTGAGTTGGAAAGTCTTTATGTAAGATTAATATCGAAAACGTTGTCATTTAGAATAACAAGTTTTATCTTTGTTCTGTTATAATTAGTCAGAAAAAAGTCTGAAATACTATTAATTTGAAATCAATTTTCTGATTTTTATTCAGAATGTATATGAAACCTGAAAATATTTTTGCTCAGATAGCTGAGGCTGGTGAAGAGGAACAGTTCGATTTGCTTTTTAAATCTCCTAATTGCCGGATCGACCGGATCGTTTCTTCCGGTCATAGTTCGCCCAAAGGATTTTGGTACGATCAGGAGAACGATGAATTTATATTATTGATTCAGGGAGAGGCTACGCTGGAATTTGAGGACCGCAAAGTGACATTGAAAAAAGGAGACTACCTGCATATTCCCAAAAATTGCAAACATCGGCTCGATAGTACCAGTATCGAGCCGGTATGTGTATGGTTGTGCGTGTTTGATATCGAATAGGGAAAAGGTTATTTTATCGATGTTATTTTGCAAGATGATTGCTGTGCTTTTGAAGCTTTAGTTCAGAAGTACGGGGAGAGTGTGGAGTTATCTCCGGTACTTATTTTTTCGGTGCCGGAGGTACGGTCGTTATTTTTTTACTTCTAGTTTTTCATTAATAATGTCTGTTATTTGTTCTTTCGGACGTAACCCGGTTACCGTAAAAGGTTTGCCGTTTTTGGGAATAAAGAGCATCAGTGGGATGCTGGAGGCATTGAATAATTGAGCTAATGCCGGTTCTTTATCCACATCCACTTTATAGATCTGAAGCTTATCTCCGTATTCTTTTTGAATCTCTTCCAAAATAGGAGATAGTTTTTTGCAAGGTGGACACCAGGTGGCATACATATCGATGATGGCCGGTTTATCACCGAGATACTTCCAGTCTTTATTCTTTTCGAAATCCCAAATCTGTACTTTGAATTCTTTCGTATTCAAATTTTTCACACTTTGGGCATCGGCATATGACAAAATTCCTGCTGAAAAAAATATCAATAACAGGATCCATGTTTTTTTCATAGCTAAAATATTAAGTAATTATTTGAACGACTATCGGAAATATATACAGATTCCCTGTGGACCATCAATATCATGTGGAGCTCTTTTTTCTGACGCTTCAATATTCTCTGTAAAACTCCCATCAATCCATTGGAATCCATTTACAATATTTTTTTTACATGCCTCTAATCTAAAATAGATAAATCCTTTTAAAATCTCTATTCTTTCAGATGATGTTGCAAACTTTTTACAGAATTCCATAATATCTGTTTTATATGGTGATATTTTACTAGTATCTGTGGGATTCCCTAAATGAGGAGGGAGCACGTTGTTATAATTAAAATCAGGAATTGAAGCCATAATATTTGTGCTTTATATTATAATATTTTGTTTGTGATTACTCCCTTAACGAGAAATACCCGGAGTATCTTAGCTTTGTCTATTACCATCTCATCGAACTCTTCTAGGTTCTTTGGGACTAAGCGCCACTTGTTGGGATTATCCTTGCAGTTACGGATATACTTCACAGTTCTGTATTCGTCTGTTATAATAAGGTATGCCTCTCCAGGAAGAACACTATCTAAACTGACTTCCTTAATAGCTATAATAGAACCATCATTTATGTCTGGAATCATAGAACGTCCATAAGCTGGTACCGCACAATCACAATTCTGAAATGCAGGTATATGCAAATAGTAATTAGGAATATTAGTCTGATCGTTGGGAAGTTCATCATATCCCATAGTAACATCAACGTCAAAATAAGGTATTCCTTTGGATGATTGTTTGCTTGGTGCAGGCATTTCAGAGGAAATAGAAGTGATAGATTTCGCAGAAGAATTTAGTTTATTTCCGTCGCCAGTCAATAGCCAAGTTGTATTCAAATCTGGGTAGATTGTAGATATTTTCTCTAAATTATTCCGTCTTATAGAGTCTCCTGTGTTTCGGACAAATCCATTGCTTAAACCACAATTCTGCTCAAACATTCTTGTGCTTATGCCTAATTCGTTTATGAATTGGAGTAGCCTATCTCTAACTGTTTCTTTCATTAAATCCTAAATTTTCTTAATATATAGATTATTTCTCTATGCAAATATCTACATGTGTAGATTTTAATTCTATATTTGCACTATAAAGTTAACGTAAAACAATGATAACGCCAAAATAAAAGGGTAATAAAGTTAACAAAATAGATTATTTACTCTAAATCGATATATAGATATGGTAAAGACAGAAAAAATAAAATTAGTGGTTTACAAAGAACATACGCTTGGGTATATTCTACCAGAATTGCCTGATTCAGTTCAAATACTACATTCTTCACCTCTGAAAGGAGCTATTGGTACAACCAATTTGCAGAACAATTTCCAGATCAACAATCCGAATGAAATCAGACTAGCAAGCGAGAGTGATTTTGATGCGTTTGGAATTTCGTTTGATGGATATAAAAATTCACCTGATTACATTTATAAATAAAATAAGAAAATGAAGACAATTCTAGAAGTTTCATTACAGGAAGCAAGTAAGGCAAAGGATGCAATTAGATATAGTTTGCTGCGTACAGAACTGAACCAAACAAGTACCAATGTTTGGGAACTACCAACTTATGATATGAATGATGGATATGAGTGTGATGGTGACGAAGAACTGAAAGATGAAATTCGTGAACTGTTTTCTTCTTTCGGAATTGCAGAAGAAGAGTATTCATTCACTGACAAAGAAACGGAAGAATAAGCTATATAATCCCGGACGGGTTTGACCGCCTTTCCGGGAACTAGAAACTATAAATATAATAATGTATATGGAAAATCAATTAGAAACTATCAAAGCAAATCTGCCTTACGGATACGAAAAGCAGATAGCGAAAGAAGTAGGATGCTCACAGGGTACAGTGCACAATATCCTTAATAATAAGCCGGCTTCTGCTCGCTCAACCTACAAAGCAAAAGTATTGAATGTCGCTGTAAGAATGGCTAATGAAGCCTTGGAAGCTACTAAAGGAGTCTCCAAAGCTGCCGCCGAACTAGAGACTTTGCATCATGGAACTGCAAGCTGACGCTAAACTAACGAAGCGCGAAAATCAGATTGCTGGCCTCGCTTTTTGTGGTAAAGCAAAGAAAGAGATTGCGGATCTCTTGAATATTGCATACGGGACGGTAAACGTAATACTGGATAGAGCTTACAAAAAGACAGGAACAAGTAAACTGAATGAATTAGGCAGTTGGTGGGCTAATAGAGCATTTGCTCTAAATATTGATTTCCAGCAATTGCAGAAAACAATCGTAGCTCTTTCGTTTCTTGGAATTATTGCCTTTCAGATTGCATTTGACTGCAACAACGATCTTAACCGGAGTCGACGGGCAAGAATACGAAGAAATAAAATAGAAGAAGTATATGAACTCTAATCAATATTAATCAGGCAGCATAGCATAGAGATGCAGATGTGTTTCAGTAATAAAATCAGCTCAACACCATTCAAAAGTATAGGAAACAGCCTAATTAGAGATTATGGAAAATTGCTTCGAAATGATGGTCGCCCGATGCATTAAAATTGGGACGGTGCAAACGCTTACGATGCTGGGACTACTCCCCGAAGTAGTAACAATATCACAAGCGGAAGAAATATACGGAAAACGCCTAATAAAAGAGTGGCGCGAAAAAGCCTGGATTAAGTTTTATCCGGCAAATAATAAGGAAAGAGGAAAATATTATGTGAAACGATCCGAATTGGAAACAGCCAGTGCAATGATGGATTTGCATAATAAAGTTCCAGATAACATTATCAAACAACTAATGCAGATCGCTGTATGAGATATATACCGAAATCATCAGAAGTATTACAGGCTCTGCAAGACAGTATCGGAAAGCAGATTGCAGAAAGAGAAGAACAGAAAAAGAACTATGTTCCTACTCCTGTAGAGATTAAACCTGATAAAAATATAAGCATAGAGCCCACGGCCGAAGATATTCTTTTAATGGAGGAATATAGACGTGGAGTATATCAAGGAGATTAATAAAACGCTAATATTTAAACAATTATGAGTAAAATTATTGAAGTAAAAGTGGAAGAGCTAAATGCGCTTCCAGCAACGAAAATTGTCGAAAGTGAAAATGTACAGGCAAAATTCGTTCAAATGTACAATGCTATCTGGGGAACAGATAAAGGTGAGCAAATGTATCATAAAGAAGTATTCAACTTTCAAAAACTTCTCCGTGATAATCCTGATTTGGCAGATTCGACAAAGATGTCTCTATATGGCTGTTTTCTTGATATAGCAGTCAACGGTCTTACACTAGATCAAACAGGACATCCACTTTGCTATATACTTAGCAGAAGCAGTAAAACCGGACACAAGAATGCACAAGGATATGATATTTATGAAAAACGTGCCTATGTTTCAGTTACCGGGTATGGCGAACTGACAATGCGTATGCGTGCCGGGCAAATCAAGTATGCGGATAATCCAGTCGTTGTATATGAGGGAGATCATTTTAAAGCATCCTTAGTTAATGGTATAAAGAATATCGAGTATGAAGCACAATGTCCCCGTACTTCAACCAAAGTTATTGCTGCATTCATTCGTATTGTACGAAATGACAACTCGGTAGATTATCAATGGTTAATGGAAGGTGATATCGAACGATTGAAACATTATAGTGAAAAAGCAAATTCGAAGTGGAACGATCAAACTAAAAGACGTGAATTGGGTAAAGCCAATGCACTCTATACTTCGAATAATGGCAGCATTGATCCTGGGTTCCTTGAGAATAAGATGATCAAACATGCGTTTGATGCTTATCCAAAAGTGCGTACAGGTAAGTTTACTATTATGGATTCGGATCAAGAAGAGGAAGAAATTATCGACTATGGCTTGGTGGATGAAGATAAGGTTAATGAACCCGTTCAGGCTGTGGATAATCCTAATATTCCTTTCGGTGAAGAAAAACAACTGGAAGCTCCAGAACCTGTACAGGTGCCAGTCTCCGATGATGATGAAGACGGTGGATTCTAATACTTACTAACCGATTAAAATAAATAATATGGCAACAGAGTTAATCAAAATAGACGAAGCAAAAAATATTCTGTCATCTTTTCCAGATATAATGGGGAAGAATACAAATTCTGTCAAAAAGTGTAATGAAGCTGGGCAAGCTCTCCTTGACACTATCGAAGGAGAAGGTATGAATGAAACAATAGATCAGGCTACAGCCGACTACTTGAAAAAGGTTAGCGTAACACTCAAAAATATGGATGAACGTCGTAAACCTATTACGCAGATATTTGATAGAATACGTTCCTTTTTCACCTCCCAAGAAAAACAAATTGATCCTAAGGATCCTTCAACAATTCCCGGAAAGCTTGTGATAAAGCGCAATGAGTATGCCAAGTTTAAATACGAAGAAGAACAGAAAAGAAAGAGAGAAGCGGAACAGAGAGCTAGAATTGAAACAGAGAAAGCAAACTATCGACAGATAATAGGGGATAGCCTTCTTTCTTATTTCAACCAATATCTTTCAAGTAAAGTTTCTGAATTGCAGGGAATATTTTCCAACTTGACTTATGAAAACTTCGATCGTGAAGTTATAGGAATCACAGTTTTTCAGACCGATTATCCCAAATCTCATTTTGATAAGTTTAGTGCGGATTCTGCGACTTACTATATTAGTCAAGAAACAAAACAGGAGATTCGCCGAGAAGTTCTAGAGGGCAAATATGAGCAATACGCTCAACAGTATAAGGCAAAGATTGTAAGCGTTAAGCAAGACCTTACCGACCGTGTTCCCTCTAAACGCAAGGAACTTGCAGAACTGGAACAACTTCGTCTCGCTAATGCAGAGGAAGCTGCCAAAGCGGAAGAATTGCGTAAACAACGTGAAAAAGAAGCTGCAGCCAAAAGAATGGAAGAGTTGAAAAAGGAGGAAGAAGCAGCAAAACAAGAGGCTGCACTGAAGGCACAACAAAGCTCTATTGGTAGTCTTTTTATGGAAGCTGCCGCTTCTATTGCTCCTCCACCGACTAACGCCAAGGTGAAAGAAAAGATTGTTGTACTTCATCAGCAGGGATATTTAGAAATATTCCAGATGTGGTGGATAAACGAAGGTCAAACATTGCCTGTTGAAGAACTGGAGAAAATCTTTAAAAAGATGATTACTTATTGCGAGAAGCAGGCGAACGGTAAAGATCAAAAGCATATCGAATCAAAATTCATCCGATATGAAGCAGATGTAAAAGCCAAATAGCCATGTCAAATCCTGATTCATATTACTCTCGTCCGGAGGTCAGCAATTCAGATCTGACAGAGCTTAAGAACTATCTTTATCCCCGTGCTCAATACGGGGATAAAGAGAAGGCATTCAAGTTTGGAACTCTTGTAGATGCTCTTATTACAGAAAACGAGCGTGTAAGATATGACAAGTTAATGGTAGACGATTACGTGTATACGAAAGACGAATTTGAACTAGGGCTTGAAATGCGTAAGGCTCTCCGGAAAGAAGCAGAAAAGGATCAATTTCTAGCTGTCGTTTTAGCACAGTCCGATACACAAAAGTTTATGGTTAATAAACAACAAGAGTTCTTTTATGGGAACTTTGTTTATCATCTTGATACACGGTGTAAATGGGATTGGTGGTTGTCTTCTTTCAACTTTGGAGGTGATTTAAAAACGACCTTCGCAGAGTCCCAAACACAATTTGATGAAGCGATAGATTTCTTTGACTGGGACCGGTCCCGGGCATGGTATATGGATATAGCCGGTAGCAAACAAGATTTTATTTATGCTATCAGCAAGAAGAATTGTAGAATCTTCAAGCATTTTATCACCGACCGGAAACACCCTTCATACATCAGAGGAAAAGAGAAATACGAGGACCTTGCTTTTAAGTGGTGGCAATTAATGGTCTGATTATATTTTACCATAAAACAATATGAATTTACTTATTACATCAAAAGAACAAATATTGGCCGAATTAACCAATATAGATTCATTCCTTAATATAACTATGAGCGAAGATGTAGCAGAAGCTGTACAACGCGGTAATGATTTAGCTGTATATGTTGCCCGCTCTGGAAAATTGCTCGCAGATTCAAAATATTGGCTCAATGAGGCAATGAAATCCGAGGTCATGCAGACGCTTGTAGACACGGCAAAAAGTGCGAAAGCAACAGCGACAGCGATAAATGCTCTAGTCAATTCTTTATGTCGGGAAGAGAGATACTTAGTTGATTGGTGCGAACGTTGCAATCGGACGGCAACACATCAATTATCGTGGTGTGTAACTGTAATAAGTAAAGCTAAGGCAGAAATGCAAATGTCCGGAATGTTTAACAACAAAAAGTAATTATCATGAAAAATCTAAGAAGAGTCACAATCGGAATATCCGTTATCGGCCTGTTTACGGCATTATCTTTCTCTCAAAGAGAAGATGCTACAACTAGAGAAATAACTACGGCTGCCGTAATGGGAGTTGTATCAACGTTTAGTATTATCACTTTATCAACTAAAGAAGATTATGGAACAAGCAAAAAATGAAATCAAGAAAGCGATTATTAAAAAGGACCGCTTGAATGTAGTGTACAATGAACGTTTTTCGGAAGCAAACTATACGAATGTAATTAGCAAGAACTGCGATCAGATCATTCATAGTGACTTAAGAGAGACATTTAATCGTCTTAAATTACATCTTGTCGTATTATGCGAACAGCCGGAAGCTGCCAATATTAATAAGGATAGTTTTACGTCTCCTGGCTATTCAGAGATTCTTGAAAATTACATCATAACCGGCTATGCAAACGATAGTGTCGACAGTGTTTCTGGAATTACTATTATGGGAGCTAAATTACTTCAGTCTGGCAAGGTTGTTGATCTGAAAATCTTCGTTCCTCTTCTTGATGCAGACTATCCTTACTATGAAGAATTGAGCATTGATGCGGCAGCTTGTGATGCGGAAGTTGAGAGTTATCTGTTTGAAGAGAAATGGGGAGTCAGACAGGAACGTCTTGATTTTGATACAGACGAACCGGAAGAAGCCGTTATAATTGAAGATAAACCTAAAAAAAGAGGGCGAAAGAAGCAAATAGAAGCTCCAGCTCCTTTAGATGCAACTGCATAACACCAATCACTATAGGGGGATAATTCCCCCTACAAAATACTCTAAATCATGAATATCGAATTAAAAGGAGATAATTTTGAATTATCTTTCAAATATAAACCTTCTATCGTAGATCGGATCAGGCAGATTCCTGGAAGACGTTTTGACGGTACCCGAAAAGTTTGGATTATTCCGACTAGGAGTAGAGTTGATCTTGAAAGGATGATTTATCAAATACAGCAATTTGAGAATATAAACTGGCTTAGTGGCAATGAAAAAAGGGAAGAAGAAGCTGTTTACGATATTCCGGAACTTCCGGAGCTGGTCATTCCTCATAATCTTAAAATTCAACCTTATCCTTATCAACTTAAAGGCATTGCTCGAGGATTAGAATTAAAACGGTTTATGAACTGTGATGAACCGGGACTCGGTAAGACATTGCAGAGTATTGCAACAATTAATATCGCTGGTGCTTTTCCTTGTCTTGTTATTTGTCCTTCTTCATTAAAAATAAACTGGATGCGTGAATGGGAGAAGTTTACGGACAAAAAAGCAATGATCTTAACTGATAAAGTACGTGATACTTGGACTTTTTTCTTTCAAACAGGAATGCATCAGGTATTTATAGTCAATTATGAGTCTTTAAAAAAGTACTTTGTACAACGTATAAAGAAGTCCGAAGGCTGGACGCTACGAGATGTAGAATTTAGAAACTCAATCAACTTATTCAAATCAGTTATCATTGATGAGAGTCATCGTTGTAAATCTGCATCTACCCAGCAGGCTAAATTCTGTAAAGGGATATGCACCGGCAAAGAATGGATTATCGAATTGACGGGAACCCCAGTTGTCAACAGGCCAAAAGACCTGATTCCACAGCTAGCAATATTGAATCGTATGGAAGATTTTGGAGGTTATAAGCCTTTTGTTAACCGATACTGTTCAGGTCAAAGAGAAGCGTCAAATTTGAAAGAATTAAATTTCAACCTATGGAAATACTGTATGTTTCGACGTGAAAAGTCACTAGTTCTTACAGATCTTCCGGATAAAATACGTCAAGTAAACACATGTGAAATTACTAATCGTAAGGAGTACGTAGATGCCGAACGTGACCTTATTATGTATCTACAGAAATATAAGGATGCCGACGATGAAAAGATTGAAAAGGCTTTGCGTGGTGAAGTCATGGTACGTATCAATATTCTTCGGCAGATCTCCGCACGTGGAAAAGTACGCGATGTTATTGAATTTGTGAAAGACTTCCGGGAGAATGGAAAGAAAATAATCCTCTTTTGTTCTCTTCATGAGGTTGTAGACCAACTGAAACGTTACTTTCCCACTGCTGTGTCAGTTACCGGAAGAGATTCCCAAGATGTTAAGCAAAGAGCGGTTGATGCCTTCCAGAATAATCCTAAGACAGATATAATTATTTGCTCTATTAAAGCGGCTGGAGTTGGCTTAACGCTTACTGCATCAAGTAATGTCGCTTTTGTTGAGTTCCCTTGGACATACGCCGATTGTTGTCAGTGCGAAGACCGGGCACACCGTATCGGGCAAAAGGACTCTGTTACCTGTTACTATTTTCTTGGCCGTCGGACGATAGATGAGAAGGTTTATCGAATCATCCAGGAGAAAAAGAATATAGCTAATGCTGTAACCGGATCTACGGAAGACATTGAGGAAAATATCGTCGATATGGTTGCACGAATATTTGATACAGATTATGATGATGAGGGGTTTTAAAATGGAGCCACAACAGAAAATAGACCGGCTAAAAAAAGCGGGCTACCAAGTTCAAGAGAAAGGTAACAAGATTCGTGTTACCAAAGGATCATTAATAATCAATGGAACAATTAACCAAGTACACAAAGAAGTTTTTAATCAATAATTATAGGCACTATGAATACGTATAGTAAATATGTACCAAATGTTTTTCTTGCAAAATGTAGTGAAAAACATGAAAAAGGAGAAGTAATCGAGGTTACAACCAAGTATGGAAAAGAAAATGAATGTATTGTTTTCAACCTCATTTACGAACGTGATGGATTCTATTATTACTCGATCGTACGGGCTGATGGATTTAATGTACAAGAGTGGGCTAAACAAAGGGCTGAACGTCGTCATGAATGGGCTACATCTGCTGTACAGAAAAGCAGTGAATACTACAACAAGTCCAATAAAGATAAGGATTTTCTTTCTCTAGGTGAACCTATCAAAGTGGGACATCATAGCGAGAAGCGACACAGAAAAGCGATAGATGATGCATGGAACAATATGGGTAAAAGTGTTCAGTTTGACGAAAAAGCAGCCGAGCACGAAAGGATAGCTAAATATTGGGAACAACGTGCAAATACAATCAATTTATCCATGCCGGAGAGTATCGATTTCTACGAGCATAAACTTGAAGTTGCTCAAAAATATCACGAAGCCGTTAAATCGGGAAAGTGCCCGCGTAGTCATTCTTATGCTCTTACTTGGTTCTTCAGTTCATGGGCAAGTATTCCGTTCAGGTATACCCTCCATCGTC
>ENA-USUK01002297-USUK01002297.1-human-gut-metagenome-genome-assembly--contig:-NODE-2297-length-13053-cov-3.597873_pt1 | contig 13053 bp, 10 predicted proteins | sample MGYA00250062_ERZ773400 | MGnify/ENA primary metagenome ERZ773400 (study PRJEB29103, sample SAMN06111961) | human gut metagenome | biome: human gut; feature: ankylosing spondylitis patient; material... | reverse complement strand
GGCACGGTTTTTTTCAAGCAGAAGACGGCATACGCGATTGGTCAGTGACTGGAGTTCAGACGTGTGCTCTTCCGATCTCTTTGTTTTATAGGATGAGTACTGATTGAAGCAGGCTGTCTCCGATGCATGCAAAGCGCGGTCGGAAGACAGCCTGTTCAACGTTTGTTACCACAAAGTTACTGAAAATAAAACGGACGCTTTTTCCTGCCTATACACTTTGCGCCACCTATTCCGGTGTGTCCCAACACATTGCATTTGTGTAAATGTATAAACATACTTATGGGGGATATTTGTACTTTATTAACGGTTCAGCGCCCTTTCCCGTTCCTTTTCCCGCTGCGCCAGCTTTCTTTCGTAGGCCTTAATCAGTTTCTCACATCCCTTTACTATCCGCTTCAACGTGTGGTAGGCTTCATCGCTTACTTCGTAGTTTTCGTCGGTAACGATTTTAATACACTCCATGGCTTTTCTTACTCGATTCAGATGTGCCCATCCTTCTTTTTTTTAGTTTCCATAATGATTCATATAATGTTTCGTCTCCAAAAATAAAGGCGGCAAAGATATTTTAAATTTTCTGAAAAATAATCATGCCGACGGCCTTTTATATCGGATATATATCCGTATCTTTGCATGTAGAACAGACGAACAAACGAAATGAAAATAAAGACAATAGCTGCCTTGCTATCGTGCTGGGTAGTTCTGCTCTGCCTGCCGGGATGCGGGCGCAAGCCTCATGCCGGGCGGTATAAGATAGCTCTTGTCCACTCCTACGAAGCCGGCTATCCGGATGCCGGACGCACCCGGGAAATGCTGAGTGACGCGCTGGCCAGGCACGGCATCTCCTGCGACTTCCGCGAATACTTCCTGGACTGCGACGACCTGCTGCCCGCTAAAGAAGAAGAGCGCTGCTCGGACTTCATCGACGACTTCACCCGCTGGGGCGCCCGCCTCGTGGCGGTGCTGGACGACCAGGCGCTCTACTCGCTCATGGCCTGCGGCAATCCCCGCCTGCACGACCTGCCCGTGGTGTTCGGCGGCGTAAACTATCCCAACCGCAAGCTGCTGGAACGCTATCCCAACGTGACGGGCTACGCCGACGCTCCCGACTACCTGAACACCGTACGCATGGTGGAGCGCATCATGGGCAAGTCCCGCGTGTGCGTGATAAACCGCAACAGCGTACTCGACCGCTTCATCTGGGACGACCTCACCGGGCAGCTCCGCGGGAAAGGCTACGAAATCTACTGCGGACAGATAGGCATGCACGTGTCCGTTCACCGGGGGCTGAGCAGCGCCCTGCCGCCCGCAGCGTCCGGCATGAGCAGGGAGAACGAACGGTTCGACACCACCGCCATCGTCCGGCTGAACGGCGACTCCATTTCGCTCACCCGGATGGCGTGGACGGGGCACGGCAGCCGCACGCTCTGCCTTTTCACCAGACGGGAATTCATAGCCGTGCACTCCGCCAACTTCTTCCGCAACCCCTGCTTTGAAACCGTGAACGAGGGCTTCGGCATGTCGGACTACGCCCTGGGCGGCTACTTCGCTCCCCTCGAAACGCAACTGGACGACATGGCGCAGGGCATCGCCGAACGTCTCCGAGGCGGTACGCCCGACAGGCAGGTGCGGTATTGCGCCAAGCGGTACGTCGTAAACTGGCACGTGCTGCAACGCTACGGCATCCCCCTGAGCCGCATCCCCAAGGAGTACACCGTGATGTACATCCCCTTTACGGAACGCTATCGTTACACCTTATTATATATAGCCACCCTTTCCGGGCTTCTCCTGCTGCTGCTCATCGTCTTTCTTATCCGCAGCCTCTCCGTGGAGCGCAGGCGCAAGCGTGAGGCGCAGCACTCCCTGCATTACGAGCACGAAACGCTGACGCTTGCCATCAGCGGCAGCTCCACCTACGTGTGGCGCCTGGAAGGCGAGGGGATTATCTGCGACCCGCACTTCTACGACCTTATCCGCCACCCGCGGGAGCGCATCACGCTGGACGAGATAATACACTTTCTGCATCCCGACGACCGCGAGCGTTTCTACCGCAGCTACCGTGCCTCGGAGAACGTGCATACCCATAAAGGGCACTACCGCTTCGACTTCACCGGCGGGGGCTACGAATGGTGGGAACTGCGTTACAGCACGCTGCCCGCCACCGCGTCGGGCGGCAGGCACATCATTACGGGACTGTTGCAGAACATCCAGGACGTCAAAGACCATGAAGAGGAACTGATACAGGCGCGCCGTCTGGCGGAGCACGCCGAGCTGAAACAGTCGTTCCTGAACAACATGAGCCACGAGATACGCACGCCCCTCAACGCCATAGCGGGCTTCGCCAATCTGCTGGTGTACGACCCGGAGCTGTCTGAAACGGAGAAGCGGGAGTATGCCGGCATCATCGACACCAACACCAAACTGCTGCTGAAACTGGTGGACGACGTGCTGCAACTCTCGCGCATGGAAACCGCCAACATGTCTTTCGACCTGCGTCGCGAAAGCGTACGCCACCTGCTCGAAGCGGTTTACCGGACACACAGCGTACTGATAAAGCCGCCGCTGGAGTTCATCGCGGATTTCCCGGCAGAGGACGCCTTCGTGCACGCAGACCGCATGCGCCTGACGCAGGTCGTCACGAACTTTCTGAACAACGCCGGCAAATTCACGTCCGAAGGCCATATCAGGCTGGGATACGTCCGTCTGCCCGCCACCCGCGAAGTGAGCATCTACGTGGAAGACACCGGGATAGGTATTCCGCAAGAGGAACGGGAGATGATTTTCGCCCGCTTCTACAAGCGCAGCGAGTTCTCGCAAGGCGTGGGACTGGGGCTGCCCATCTGCAAAGTCATTGTGGAACGGCTGGGCGGACGCATCGAAGTAAAATCGCAAGTGGGGCGGGGAAGCCGGTTTACGGTGGTGCTGCCTTGCGTGGAATAGTCATATATACCTTTTTTCCGATGACATATACCGTATTTACATACCTGCTGACGCTATTCTTAAAAAATGTAGCAGAAATGTAATGCAAGTACATATTATTTTGCGTATCTTTGCCAATGTTTTCAGAAATATAACATTTTACGAAACTAATTAAAAACAATTATGTTAAAAAGACTAAGACTTATTTTTACGCTGATGCTGGTTCTGGCAGCTGCGGGCGTAAATGCGCAGGTTACCACTTCCGCCATCAGCGGCAAGGTGACCGACGAACAGAATGAAACAGTGATCGGAGCGACGATTGTTGCTGTTCATGAGCCCTCTGGTACACAGTACGGCGCCATCACCAACGTGGACGGACGCTATACCATTCAGGGTATGCGTACGGGCGGCCCGTACAAGCTTACAGTGTCTTATGTAGGTTATCAGAGCGCGGCGTTTACCGGCATCATGCTGGAATTGGGTAACACTTACACACAGAACGTAAAACTGCACCCCAGCTCGGAGCTGCTGGATGAAGTGGTAGTCGTAGCCGACGCCAAGACCAAAAGCGGCGCTGCCACCAACTTCTCTACAAATGCCATCGAGAATACCCCGACCGTAGACCGCAACATCTACGACATCGTGAAGAACAGCCCGCTGGCCATGACTTCCAAAAACGGCGGTATCACGTTTGTTGGCTCCAACAACCGCTACAACAGCTTCCAAATCGACGGTACGGTAGCCAACGACGTATTCGGCCTCTCTGCCGGCGGTACGAACGGCGCTCAGACAGGCGCCAATCCCATCTCCATGGACGCCATTCAGGAAATTCAGGTGGTGGTAGCCCCCTACGACGTCCGCCAGAGCGGATTTACGGGCGGCGGCATCAACGCCATCACCAAGCAGGGTACGAACGAAACTCACGGTTCGGCTTACACCTATTTCAACAACCAGAACATGTATGGCAAGTATAGCGCCGTACGCGGCTACGAGAAGTCGCCGATGTCTCAGCAGTTCGACCGTACTTACGGCGGTACGCTGGGCGGTGCCATCATCAAGAACAAACTGTTCTACTTCGTCAGCGCGGAAGGCAAGAAGAACAGCTATCCTTCAAGCACTTACCCGGGCTATACCTCTAACTATATCACCAGCGCCACCGCCAAGCAGATTGCCGACCAGTACAAGAATCTGACCGGCATCGAAGAGGCTTACGGCGAACGTGACATCGAACAGAAATCTTTCGGCCTCTTGGCGCGTGTGGACTGGAACATCAGCGAAAAGCATAAACTCGCCGTACGCTACCAGCACAACAACTCTTATAAAGATGTGTACGGAGCCAACTCCACCACTTACTACTTCGGCAACAGCGGTTACCGCATGAACAACAAGATGAATTCGGTAGTGGCCGAGTTGAACTCCCGCCTGAGCGATAACCTCTACAACGAGCTCCGTGCATCGGGCACGTTCGTTCGCGACTTCCGCGATACGGAATATGCAGGCCCTTGCGTGCAAATCAGCAATGTGGTAGGCGGTGACGGTGAAACGAAGATTACAGCCAACATCGGTACGGAATTCTCTTCCGGCGCCAACAGACTGGATCAGGATGTATACAGCTTCGAGGACAACCTCTCCTGGTATCTCGGCAACCATACCCTGACTTTCGGTACTCACAACGAAATCTACAAAATCAGCAACTTGTTTATCCAGGCTTCGGAAGGCGCGTGGTACTACAACTCTTTGGATTACTTCCTGCAAGACAAGCCTTACAAGTTTACGTATAAGTATAGCGACCCCGACATGACAGGCGGTGACTTGAAATACGCCCCTGTAATGAAAGCCGGACAGTTCGGTTTCTACGCTCAGGACAAGTGGGTGGTGTCGAGAGACTTCAACTTCACTTACGGTATCCGTTTCGATATTCCCCTGCTGTTCAACAAACCTACCGTAAACTCCGCTTTCAATGACTTCGCTGCCGAACGTAACATGGGTGTGCGCGTAGGCGAGACTCCGAGCGCCAAGCTGATGGTTTCACCGCGTGTAGGCTTCAGTTGGTATACCGACGAGGAGCATCGCACGCTTATCCGCGGCGGTGTGGGTATCTTTACCGGACGTGTACCGTTCGTATGGCTCAGCAACTCGTTCAACAATACGGGTATGGAGCAGAAGGGTACTACTCTCCAGCCTAAGGACGCGTCGGGCAAGAACGATACCAACGAGGCTCCTTCACTGGGCGAATACAAGGATAATCCGCTGTCTGCCGCCACAGGTAGCATGAAGCAGGATATCGTGACTACCGACAAGAAATTCAAGTATCCGCAAGTGTTGCGTGCCAATCTGGCTTGGGAGCAATTCCTGCCGGGTAACGTGAAAATGACTCTTGAGGGTGTTTACTCCAAGACCATGAACAACGTGTTCTTTGAAAACCTCGCTTTGGTGGAAAACGGACAGGTGTACGCCGTTCCGGGTGTAGAGGCTTCCGCTTCTCCCGCTTATAAGGTGCAGGCCGGTGATTATTACTCCATCATCAACCTGAAGAATACGAACAAGGGTTACAGCTACGCTCTTTCAGCCTTGCTGGAGAAACACTTCGGATTCGGTCTTGACATGTCAGCTTCTTATACGTTCGGACACTCCAAGTCTGTGAACGACGGTACTTCTTCCGTAGCTTACTCCAACTGGAAGTACAACTACTCCCGTGATACCAACAGCGGCAACGAACTCGGTTTCTCCAAATTCGATATTCCGCACCGCGTAATGGCTCAGGTAGCTTACACCACTCCGAAATACTGGAACAATTGGATGAGTACTTCTATCTCTGTCATCTACAACGGATTCTCCGGAAACCGTTACAGCCTGACCATGAATGAAACTTCCGACTTCAACGGCGACGGACAAAAGGGTAACTCCCTGCTGTACATCCCGACCGACGAAGAACTGAACAAGATGGAATTTGTGGATGCTACAAACAAGAAGGGAGAAGTGACCATGACCGCCGAAGAGAGCCGTCAGGCTTTCAAACAGTGGATTGAGGACGACGCTTACGCCAAGAATCACCGCGGACAGTATGCCGAACGTAACTCCAACCTCACCAAGTGGGAGCACGAAATCAATCTCCACCTGGCTCAAACCATCTATAATCCTAAGGGTTTGGGTAAGCTGGAATTTACTTTCGACATCATCAACTTCGCCAATATGCTGAATAAGAAGTGGGGAGCAACCTACGGCTCGCTCTACAACCTCTCACCGATTTCCGTTACGAAACTGACAACGGTAAACGGCCAGACCACTCCTAACTATATCTACAACAAGTCTGAAATCACCAAGAGCGATGTTTCTTCACGCTGGCACGCTCAGGTAGGTGTCCGCTTGACGTTCTAAGGATATTTTATTTTATGTTTATTTTTATGGTAGAGCTGTTCCGGGAGACCGGGGCGGCTCTATCTTTTTTTAGTTGTAGCTTGAGCGTAAGAGGAAATACGGTATGGCAGAGTAGGATGGTATTTTGATTTTGTTCGCAATTTATTTGTATAGGTATAATTAATCAGTTACTTTTGTTTTATCCTGTCGGATGAATAGAAAACGAATGGCTAAAAACAGAATGGTATGGATGATGCATTGAAAATAACCGATACGTATTGGGAAATGTTGAAATCGTTGAGTGATGATATAAAATTGCGTTTGGCTACACGCCTTACGGCTTCTGTTGTGGCCGGTAAAGTTACCCATAGGGATAAGACGCAAGATATGATAGAAAAACATATGGGTAAATGGAAAGATGAACGCAGTACGGACAAAATCATAAAGGATATGTATGAAGGCCGGAAAAGTATAAAAGCTCCCCTGAACTTTGATTGAAATGAATAAATTGCCTAAATACCTGCTTGATAGTAATATCTGCATTTATATCCTTAGAGGGCAAAAGGGAATGTGTGAGCAGTTGAAAAAAATAGGCTGGCATAATTGCTGTATCTCAGAAATGACCGTTGCCGAACTTTTGTATGGTGCGGAATGCAGTAATTCCGTAGCGGAAAATATAAAAGAGGTATTATCCTTTTGTGCGGATATGGAAGTCATTCCTATCGCTGTCGCCATATCTGAATATGCTTCTCAGAAAGCAAGGCTGAGAAGGAAAGGTACTTTAATTGATGATATAGACCTTTTTATTGGTGCTACGGCTGTTGCTATTGATGCTGTCATGGTGACGGAAAATGTAAAGCATCTTGATAGAGTGGAGAATATCCGAATTGAAAATTGGGCTTCTGAAAAGTAATTGTTTGTACGTTTTTCTTTTGATGTTTTCTTTTGATGTTTTCCTTTCTTTAGTGGTAATCTTTTGTTTTTTAACGCTTCACCGTGAATATCACCGGATTGTGGTCGCTGCATAAATCCAGATCGGGAGAGTAGTAGTCGATGCATTCCAGTTCGGGTGAATGGAAGGCGTAGTCGATACGCAGCATGCGCTTGCCGTAGCGGTAGGTGTACATATAGCCGTGTCCGCCCGTCTTGAAACCGTCTTCGAGGAATCCGGAGAGCCGGCGATAGGTGTAGGATGAGGGTAGGGAGTTGAAGTCGCCGCACACCAGTACGGGGTGAGGGGCGGCAATGGCGAGGTGACAGATGCTGTCGGTTTGGGCGGCACGTTTCACGAAGTTTTCATGCAGGGTTTCCGCCGCGTCCTGTACGGCCTGCGCTTCACGGCGGGTATTGTCGGTGGTGAGTTCGCGTTCCCATTTTTTACGGTTCCGGCTGACGCCGGTAGTTTGCAGGTGGTTGTTCAGCAGACGGATGGTGTCCGTACCCGCAACGATGTCGCACAGCATGCTGCAATTGGAGCTGTGGGGGTAGGTGATGAAGCGTCCGCCGGTGAGCGGGTAGCGGCTGAATACGGCGATGGGGAGAAGGCCGCGGATGGAGTCGTCTGCGGGGATAAGGGCGTATTGCCAGTGGGAAAGGGCGCGACGCAGGCTGTCTGCCGTGAAGTGTTCGTTTCCGCCGAATTCCTGAAAGCAGAGCACATCGACGTGCTGTTGCCGCATGTACCTGGCTATCTCTTTGCAGGAGTAACCGGTGATTTCGTTTCCGAAGTTATGAACGTTGTAGGTGGCTACGGTGAGGTAACCGCCGGGTTTGCCCTGATGGTTCGGTGCCGATGCCGTGGCGGGTATGTCACGGGCGGAACCGAACCGGATAACGGCCGTGAGGTACTCCCAATTGAAGAAGAAAGCTATCAGCGTGACGAACGCCCATTTCTTGCGTGCCACTGCCCAGCAGAGGGAGACAATCAGGCAGGAGACCAGCAATACCGGTACGGCAAGTCCCAGCAAGGGCATGACGGTGGAGCTTTCCGGATGGTAATGTCCGGAACGGGACGCGAGGATGGTGACGGCGGCCAGCACGAATGTGGCGGCTGTCAGTATCAGATGAAACAGGCCTTTGACGGCGGCTTTTCCCATGGTCGGCACCGGTGACTTATAAGGGCGTCGGAAGCTCCGGAGACGGGACTGCCGGAGCTTTGACGCTTACTCTTCTGTCGGTTATTTTATTACTGAATTAATCGGTTTTCCGTCTAAGAAGGCTTTTACATTGTCCAGCATGATTTGCATGAGGCGTTCGCGGGCGGCGGCGCTTGCCCAGGCGATGTGCGGGGTGATGTAACAGTTTCTGGCGGTGAGCAGCGGGTTGTCGGCACGGGGCGGCTCTTGCGAGAGTACGTCCAGCCCGGCGGCGAAGATGGTGCCGTTGTTCAGGGCATCGGCAAGGTCTTGCTCGTTGATAAGCGGGCCGCGTCCGGTGTTGATGAGAATCGCGTTGGGCTTCATCTGTTTCAGGCGGGCGGCGTTAATCAGTTCGCGGGTGGAGTCGGTGAGGGGGCAGTGCAGGCTGATGATGTCGCAGTTGGCAAAGAGTTCGTCGAGCTCCGTTTTCTTGATTTCGGGGGGAAGCTGGAAAGGCGATTTGGATGTGTACGCATGTACTTCCATGCCGAAGCCGATGGCGATGCGGGCGGTGTTGTAGCCGGTTTGCCCAAGACCGATGATACCGATTTTCTTGCCACTCAGTTCGATGAGCGGAGTGTCCCAGAAGCAGAAATCGGGACTGTCGCTCCAACGGCCGTTGCGTATCTCGTCGGTGTAGTGCTGCACCTGCTGGGCGATGTTGAGGATGTGCGCGAAGACCATTTGCGCGACGGACGGGGTGCTGTATGCCGGGATATTGGTAACGATGATGCCCCGCTCTTTGGCAGCGGCGGTATCGACGATGTTGTATCCGGTGGCAAGTACGCCGATGTATTTCAGGTCGGGCAGGGATGCGATGGTCGCCGCATCGAGCACGACTTTGTTCGTCAGCAGGATATCTGCTCCGGCTGCACGTTCAAGTACTTCGGTGGGGGCGGTACGTTCGTAAATGGTACATTCGCCCAGGCTTTTCAGTTCGTCCCAGGAGAGGTCTCCGGGGTTGGCGGCATAGCCGTCGAGGACTACTATTTTCATAAGTGTTATTATAAGTTGTTTCTAATGTTGTTCTGCAGAATTTCCATTTCTAAAATCTTTCCTTTCCCCACAGGGCCTGCATCCTTTCTTTATGCTTTTGTTCGGCGGCATTTGCTTGCGGCTCCCAGATGCGGCGGTCTTTCAGGTCGTCGGGCAGGAACTGCTGGCGGACGAAATTGCCGGGATAGTCGCAGGTCGTAGTTCACCGTCCGGCAGGTGCTGCCACGGCTGCAGGCCGCCGTTCCCGCCACATGATCCATCATGGCAGCGTAGACCCCGCCGTGGACGATGCCCAGCGGGTTCAGCATCCCGTCGCCTGCCGTCAGTTCCCCCTCGGCCCAGCCGTCGCCGATGCCGGTGACGTGGAGCCCCAGCCCGTGGGTGAAGGTGCCGGGGCGGTTGGCAAGTTCCATGACGTCCTGCCAGATCTGTTCCTGTTGTGTCATATGATGCTCCTTTTCCGGGAAAGAAACCGGCTCCCTGCCCACAGGCAGGGAGCCGATGCTCTTACGAAAATGCTTACAGATAGTTCCGCATACCCTCGGTGGCCAGAGATTCGTCCGCCGTGATGGTCACGGTGAACTTGACGCTGTTCTTCTCACTGAAGCGCTCCAGCCAGTTCAGGAACTTCTCCACCGCCATCAGGTCGCTGGTGCCGGCGATCTTGCACAGGTTGTCCACGAAAACGTGGGAAATATCGTAATTGCCCGCATACAGACCGCTGATAAAGCCACGCAGGCACTCAAAAGAATCCACGGAATATTCGCTGGCGTTCACCAAACGAACGTTATAGCTGATGTTATAGGTCATGTCGGCGCTGGGTTCCATGCAGACGACGCTGCCGTTCTCCGCCTCCACGGCGTTGTGGATCAGGTCGATGAGCTGCTTGGTCTTACCGGCCCCGTTTGCGCCCATGATCAATCTAACCATAAGTATCACTCCTCTTGATAAGATCGGGATGGTTATTCCCTGTCATTAAGATACCATATTGCCGACCAAATGGCAATGGGAAAAACGCTATTTTACAGATTTGTAGAAATGGTGTAAAGAGGCGGTCAAGCTCTGTGCAGTTTTTCCGCCAGTTCCTGCCGCAGGGCCTCGTAGCCGGGCTTTCCCAGCAGGGCAAACATATTCTTCTTATACGCCTCCACCCCCGGCTGGTCGAAGGGATTCACGTCCAGCAGGTAGCCGGACAGGCCGCAGGCGTACTCGAAGAAGTAGATGAGCTCACCCAGCGTGAAGGCATTGATCTGGCCGGTGCGGAGGATGATGTTGGGGACGCCGCCCTCCACATGGGCCAGCAGTGTGCCGTCCATGGCTTGCGTGCGGATGAAATCCACGTCCTTCCCGGCCAGAAAGTTCAGGCCGTCTCCGTCGGTCTCATCCAGCGGCACCACCTGCGGCCGGTGGGAAGCACCGAAGCGCACCACCGTCTCGAACAGGGAACGCTCCCCCTGCTGGATGTACTGACCCATGGAGTGCAGGTCCGCCGTGAACTCCACGCTGGCGGGGAAGAGCCCCTTGTGCTCCTTGCCCTCGGACTCGCCGTACAGCTGCTTCCACCACTCCGCCATGAACCGGAAGCTGGGCTCGTAGGCCGCCAGCACCTCGATCTTCTTGCCGGTGCGGTACAGCTCATACCGGGCGGCGGCATACTGCCAGGCGGGGTTTTCCGCCATGTCCGTCTTGGCGCAGACCTCCATCATAGTCTCGGCACCCTCCATCAGGCGGCAGATATCCACCCCCGCCACGGCGATGGGCAGCAGGCCCACAGCGGTGAGGACACTGTACCGGCCGCCGATGTCGTCAGGCACCACGAAGGTCTCGTAGCCCGCTTGATCCGCCAGAGCCTTCAGCGCCCCCTTGCGGCGGTCGGTGGTGGCGTAGATGCGCCGGGCCGCCTCCTCCGGGCCGTACCGCTCCTCCAGCAGCTTCCGGAAGAAACGGAAGGCCACCGCAGGCTCCGTGGTGGTGCCGGACTTGGAGATGACGTTGACGGAGAAGTCCACCCCCTCCAGCAGGTCCATAAGCTCCGCCATCTGGTCGGAGGACAGGCCGTTGCCGGTGAAGTAGATGTTGGGGGTGTCCTTCTTTTTCAGGTTATAGTTGGGGGAGCACAGGCACTCGATGACGCCCCGTGCGCCCAGATAGGAGCCGCCGATGCCGATGACTACCAGCGCCTGAGAGTCCTGCTGAATTTTTCGGGCCGCCGCCTGAATGCGGGCGAACTCCTCCCGGTCATACTGCCGGGGCAGCTGCACCCAGCCGGTGAACTCGCCGCCTGCGCCGTCACCGTGCTGCAAATGGCTGTGGGCCAGCCGCAGCTGGGCGGCACGGGCCTCCTCGTAGGGCAGCGGGATAAACTGCCGGATATGGGACAGATCCATCTGTATCATATCAGATGCCTCCTCTGTACAATTTGGTTTATCATACAACGTTTTCCCGTGGAATACAAGAGGAAACCTACCCAAAAGCGGCTTTCAGCCGGCAAAAAATGCCGCCGACAGCATCCGGCGCAGCATGGTGCCGAAGGTGAGACGCTCCACGCTCTGCGCCGCCCGGATGGGGATGGACTGCACCGTCTCGCCGGCGGCATCCGTCAGCGTCAGAGTCCCCAGCTCCTGTCCGGCGGACACCGGGGCCTCCACCTGTTCCGCCAGTGTGACGGACTGGGACAGACCCCCGGCCTGACTTTTCTGCACCAGCGCCACCGCTTTCTGCGGGTCGATGCAGGGCTGCACCGTCTCCGTCTCCCCCAGCACCACCGGGATGGCGGGGAAAGGTTCCTCCGGCACCGTGTGCAGCAGGGCATAGGTGGAGAAGCCGTAGTTCAGCAGGGCCTTGGCATCCTCGAACCGCTGCTGGCCGGTGGGGGACTTCAGCACCACGGCGATGAGCTCCATGCCCTCCCGCTCCGCCGTGGCGGACAGGCAGTATTTGGCGCTGTCGGTGGAGCCGGTTTTCAGACCCGTGGCCCCGTCGTAGAACCGGATCAGCTTGTTGGTGTTGGCCAGCTGGAAGGTGCCGTCCCGCAGGGTATCCATCCAGATGGTGGTGTAGCGGCGGATGTCCGGGTGCTTTTCTATGAGTTCTCGGCTCATGAGGGCGATGTCCCATGCACTGGTGACGTGGCCCTCCGCCGGAAGGCCGGTGCAGTTGACGAAGTGGGTGTCCGTCATGCCCAGCTCCTTGGCCCGTGTGTTCATCTGCTCCACAAACAGCTCCGTCACCCCGGCCACGCACTCCGCCAGCGCCACGGCGGCGTCGTTGCCGCTGGAGACGCATACGGCCTTCAAAAGCGCCTCCACGCTGATTTGCTCTCCCTCGGACAAGTACACCTGGCTGCCGCCCATAGAGGCGGCGTAGGCGCTGACCGTCACCATGTCGTCGTAGTGGAGGCTGCCCTTTTCGATGGCCTCCATGGTCAAAAGCAGCGTCATCACCTTGGTGACGCTGGCCGGCTCCAGCGCCTCGTGCTCATTTTGGGCGTACAGCACCTGTCCCGTCTCTTTCTCCATCAGCAGCGCCGCCTCCGCCCGTATCGGCAGCTCTACCGCTCCGGCCTGTACCGGCGTCAGCGCCAGCACCAGCAGGAGCGCCGCCCATAAGCCCGCCATCCGTCTCATATGCAGCCCTCCGTTCCGTT
>ENA-USUK01002284-USUK01002284.1-human-gut-metagenome-genome-assembly--contig:-NODE-2284-length-13092-cov-29.783711_pt1 | contig 13092 bp, 7 predicted proteins | sample MGYA00250062_ERZ773400 | MGnify/ENA primary metagenome ERZ773400 (study PRJEB29103, sample SAMN06111961) | human gut metagenome | biome: human gut; feature: ankylosing spondylitis patient; material... | reverse complement strand
GTGCCATCTACAAATCTGTTAGTAAATGGTACTTCCGGTATCGCCGTTGGTATGGCTACCAATATCCCGCCTCACAACCTGCGTGAAGTCATCGCAGCGGTTGTAAGAATGATCGATAACCGTGTAAATGAGGACCGTGAGACCTCCTTAGAGGAGATCATGGAGATTATTAAGGGACCTGATTTCCCTACAGGAGCCACCATTTTAGGAAAACGTGGCATTGAGGAAGCATACCGCACCGGCCGCGCTAAGATCAAAGTAAGAGCCGTGACCAATATTGAGACCATGCCAAACGGCAAGTCACGTATTATCGTTACAGAGCTGCCATACATGGTAAATAAAGCCAGACTCATCGAAAAGATCGCAGAGCTGGTAAAAGAAAAGAAGATCGACGGCATTACCTACATCGGTGACGAATCTAACCGTGAAGGTATGCGTATCAATATCGAACTGCGCCGTGACGTAAACGCCAATGTTATCTTAAACCAGCTGTTAAAGCATACACAGCTGCAGGATACCTTTGGTGTGATCATGCTGGCTCTGGTGAACAATGAACCGAAGGTCATGAACCTGCACCAGATGCTGGACTGCTACATTGCCCATCAGGAAGACGTAGTAAGACGCAGGACCCAGTATGACTTAAATAAGGCAGAGGAACGTGCCCACATTTTACAGGGCTTACTGATCGCCTTAGACCACATTGATGAGGTCATCCGCATCATCCGCGGTTCTGCAAATGTAGCAGACGCTAAAAATCAGTTAATGGAGCGTTTCGGCTTAAGTGACGCACAGGCTCAGGCAATCGTAGACATGAGACTGCGTGCGCTTACAGGTCTGGAACGTGAGAAGCTGGAAAATGAATATAAGGAGCTTCAGATCCGTATTGCAGAGTTAAAAGCGATCCTGGCAGACGAGAAGAAGCTTTTAACCGTAATTAAAGAAGAGATCAATATCATTGCTGAAAAATACGGTGACGACAGAAGAACTGCCATTGGCTATGATGATGATATGTCCATGGAAGACCTGATCCCGGATGAGGATACCGTGATCGCCATGACCCATTTAGGTTATATCAAGCGTATGGACGTAGACAATTTCAGAAGCCAGAACCGTGGCGGAAAGGGCATCAAGGGAATGCAGACCATTGAGGAGGACTATATTGAGGACCTTCTTATGACTACCAACCACCATTATATGATGTTCTTTACCAACACTGGACGTGTATACAGGATCAAGGCATATGAGATCCCGGAAGCAGGCCGTACAGCCCGTGGAACAGCCATTGTAAACCTTTTACAGATGCAGCCAGGTGAAAAGATCACGGCTATTATCCCAATGCGCGAGCTGAACGAGGATAAATATCTGTTTATGGCTACCAAGAAGGGTATGGTAAAGAAGACCCCGATGTTAGAATACGAAAATGTGCGCAAGAACGGACTTCAGGCCATTGTACTTCGTGACGATGATGAACTGATCGAAGTAAAGGCAACGGATAATACCCAGGATATCTTCCTTGTGACTAAGAAAGGTATGTGTATCCGCTTTAAGGAAACAGACGTAAGAGTAACAGGCCGTGTTTCCATGGGTGTTATCGGTATGCGTTTTGATGAGGATGATGAAGTCATTGGCATGCAGATGGAAAGCCAGGGCGAACATCTTTTAGTTGTATCTGAAAATGGTATGGGCAAGCGTACCCTGATCAGCGAATTTAATGCACAGATCCGCGGTGGTAAGGGTGTACTCTGCTATAAGGTAACAGAAAAGACCGGCTACCTGATCGGAGCAAAGCTGGTAAATGACGGTCGTGAGATCATGCTTATCACTACTGAGGGTATTGTGATCCGTATGTCTGTAGATGATATTTCCGTGATCGGAAGAAATACTTCCGGTGTAAAACTGATGAATATCGACCAGGAGTCTGATATTAAGGTTGCAAGCATTGCCAAGGTAAGAGAAAGTGCTACCAGAGACAATGAAGCAGAGGAAGAAGAACTGGAAGAGGCAGAGGATAATACTGCTGAAACAGAAGAAAATGATACAGAAGAATAATATCTTATGGACGTGGCTGTGGATTCGGAACAAGTTATCTTCCCGTGTCAATATTCCTTTCATGAAAGTGTCTGTATGCCGGATCTTGAAAGAAACATCTGCGGAAGGTGCTCCCTTCCATAAGTCCTCTGTGATGAAATGAAAATCATGCAAGGCAAAGTCTGTCCCATATTGTTTGTCTGTATCATAACCGTGTGAGACATAAATGATATTCTCGTCTATATCTTTGCGGATAACAAACCATGGTCCTCCACCTAGTCCCAATCCTTTGCGCTGTCCGATGGTGTGAAACCAATATCCTTTGTGAGTGCCAATCCGTTTTCCTGTTTCCATTTCAATGATATCCCCTTCTTTTTCACCCAAGAAACGGCGGAGGAACTCATTATAGTTGATTTTTCCTAGAAAGCAGATACCTTGACTGTCCTTGCGTTGTGCACTGGGCAGTTTGGCAATGCGGGCGATATCCCTGACCTCATTCTTCATCAGACCTCCCAAAGGGAACATCAGTTTTGAAATTTGCAGATAATCTATTTGTGCCAGGAAATCTGTTTGGTCCTTGACGGGGTCTTGTGCGGTTCCCAGCCATATTTTCCCGTCTTTTTCAAGAATACTGGCGTAATGTCCGGTAGCTGTCTTGTCATATAAATGCCCTGCTTCCTGCTCAAAACATCCGAATTTGATGAGCTTGTTGCACATTACATCCGGGTTGGGAGTAAGACCGCGTTTCACTTTATCGATGGCGTATGCCACTACATTATCCCAGTACTGTCGGTGCAGGTCAATGATATTCAGGCTCAGACCGTATTTGCGGGCGGTGGCGGTACATAGTTCAATGTCCTCTTCTGCCGTGCAGGTGAGATCTTCGTCACCGTCCATTCCGATTTTAATATAGAAAAGATCCGGTTTGTATCCTTGTTCGCAGAGGAGATGTACGACAACCGCGCTGTCTACTCCTCCTGAAATTAATGCAGCTATGTTCATCTCATTTTATGATAATGGGTATTCTTCAAAAGCATAAAGCACGGTAGACAAATATCGTTCCCCCGTATCGGGCAAGATTACTACAATTTGTTTTCCTTCATTTTCGGGGAGTTTGGCCAGTTCCAATGCGGCATAGGCAGCTGCTCCCGAAGATATTCCGACCAATAACCCTTCCGTCAGAGAGAGTTCGCGTCCTGTGCGGATGGCGTCATCGTCTTTCACCCGGATTATCTTGTCTACTAATTTTTCATTGTAGGTATGAGGGATAAATCCGGCTCCGATACCTTGTATCTTGTGCAGTCCCGGATTTCCTCCCGAAAGGACGGGGGAGTTATCCGGCTCTACAGCTACAATCTGTATATGGGGATTCTGTTTTTTTAATCCTTCCGCTACTCCGCTTAAAGTGCCGCCTGTACCGACTCCGGCAACAAAGATGTCTACCTTTCCGTCCGTGTCGTTCCATATTTCCTGTGCAGTGGTACGTGCATGGGCGGCGGGATTCGCCGGGTTTTCGAATTGTCCCAGAATGACGGCTCCCGGAGTCCGGTCACGCAATTCCTCCGCTTTTTCTATGGCTCCTTTCATTCCTTTTGCACCTTCGGTCAGTACCAATTGTGCTCCCATGGCTTTTAACAGGTTCTGGCGTTCCTCGCTCATGGTTTCGGGCATGGTCAGTATGGCTTTGTAACCTTTCACGCTGGCAACCCATGCTAACCCTACGCCGGTGTTGCCGCTGGTTGGTTCAATGATAACCGCTCCGGGTTTCAAGATTCCTTTGGCTTCTGCATCCTCTATCATTGCCAGGGCTATACGGTCTTTTACACTTCCTCCGGGATTGAAGTATTCCAGTTTGGCAATTATTTGCGCTTTCGCATCGTGTTTTTTACTAAGGCGTGACAGTTCCAACAAGGGAGTTCCTCCGATGAGTTCGGTCAATTCTTTTTTTATTCTTGCCATAATCTTTTCATTTAGTGGGTTCTGATTTTATAATGCAAAGATAGGGGAAGATGTTCATGGCGGAAATACCCTATTTAGGGTATATTTTATAGTGTTGTCTCCTGAATAATTCACTATCTTTGTCCGGAATTAACAAGTCTAATCTATGATGATAACAAGAAATTTTATTGGGGTAGTAGTCCTTTGCTTGTGTGCATTGGCTGCTTGCACATCTTCAAAAGAGTCGAAAAAGACGCTGACTGTCCTTTCATGGAATGTATGGCATGGCGGTCATTCAAAAACTTATTCCGGAAAAGGGTGTGAGGGAACTATTGATATTCTGAAAAAAAGTGAGGCTGATGTGGTCTTGATGATTGAAACTTATGGAGCTGCCCCGATGGTAGCCGACTCATTGGGATATTCGTACAATCTCATTTCTGATAATCTTTCTATTTATAGCCGTTATCCCATTATTCGGAAATATGCTTTTGCCGACAGCATAAGTACCTTTAATTTTGGCGGAGTGATGATAGATGTGGATGGGAAACCTGTCCGTGTTTTTAATACTTGGTTGCATTATCTTCCTGATATGCGTTTGGCCCCGACGGATAAATCCAAGGAAGAAATATTGGCTTGGGAGATGGAGGGAACACGTGATGAGGAAATACATAAGATTTTGTCTGTTCTTCAACCCTTGTTGGCAGAGGCCGACAGTATTCCAATTATAATGGGCGGTGATTTTAACGTGCATTCTCATCTGGATTGGACGGAAGCTACCCGTAACCTGTATCTTCATGGTGGTGCAGTGGTGGATTGGCCTGTTTCCATTGCTATGGAAGAGGCGGGATTTAAAGATAGTTTCCGTGAGATGAACCCCAATCCGGTGGCCAATCTGGGAGTAACGTGGCTGACAGATGCGGATTCGTTGGAAACCGAGTGTCGTATGGACCGCATTGATTTTATTTATTATCAGGGAAAAACCATTCAGGCGATAGCATCTGAGTGTTATGACAATAGTTTGGGTAAAACTTTTACTTTTAAAGGAGAAGATTTTTTCTATCCTTCAGATCATGGTTTTGTCCTTTCGAAATTCGAACTTGATTAAAATAAGAGTTGATAAAAATAGATATTCATGAAAAAGACCTTTTTATTATCGTGCCTGATGTTGGCCGCAATGCCGGTGATGGCTGCTTACACGGGCCATGTATATGTAGATAAAAACAAGAATGGCGTATTTGACCAAAGTGAAAAACCGCTGGCGGGCATCAAAGTATCCGATGGCTTGAATGTGGTTGAAACGGCTGCCGACGGTAGTTTTACTTTACCCGGTCATGAGCGTGAACGTTTTATTTTCATTACCACTCCTTCGGGGTATAAAACATTTAACCGTCATTATCATAAAATAGAAAAGAAACAGTCCGGTTATGATTTCGGTTTGATCCCTTACAGTGGACGGATTCGTAAAAACGGCTCCCACAGGTATATTCATATTGCTGATACAGAGATATTTAATACGGAAAACCATGCAGACTGGGTGAATAATGTGCGTGACTATGCCAGGAATGAACAGGCGGCTTTTATCATTCATACCGGGGATATCTGCTATGAAAAAGGCTTGAAGGCTCATATCAAACTGATGAATACGGAAAATATGGACTGTCCTGTCTTTTATTGTATCGGAAATCATGATTTGGTAAAGGGGAAGTATGGCGAAGAACTTTTTGAAAGCATTTATGGGCCGGTATATTATTCTTTTGATGCAGGTAATGTGCACTATGTTGTTACGCCGATGCCCGGAGGAGACCATGCTCCAGGCTATACTTCCGATGACGTCTGTCGTTGGTTGAAGAACGACCTGGCTCATATCCGCCCCGGAACTCCTGTTGTTGTTTTCAATCATGATTTGCTGACATACGAAGATACCTTTATTTTTAAGAGCAAGAATGCCGGAAGCATTAATCTGAATGAGTACAACTTGAAAGCATGGGTATATGGTCATTGGCATATTAACTATATGAAGAAACAGGGAGATGTTTACAGTGTTTGTACCTCTTCATTGGATAAAGGAGGCATAGATCATTCCACTACTGCTTTTCGTGTGATGCACGTAGATAGTAAAGGAGATTTCACTTCCGAGCTCCGTTATACCTATTTGGACAAGAATATCTGTATCGCTTCGCCTGCAGGAGTAATGGCTTCGGGTGTCCTTCCGGTGGCTGTCAATGTGTATTCTTCCGTGTCGCCGGTGAGAGAAGTGCTCTATACTTGTCTGGCCGACGGGAAACCTGTGCTGAAAAACAAGCGATTGCTGCAAAGTACTGACTGGTCATGGAACGGGGAGCTTCCCTTGTCTCATAAATATGTGGGTAAGGAACTTACTTTGCGGGTAACAGCCCGTTTTAATAACGGAGAGATAGCTGAAGCAGAAAGTCATTTTATCTGCCGGACTGAAAAGGCCGTTCCTTTGTTTTCTGCTGACTGGGATAATCTGTCAGGCAATGCGAAACATTCCGCCCCCGTTTCCGCTCCATTGAATTTGCCTTTGCAGCTGGCATGGACTAACAATGTCGGAGCTAATCTTTATATGACTTCTCCACTGATACACAAGGGAAAAGTAATTGTTGCCTCTGTGGATGAGGATCTGAAAGGTGTAGGCCATGTGTATGCTTTGAATGGGAAGGACGGTACAATTCTTTGGAGTTGTCCTGTTCGTAATTCTATTAAAAACTCCATTGCGGTTGATAGTGACATCGTGTTTGCCCAGGATGCCCAAGGCTTTTTGTATGCCATTGATACCGAAACCGGCAAATTGTGTTGGGAAAAGCAATTGCCCGTAAATGGCTTGCCGGCCCTTATTGACGGACTGGTGGCCGGTGAAGGAGTGGTCTATGCGGGAACCGGAAAGGGGCTTTGTGCTTTTGAAGCCCGAACGGGCAAACAACTTTGGAAAAATGAAGGCTAGGGACAAGGAGAAGGGACTACGAGCACGCTGACTTTGGGTAACAACCTGCTGGTTGCCGGTGCACAATGGAATGCCCTTTACGGCAATGATGCCAAAACAGGTGAGAAACTTTGGGCGGTCAGCGATAACGGCTTGCGTAATCGGGGAGCATCTCCTGCCATGCATGGTGCCTTGTTGTATCTGATCTCAGATAAGTCTTTCTTTATATTAGAGGCTGCTACCGGAAAAGTAATAGTCCGTAAACCATTACCTTATAATGTGGACGTTACTTCTACTCCTTTACTCACTGACAAGGAGATTATCTTTGGTTCTGCACAGAAAGGGCTGATAGCCTTGGATAGTGAGACATTGGAAGAAAAATGGACTTGTCCTGTGGGGGATGCTTTGGTTTATACCTGTCCTTATAGCCGTCAGCCTTCCGCTACGATTGAAACCAGTGCGGTATGGGCGGGAGATATTGTTTATGTAGCCGCTTCGGACGGTACGGTATACGGAATTAATAAAGAGGATGGCAAGGTGGTATGGAAACATGCTACAGGAGCTCCTATGTTCGGGTCGGTAGCCCTGTCGGGTAATGCATTGGTGGTTTCGGACTTTGGTGGAAATGTTTATTTGTTCTGTAAGTAGAAGATTCGATTAAAATAGTATGATTATAGAAGAAAGAGTAGAACGTAGTCAATATGTCAAGTTGATAACTTGGATAGTTTCTTTTATTATTCTTATGGCCGGAATAGTATTTCCTGTCCTAATACTTTGGGTAAATCAGGATATGATGTCAAAGGTTATTGGTGCCTCCGTTTTATGTCTTATCTTTTTTACTTTGATTTTTACTGTTGCCTATCAACCACGGAAACTTATCTTGTCAGAAACGCATATAATTATGGAACGTATATTGGGGCAGGTGTATATCTCTTATTCCGATATAACTGATATTTCCTTATACCATAGGGAAAATGTAGCAGAAATTCGTATTTTCGGCATAGGTGGATTAGGTGGGTATATAGGAAAATTCTATAATAGTAAAATAGGGTTTTATACAGCATATGTAGGAGATTATAGTCAAGCCTTTTTGATTAAAATAAATAATAGGGAAAAATATGTAATGAGTTGTCGGCATGCCGAAAAGATAGTGGAGGAAGTAAAGTCGCGGTTGAAGCAATAAGAAAATCTTATGTATTCGTTAACATTTCCGATTCCAAATCTTGCGATTGCTACCTTTGGCAGTGACACCTGGATGTCTTTGTCGAACTGGAAGAAGCAGACCTGTTTATCATGTTTGATATTCGGGAAATTTTGGAGAAGAGTTGTGAGTGTAAGATTGATGTGTTTCATTTGCGTGACAATCTTCGTGATTTACTTCTTAAAAGAATAGAGCAGAATGGAATTTACGCTTAAAGAGGAAATCATAGATAAACAGAACTTGATAATCGCATCTATAGGTATCATTCAGGTAGTTGTAAAGAATATCATTCGGTGTAGTTAAATAACCATAAAGTCTGCCCGGAAATACTTCCGGGCAGAATCATTACTGTACCTTTGTTCCCATAAAATAGATACAGGCCGTGAGGCCCAATTTAATTATTTCACATGACATTTAAAGAATTAGATCTTATAGAGCCTATTTTGAAGGCTTTACAACAAACCGGCTATACAACGCCGACCCCCATTCAGGAACAAGCAATTCCTGTATTATTAAAAGGTAAAGATTTGCTGGGATGCGCCCAGACAGGAACAGGAAAAACAGCAGCGTTTGCTATCCCCCTTATACAACGACTTTATCAATCAGACCATAAAAAAGGTATCAAAGCATTGATACTCACCCCGACGCGTGAGCTTGCTATACAGATAGGCGAGAACTTTGACCAATATGCCGGATATACCGGAGTGAAGCATGCCGTCATTTTCGGTGGAGTGCCCCAAAAGGCGCAAGTTGATGCTTTGAAACGAGGTGTGCAGGTATTGATTGCCACTCCCGGACGTTTGCTTGATTTGCAGTCGCAAGGCTGTATTTCATTGAAGGGGTTGGAGTATTTTGTATTGGATGAGGCAGACCGTATGCTTGATATGGGCTTCATACACGATATCAAGAAAGTATTGAAACTGATTCCTGCCCGGCGACAGACTTTGTTTTTCTCGGCTACCATGCCTTCTGAAATAGAGAAGCTGGCAGATTCCATGTTGACTAATCCGGAGAAGATAGAGGTGACTCCAGTTTCATCTACTGTTGATACTATCCGGCAGAGTGTTTATTTTGTAGAGAAGAAGGAAAAGAAGGACTTGTTGCTGCATTTGCTGAAGAATCCTGAGATAGAGTCAGTGTTGATTTTTACCCGTACCAAGCATGGTGCGGATAAATTGGCGAGGATTTTGAACAAGAGTGAGATCGGGGCGGAAGCTATTCATGGAAACAAATCGCAGAACGCACGCCAAAGGGCGTTGACAAACTTCAAGGATCATACCACAAGAGTGCTGATAGCCACAGATATTGCAGCCAGAGGCATTGATGTGAACCAGCTTTCTCACGTTATCAACTATGAACTGCCCAATATATCGGAAACTTATGTGCACCGCATCGGTCGTACCGGGCGTGCCGGACACGACGGAATAGCCATCTCTTTTTGTGAATCGGAAGAATTGCCTTATTTAAAGGATATCCAAAAACTGATAGGACTACAGATTCCTGTTGTGAAAGACCATCCTTGGGTGACCGTGGAAGGGGAAAAAGCGCAGGCCGGCAAGACCGAAGAACTGAAAGAAAAAGCAAAAGCCAATAAGGTGTACCGGGGCAGCAAAAGCAATGGTGATTATTGGCGCAGGAAGAAACAGGCTCAAAGCAGACAAGGGCAAGGCCGTGAGGCCGATGAGCACGAGTAGACCGATCTGGAAGTAGATGTCGTTGGGCGTGCCGCGCAGCCAGATGGCGGTCATGGCGCCGAGGAAGGCGTACGGGACGGCCAGCACGACGGCGATCGGCAGCGACCAGCGCTCGTAGAGGGCGGCGAGGATGAGGAACATCATCAGGATGCCGAAGCCGAAGGCTGTGGCGGACGAGGCGCCGATGCGCTTTTCGTGGTAGGCCTGACCGACCCATTCGATCGTGTAGCCTTCGGGAAGCACTTCACGGGCGGTTTCCTCGACGATCCTGATGGCGTCGCCCGACGAGACGCCTTGAGCGGCCGCGCCGCTGAACTGAGCGGCGAGGTAGCCGTTCATGCGGGCGAGGGCCGCCGCACCGGACGTGCGCTCGGTGCGCACGAGCGCCGAGATGGGCACCATTTCACCCGAGCTCGAGCGCACGTAGCCCGACCCGATGTCCTCGGGCGTCGAACGGAACTGCGGAGCGGCCTGAACCACCACGCGGTAGATCTTGCCGTTGCGGGTGAAATCGTTGACGTACTTGCTGCCCATCAGATGGGAGATCGTGTCGTAGATGTCGTCGACGTCCACGCCGAGCGCAATCGCCTTGGTCTGGTCAACGTAGAGCTTGAGCTGGGGCGTGTCGGCCGTCAGGTAGCTGCGCAGGCCCGTAAGCTCGGGGCGGTCCTGAAGGGCGTCGAGGAAGTTTTCGGCGACGTTCTGCAGCACGAGCGGATTGTCGTTGCCGTGCGAGAGGATATAGCCCGAGAAGCCGTTCGTGGAGCCAAGGCCCTTGATGGCCGCAGGCAGCGCAGCCACGCCCTTGATGTCGGGGTGGGAGGCGACGTACTTCTGGAGGTCCTTCTGGATCTCCTCGGCGGTCTCCTTGCGGTCGTCCCAGTGCTTGAGCTTCAGGATGAAGGTCGATGCGTTGCTACGGACGTCGCCGCTCATCGTGTCGTAGCCCACCATCGTCACGACGCTCTGCACGGCGTCGTTCTTCTTGAGGTGCTCGAGGATTTCGGTCGAGACGGCCTCGGTGCGGGGGAAGGCCGCGCCTTCGGGGAGCTGGACCGAGATGCGCACGATGCCCTGGTCCTCGCGCGGAATGAAGGAGGTTGGCGTGTGCTCGAGCATCTGCCAGCAGCCGGCCGTCACGGCGACGAGCAGGCCTGCGGTGATCACGCGGTGGCGCAGCGCCGCCTTGACGAGCTTGAGGAACCTGAGCGTGAAGGACGCGAGTCCGCGGTCGAAGGCCTGGAAGAACCTGTTCTTGCGCTCTTCGGGCTTCCTTTCCTTGAGAAGGATCGCGCAGAGCGCCGGCGTGAGCGTCAGGGCGACGAAGCCCGAGAGCACGACGGACAGGGCGACCGTCACGGCAAACTGGCGGTAGAGCTCGCCTGCGATGCCGCCGAGGAAGGCGACGGGGATGAAGACGGAGGCGAGCACGAGCACGATGGCGACGAGTGCGCCCGAGACCTCCTTCATGGCCTTCTGGGCCGCCTCGTAGGGGCCGAGGCCCTCGGTGCGCATGAGACGCTCGACGTTCTCAAGCACGACGATGGCATCGTCGACCACGATGCCGATCGAGAGCGTCATCGCGAAGAGCGTCAGCGTGTTGAGCGAGAAGCCGAAGAGCCAGAGGCCCGCCATCGTGCCGATGAGCGACACGGGCACTGCGAGCATCGGGATGAGCGTGGCGCGCCAGTTCTGCAGGAAGACGAAGACGACGAGGAGCACGAGGATGCCTGCCTCGAACAGCGTGTGGTAGACCTCGTTGAGGGAGGCGCCCACGAAGACCGACGTGTCGTCGGTGATGATGTAGTCGATCTTGTTTTCGGGGAACTGGGCGGCGAGCTCGACGATGCGGGCCTTGACGGCCTCGGCGGCCGCCATGGCGTTGGCGCCCGTCTGCAGGTAGACGCCGACGTTGACGCCCTGCGTGCCGTTGATGTCGACGCGGAACTCGTAGGAGCGCTTGCCGATTTCGGTCGTGGCGATGTCCTTCATGCGCACGAGCTTGTCGGGACCGTCAGCCTTGACGATGATGTCGGCGAACTCCTCGGCGGTGAGGAGCTGACCGGGCGTCGTGATCGTGTAGTAGAGCTGCTGCTCGGACACTGTGGGCGCCGTGCCCACGCGGCCCGCGCTTCGCTGCGCGTTCTGGGCCTCGATGGCGTTTTCGACGTCCTTGATCGTGATGCCCATGAGGCCCATCTTTTCGGGATCGAGCCAGATGCGCATGGCGGACTGCGCGTTGCCGAAGACGCTCACGTCGCCGATGCCGGGCAGGCGCTTGAGTTCGTCGACGATGTTGAGGTTCGCGTAGTCGGCCAGATCGGTGGCGGCCATGCTGCCGTCGGGCGAGAAGAGCGCGACCATGAGGAGGTTTTCCTCGGAGCGCTTTCGCACGCTCACGCCCTGATTGCGCACGACGTCTGGCAGTCTGCGTTCGGCCGTGCGGACGCGGTTGTTGATTTCGAGCATGGCGTCGTTGGCGTCGGTGCCGACGTCAAAGACGCAGGAAATCGACATGTCGCCGTTGCTTCGGATGTTCGTCGTGTAGTAGAGCAGGCCTGTGATGCCCGAGAGCTGGTCCTCGATTGGAGCGGCCACGGTGCGGGCGAGCGTCTGGGCGTCGGCGCCGTCGTAGGTGGTCGAGATGCGCACCGTCGGAGGCGAGATGTCCGGATACTGGGAGAGCGGAAGAACGCGCAGCGCGATGAGGCCCGCGAGCACGATGATGATCGAGAGGACCGTCGCGAAGATCGGGCGGCGGATGCAGAACTGGCTGAGCATGGCGCAGGATCCTACTTGGCCGTCTTGGAAGCTTCGGCGGGCTGCACGGCGGAGCCGTCACGAAGCTTGAGAAGCTGGTTGGTGATCACGCGGTCGCCCGTGGCGAGGCCCGAGGTGGCGATCCAGTCGGGACCGTCCCAGCGGTCGAGCTTGACGGGCCGGAGCCTGGCTTTGCCGTCCTGGTACACGAAGACCGTGTAAGTGCCGTCGGGTTCTTGGCGCACGGCCTTCTGCGGGATGCGCACGGCGTTTTCTCGTACGCCGATCTGAAGGTCCACGTGCACGAAGTCGCCGGGAAGAAGTCCGGAGCCTTCATCGAGCCTAACGCGCATGAGGCGCGTGCTCGTCTTCGGGTTGACGGACTGGGCGACGTAGTCGAGTTTGCCCGAGAGCGTGCGGCCGCGCTCGTCGCGGAGTTTGACCGCATTGTCGTATGAGCAGGGATCTTTGCTCCCTAAGGTGTTCGGTGGTTTGTCTACAAGTTTCCGTTATAAGGGATTCGACCTCGC
>ENA-USUK01002281-USUK01002281.1-human-gut-metagenome-genome-assembly--contig:-NODE-2281-length-13115-cov-3.042951_pt1 | contig 13115 bp, 8 predicted proteins | sample MGYA00250062_ERZ773400 | MGnify/ENA primary metagenome ERZ773400 (study PRJEB29103, sample SAMN06111961) | human gut metagenome | biome: human gut; feature: ankylosing spondylitis patient; material... | reverse complement strand
TTATATATTATATGTAGGAAAATTACAACGTATGTGGCATAGGGCGTCTTGACGAAAGCCCTGTAAACGCTTATACTTACATCATTAGAATGCTCCAAAAGGGGGCTGGAAAGAGGGATTTAAAATATGTGTCAGGATTGTAAGAAAAAACCGTATTATATTACAACTGCCATCGCATATGCTTCCGGTAAGCCGCATATCGGCAACACCTATGAGATCGTGCTGGCAGACAGTATTGCAAGATATAAGAGAGCTCAGGGATACGATGTGTTCTTCCAGACCGGTACCGATGAGCACGGACAGAAGATCGAGGAGAAGGCAGAGGCTGCAGGCATCACTCCAAAGGAGTTTGTAGATAAGGCTGCAGGCGAGATCAAGCGTATCTGGGATCTGATGAATACTTCTTATGATAAATTTATCCGTACCACAGATGCTGACCACGAAGCACAGGTACAGAAGATCTTTAAAAAACTCTATGACCAGGGAGATATCTACAAAGGTGCTTATGAGGGACTTTACTGTACTCCATGTGAGTCTTTCTGGACTCCATCCCAGTTAGTAGACGGCAAGTGCCCTGACTGCGGCAGAGAGGTTAAGCCGGCAAAGGAAGAGGCATATTTCTTCCGTATGAGCAAATATGCACCGCAGCTGATCGAGTACATTAATTCTCATCCAGAGTTTATCCAGCCTGTTTCCAGAAAGAATGAGATGATGAACAACTTCCTTCTTCCGGGACTTCAGGATCTGTGTGTATCCAGAACTACCTTTGACTGGGGTATTCCGGTAACCTTTGATCCAAAGCATGTTACCTATGTATGGCTGGATGCGCTGACCAACTATATTACCGGTGTCGGCTATGACTGTGATGGAAACAGCACTGACCAGTTTAAGAAATACTGGCCTGCAGACCTGCACCTGATCGGTAAGGACATTATCCGTTTCCATACTATTTACTGGCCGATCTTCCTGATGGCTTTAGGCGTACCGCTTCCAAAGCAGGTATTTGGTCATCCATGGCTGCTTCAGGGCGATGGCAAGATGAGCAAGTCCAAGGGAAATGTTCTCTATGCAGATACTCTGGTAGATTTCTTTGGCGTAGATGCAGTACGTTACTTCGTGCTTCATGAAATGCCATTTGAAAATGACGGCGTTATCTCCTGGGAGCTGATGGTAGAGCGTATGAACTCTGACCTGGCAAATATCCTTGGAAACCTTGTAAACCGTACCATTTCCATGAGCAACAAGTACTTTGGCGGCGTTGTAGAAAACAAGGGCGTTGCAGAAGCTGTTGACGAAGACTTAAAGGCTGTTGTATTAGAGGAAGTAAAGAAGGTAGACGCAAAGATGGCCCAGCTGCGTGTAGCAGATGCCATTACAGAGATCTTCGGTATCTTCAGAAGATGCAACAAGTACATTGATGAGACAACTCCATGGACTCTTGCAAAGGACGAGGCTAAGAAAGACCGCCTTGCAACGGTTCTTTACAACCTGACAGAGGCGATCACCATCGGCGCTTCCCTGTTAGAGTCATTTATGCCTGAGACTTCTGAGAAGATCCTGGCTCAGTTAAATACAAAGAAGAGAGAGCTGGATGAAATGGATACCTTCGGTCTGTATCTTTCAGGAAATAAGGTAACAGACAAGCCTGAGATCCTCTTTGCACGTATGGATATCAAGGAAGTTATGGCAAAAGTAGAGGAAATGCGCGCAGCTGCAGCAGAAGCTGCAAAACCTGCAGAAGAGGCAGCTGAGGATGATGGCATTGACTTAGAGCCAAAGGCAGAGATCACCTACGATGATTTTGCAAAACTGCAGTTCCAGATCGGTGAGATCGTTAAGTGCGAAGCAGTACCGAAGTCCAAAAAGCTTCTCTGCTCCCAGGTAAAGATCGGAACCAAGACCCGCCAGATCGTAAGCGGTATCAAGGCTCATTACTCACCAGAGGAAATGGTAGGAAAGAAAGTTATGGTAGTAACCAACTTAAAGCCTGCTAAATTAGCCGGAGTCGTATCCGAAGGCATGATCCTGTGTGCAGAAGACGCAGAGGGAAATCTGTCCTTAATGGTACCGGAAAAGAAGATGCCAGCCGGAGCTGAGATCTGCTAATGATCAGTAAATAAATGTATTTCATGTTTGTAATAGTAGAAATTTGGGCGCATATAATTGAAATATAAAGAGATAAAGGGAGAGGGAAAATATTCCCCTCCCTTTTTCGCGCATATACTGGACATTTTAAGAGAAAACTGCTATTCTGAATATAAGCAGGATTTCAAATATATTCTAAATATTCTATATTTCTAAGCTGTATCCAAAACAGCATCTTATCTGAAACTCTTTGCTTAAATCACAAACCAATGAAACAGGCAGAGAGTACAGAGAAAACTTTCTGCCGACTAACAGAAAGGGCGATGCCTATGTCAAACAGTGTATGGGAACCGGAAATAACCGATCATGAGATGTAGCTGGAAAATAGGGAGTTTAATCTCTGTGATTTTGCCTTATTTTTATCTGTTATGAAAAACAAAACAGCACACAGAAATGTTTTAAGTATTATAACAGGGGAAAAAAATTTAAAACTGAAGGAAGTATATGTAGAAGAGGTGATCCTGAATAAGAGCGGGCAGCGGGCAATCCGTTTAGACGCAAGGGCAACAGACATTTCAGGACGCAATTTTGCAACGGAAATGCAAAATGATACAGAGCAGGATGATATGCGGCGCAGGGCGAGATTTTATCAGGGACTGATCGATACGCCTTTATTAAAATCGGGAAGAAAGACCCGGTATAAACATCTGCCACCTACGATCATTACATTTATCACCCAGAAGGATATATTTGGAAAAGGGCTGGCAAAATATACTTTTACAGAGCAGTGCGAAGAAATAAGGGACTTGCATCTGGAATATGGAACTAAAAAGATATTTTTAAATATGACCAGCAAAAAGGGAGAGCCTGTATTAGTAAGCCTGCTGCAGTATATGAAACATACGACTTTGGAAAATTCTGAAATTTTAGTAAAAGATGAGCGCATAGCGCAATTAGATGAGATTGTGACAGAGATAAAGCAATCAGAAGAATGGGAGGCTGTAAGGATGAGCATTTTATCTATCGGTTTGGAACGTGGAATGAAGAAAGGAGTGGCTTGGGGAATAGCGAAAAGTATTTTGGATATACTTGAAGAAACTGGTCCCGTATCGGAGAAAACCCGTGAAATGATCTTGACTGAAACAGATGCAGAGCGTCTAAGCGCATGGGTTAAAAAGGCAGCCAGATCGAATTCGGAAGAGGATTTTTTAAGTAAGATTTGATGTGCCTAAAAGAAAAATAAGTGACATAGATTTACGCAAAACAGCCCCACGAAAGGGGCTGTTAAGTTTGAAGTATGTGTTGAAAGTTATCAACAAAATCTCTTTACAGTCGGAACCAGCACTTTCTGCATAGGTTTCATCACTTTTCCAACTAACAGGGCGCACAGTACAGTTCCTTCCCGTATTCCCTGAAGTTCTCCAAGGAAAACAAAACACAGGACAATACCTACAACAACTACCGTACAATCCAGGATCACTTTTACTTCATGAAAGGCTTTTTTAGGAAAAACAGTTTTATTCATGGCTGCGGTAAGGCCTTCCATAGGCATGACGATCAGGTCGGTGTCCAGATACAGGCAGATGCCAAAAGCAACGAGGAAAATACTGATGGCAAGCATTACAAGCCTTCCGGGATAGCCGGGAAGGCAGAAGCTTCCAAGAAGGGTTTCTGTCAGGTCAACGAAATATCCAAAGGCAAAGGAGCAGAGGGTCTGGGCAAGATCCAGAGGGCGGAAAGCCTTTCTTAAAAGCAGGATCTGGATCAGGATATAGCCGATAAAGATAACGGTCACACAGGTTCCAAGGTCTTTTCCAAGGATCCGGCTTACCACATAGGGCAGTGAATTGACCGGAGATACGCCCAGATTGGAATTGACGGAAAATGCAACTCCCAGGGCAACGAAAAACAATCCGGCCAGATAGATCACAATACGTTTTACAAATTTCATATACAAACCACCTTATAAAATACAGGGCCCCAAACTGTACCCGGACTGGCACAGATGGGTCCCTGTTTGTCAGTTACTATGTAATATTTCAGGAGAGAATTATCAGCAATAAGTTTTAATGGTTTCCAGCAGGCTATTTCATTAACAGTGGATACAAAAATCCCAGCCATACGACCATCAAAGCACCGCCAATTCGTGTAGAGATAGAGGCAAATGCCAGAAGGTTCATACGGTCAGCAGCTGTTAAAACAGCCAGATCCCCGCTTCCACCGATGTTACAGCAGCAAAGACCTGCAGTTACACCTGCTTCGTAAGGGAACAGCCCCGCCAGTTTGGCAAATATCATGGCACCGATAAAAGCACCCAGGACGCCAAAGAAGATAACGGCAAAGACACCAGGGCTGAAAAACTTGGTCAGGTCGGTGATCTTTAAGGAATTGATGCCAATTCCTGCAACCAGCATAGGCAGGAGGGCTTTTAAGGCAAAATTCATGGAGTAAACACAATTATCAGCTATATCATCAGAAAGAATACCCGTACATTTAATTACAATCGCGATAATAATGGACCATGCCAGGCCGGCGATCACGCTGGTTCCCGGAAGTTTGCCTAAGATATCACCTAAGAGGTAGATCACCAGTGACATAAAAATGCCACTTCCCAGTTTTTTGTAGTCGGCACTGGTGCCGGCCCGTTTTTCTTCTTTTAATTCTTCTGCGCTCTGGCTTACCAGTATCCTTCCGCCACCGTTCCAGCCGCTCATTTTAGCAGTTACAGCGCCGCCTACAGCTGCCATGAGCACTGCAAGGATATTGGCGATAGAAGCGTAGCAGAGGAATTGTCCTGCCATACCGGTCATGTCCTGTCCGGATAAGGCGCTGTACAGAGAAGGAAGGGTAGTAATAGCACCTGCGGAACCGCCGGACATACAGGGAGCGCCGATATAGAAAAGACCTTCTTTTGCTCCAAAACCAGTAATGGCACCGCCGATCATACAGAAACCAAGAGCAAAGACCTGGCTTCCGATGATGGTTGGCAGATAGCGGGCGGTTGCGCTTAAGATCAGTTTCCGGTCCATTACAAGAACAGATCCGATAAGGAGCATGGCAACGTACATATCCTGGAAACCGCCCTTCATGACCATGCGGACACCATTTGCTAAAGGTTCAGGTACCAGTCCCAGATAATTCATCAAAGAGGCACCAAGGAGTGGCAGAAGACAGGCTCCGCCTAAATAGTTATTTAAAATAGGAATGGTATTTCCAAGCCAGAAAAAGACACCGCCTACTGCCATAAGAAAGGCTACAGACCCGACAAATGTAGTTGCAGTAAAGGCACCTGCCGAATTGGAATAAATGGTCACAGTAGGCATAAATCCCAGATAGGCACTGGCAAAAACAACGGCGAAAAACAGTACAAAATGCTTGAATGAAAGTCCGCATACATCAAAATTGATCTTTTTACGGTTGGAATTGCGTTTATTATGTTCTTCGCTGACGGAAATACCGAAACCAACATAGTCTACACCGGCAGCTACCGCATCATCTACACCACGCTTATTTAAAGCAAGGCCGATGGTTTGACATCCCTTTTCTTTTGCATAAGGCTGTACCAGGGCAACCAGGTCCTTGGCATTTGCCATTTGTGGAACGGCTTTTGGATTAACGAAGGAGGTAACCTCGATCTTATCAGCGCCGGCATCGATCATTTTTTTCACATATTTTGCTTTTACCTCTGTTGGGATGATCATAGCTTTATGGTTCTGCCAGCCGTCTCTTGGGCCTACTTCTGTAATTTCAATTCTTTTTGGTAATGACATATGGGTTCTCCTCTCTGTATTGGATATACGATCCAGTTCCTGTTATCATTAAAAGCAAAAATGATGCCAAATTGAGAAAAATAAGAGAAAACGTGATTGTTCCAGTATATGTGGGCGTAAGATGAATGGGAAAAATGGTAGAAATGCAAACTTTTATTTACATCAGTTTACATTTGCCGGCGAGCTGCAGATAGATATGACGTATTTTCTGCCATCCAGAAGAAATGTTAAATTGACAGGGGTTTTATTTCAGGTATAATATTTTGTGAAACGATATACAAAGATGGAAATGTCGAAGAAATTTGGCAGGATACAAAGAAATTTTAGCAGCATAAGCAAACACAGGAGGAACGATCATGCGCATCAGTTTGGAACAGGCATTGGATATCCTTATGGATCATGTAACACAGGGAAGAACAGAAAGAAAACCTTTGGAACAATGTCTGGGGCTGGTACTTTCGCAGGATGTATTTGCGTTACTTGATATGCCTCCTTTCAGTCGGTCTGCGCAGGATGGATATGCATTTCAGGCTAAGGACAGCGCTGGTGCTTCCAAAGAGCAGCCGGTGGAATTAAAGGTAACAGGAAAAATATATGCCGGGGATTTTTCAGAGGCAGAGGTAAAGCCGGGAGAAGCGATCCGCATCATGACAGGAGCAATGATTCCTGTCGGTGCCGACTGTGTTCTCCGACAGGAAGATACTGATGAAGGAGAAGATGCAGTCCGGATCTACAAAGAAGTAGAACCTGGTTGCAGTATCTGCTTTAAAGGAGAAGAGTACAAAAAAGGTCATATTCTGCTCCATGCAGGTACTAAGATCGATGCGGCTGCTCTGGCAGTTGCCAGTGGGAATGGTATTATGGAGCTGCCTGTGTATGAACGGGTGAGAGCGGCAGTTGTTTCTTCCGGCAGTGAAGTAGTAGAGCCGGGAACACCTTTGACGCCTGGAAAAATATATAATACGAATACTGTATACATGAAGGCACGTTTACATCAGTTGGGCGCTCAGGTGATGATGATGAGTCAGACTGTGGGAGATGATCTGGAGGTTATGACTGGGGCTTTAAAAGAAGCAGCCAACCAGGCAGAACTGGTGATCACTACCGGTGGTGTTTCCGTGGGACAGAAAGATCTGACAGAAGAGGCATTGCTTTCCATAGGAGCAAAGATCCTCTTTCATGGTATTGCCATGAAACCGGGAATGCCTACGCTTGCAGCTGAAAAAGATGGTGTTTTGTTTATAGGGCTTTCTGGCAATCCATTTTCTGCAGCAATTCCATTTGAAATGTTTGTACGTGAGATCTTGTCATTAAAAATGGGTGATCCAGAGCTGAAGCTGCGTCGGGAAACTCTTACTGCTGTAACCGGTTTCTCAAAGAACAGCAGGAGACGTCGTTTTTTAAGAGGAAAAGCGGTCGGAAAAGAGGTCTGGCTTCCAGACCAGCAGGCAAATGGGCAGATGCGCAGCATGGTAGGTTGTAACTGCCTGATCGAGATACCGGCAGGCAGTGGGCCGGTACAGGCTGGGGATAAGGTAGAAGTGCTGTGGCTGTAAAGAATGCGGACATTTTAAATGTAGGGGCATTTTTTGCTGTGATGAATACTTGAAAGAATAGGGGACGCTACTAGACATATCCACTTTCTTTGGCTATAATAAAGGTAACTTCATAAAGCAGATTTCATATGTATATCCCGGAGATAGGTCCGGAGTTTCTACCAACTGCCGTAAATAGTTGACTACATAGTACATGTAGCTGTGAGTACCTGGCTATGTGTTGCTGTGTGCGGGTTTGGTGACAGATGAAAGTGAATTTTAAAGGAGTCCCGCGCAGGCGGGGCTCTTTTTTCATTGCCATGCATCTGGAAAGGAGGGCAAATACGCACACCAAACGCAGACGGGCTGTTTTGTGGGTTTATGATCTGATGTTTACAAATCCTGATTGAGATCAAGGAGGAAACATATGGAAAATAAAACATTTGCTTTAAAGGGAAATATTGTATACACAAAAGATAAAAATGAATTATGCATCAATGAGCAGAGTTATCTTGTCTGTGAAAATGGAAAGGTCCGGGGGATTTATAAAGAGCTTCCGGACGAGTTGAAAAATGTCCCTGTAGAAGATATGGGCGATCAGCTGATCATCCCGGGACTTACAGATCTTCATGTTCATGCTCCTCAGTATTCCTTCCGGGGTCTGGGAATGGATATGGAGCTTCTTGACTGGCTGGAGACCAATACGTTTCCAGAGGAAGCGAAATACAAAGATCTGGAATATGCGAAAAAAGCATACGGCATCTTTGCAGAGCAGATGAGAAAAAGCGCCGCTACAAGGGCATGTATCTTTGCAACGATCCATAAAGAAGCGACCATTTTGCTTATGGATCTGATGGAAGAAAGCGGTCTTTCCACTATGATCGGAAAGGTAAATATGGACCGCAACAGCCCGGATTATCTGCGGGAGCCGTCAGCGAAAGACTCAGAAGAAGCGACCAGAGAGTGGCTTAAAATGGTGGCTGACAAAAATTACGACCATACAAGACCGATCCTTACGCCACGGTTTACACCAAGCTGTACCGATGAACTGATGGAGCGGTTAAAAGGAATTCAGAAGGATTTTGACCTGCCGATGCAGTCCCACCTGTCTGAAAATCCGGGAGAGATCGCCTGGGTGAAGGAATTATGCCCCTGGTCTGAATTTTACGGGGATGCTTATGACCATTTTGGACTGTTTGGAGGAGAGTGTCCTACGATCATGGCCCACTGCGTTTATTCCGGTGAGGAAGAGATTGCCCGCAGGAAAGAAAGAGGTTTATTTATCGCCCACTGTCTTGACTCCAATACCAATCTTTCTTTCGGTGTAGCACCGTTGCGCCGGTATCTGGGAGAGGGAATGAACATAGGACTGGGAAGTGATGTGGCAGGCGGAACAAGTGAGAACCTGTTTGCAGCTATGGCACAGTCCATCCAGGCATCCAAGCTTCGCTGGAGATTGTTAGATGCTTCCTTAAAGCCACTGACCATTGAAGAAGCATTTTATATGGCAACCAAGGGCGGCGGAGCTTTCTTTGGAAAGGTGGGAAGCTTTGAGCCTGGCTATGAATTTGATGCAGTGGTCTGCGATGACAGCCGTCTGGAACATCCCCAGCCGCTTACTGTAAAGCAGAGGCTGGAGCGTATCATTTATCTGGGGGATGAGAGAGAAGTTGCCGGAAAATATGTAGAAGGCAGAAAGCTGTTTTAATCATGCGAAAGTAAGTTGGGTTCAGCTATTTGCATCGTATAAAAAGCAGTCGGATACAGGAAAATACAGCCTGTTCCGGCTGCTTTTCTTGTAAACCACCCGGCTTCATGTTATTATGTATACAACGATCTGTTGCAGAGCAACATGATCCTGTATCCGTGTAACAGGCTTGCAGATATAAAAGGAGTAGATCGATGATGTATTGATGTATTTGATCCATTTGGGATATCTTGGATATGATCAGGATGCGCAGACAGCATTTATCCCAAATGAAGAAATACGCCAGGAGCTGACAGCAGCAACAAGGCGCAATCCCAAGAACATCAGTGTATCATTGAGAAATTATAATAAAAATATTGCAGATAAAACTGTTCTGAGCAGCAGAAAGGACGAAAATACAATGAAATACGATTTCACAACAATTTTAGACCGAAAGGGAAAAGACTCGATTGCAGTGGAACCTTTTGAGGCTGACTGGATCAAATGGCCGGGGAAGACGAAGGAAGGTTTTGATATTATCCCAATGTGGGGACTATTGCTGACAGTGTTGAATGATAAGCCCATTACCGCTGGAACGAAAACTATCCGGCTGAAAGTACAGGCAGAAGAAGGTTTTCATCCACAAACCGATATGGATATCAGCTCTTTGCGTTTTGGCGCTTCCGAAGAAGTGAATTATGGCAGAGGAAGTAAAGTATTGAAAACAGAGAATGACGGAGATGACCTGATCATCACCTTCGATGGAAAAGGAAATGGGATTACAGAGAAAGAATTTGCTCCTAAATTGATAGGCAGATATAAAAACGGAAAGATGCTTTACGGATATGCGCGTTTGCCGTATGTTGATTATGTGGAACCGATTCTTTCTGCACGTGCCCCTGTATTCTCTGAATCGCAAAAAGGCTGGAACGGGAATATTGAAGTACAGAACTTCGGACAAGTTAGCTCACAAAAGGCTTCGGTCAAGATAGAGTATAAGAAAGAAGGCAAAATGGTCAAAGTGGCTTCTGCTGCCGTACCTGCTTTGAAACCCTATGAAAAAGCTGACATCCGCTTTGCGACAAAGGCTGATTTTGAAAAAGGTGAGGACTATAACTTCCTTGTGACTATTTATTCCGGCAAGAAAGTTCTCTCTACTTTCCGTTTGAATCGGAAGGTAGTTGAATAATTGAAAGACTAACAATTGAAAGATTACCATGAAAAAGAAGATCACATTTTTATTGATGTTTGTACTGTCGTTGTCAATCTCCTCAGCGCAGAACACTTTCCGGTTTGGGACATCCGCAACACCCGAAGGCAAAACTCTTCTGGTGGATAGCAAGGGGCTTATCCTTGACGGCAAGCATATCATTCCCGTCATGGGCGAGATTCACTATTCCCGCGTACCGGAGTCGGAATGGCGCCGTGAAATCCGTAAAATGAAGGCCGGTGGTATCAATATCATTTCTACATATATCTTCTGGATTCACCATGAACCGGAAGAAGGAAAATGGAACTGGAGCGGCAATCATAATCTGCGCCGCTTCGTCCGGATCTGTGCAGAAGAAAATGTGATGCTGGTGTTGCGTCTTGGTCCTTTCTGTCATGGAGAAGTGTATCAAGGCGGAATTCCTTCATGGGTACATGAGAAAGCCGGGCAGAATCCTAAGTATAAGATACGTGCCCGTACTCCCGGATTCCTTGAAGATTGTACGGAGCTTTATAATACTATTTTTGCTCAGGTTAACGGACTTTTGTGGAAAGATGGCGGTCCTGTGGTCGGCGTGCAGATCGAGAACGAAAGTCGCGGTCCTTGGGATTATCTGGAGACATTGAAAAATATTGCTGTGAAAGCGGGATTTGATGTCCCGTTCTATACACGTACCGGTTGGCCTGCACTTCGGGGAAAAGAGGTTTTCGGGCAACTGTTGCCGCTTTATGGTGACTATGCCGACGGATTCTGGGACCGGAAACTGGAGGATATGCCGGGCAGTTATGCCGATGCTTTCATTATGAGAGACAAACGTATGAGTAGTGCTATTGCCACAGAGACATTCTCTAAAGAGGAATTGTCGGAAGATTCCCCCTCTCTCAGTTCAAAATTGTCATATCCCTATTTTACTTGTGAGTTGGGCGGTGGTATGATGCCGGCGTATCATCGTCGGATAAATATCAATGGAAAGGAGCTTAAACCGCTGGTTATATGCAAGCTGGGTAGTGGCTCCAATCTTCCGGGATACTATATGTATCACGGTGGCACCAATCCATACAATCCTCTTCACACTATGGGAGAAACGCAAGCCGCTCCGGGTACTAATCATAATGACCTGCCTCATATGACCTATGATTTTCAGGCTCCTCTTGGCGAAGTGGGACAAGTATTCGAGACTCCCTTTCATGAAGGACGTTTTATCCATCAGATGTTGACAGACTGGGGCAGTGAACTCTTGCAGATGAATGTTGACTCATTAAGCAGGCATTATGCTCGCCGGGGTGCTTTCGAATTCTATAATGACTATGTGCGTATCAAGAATGAGAGCGGGACGTCCCATGTCACTTTTAAAGACTATCGGACTGGGGGTGCAACCATTGACTGGACTACTGTAGAACCATTCTGCAAAGTGGATGACCTTATCTATTTCATCGAAATCAGGGGTAAAAAGCCTCAAATCTCCGTTGACGGCAAGGTCTATACTTGTAAACTTAACAAGCAGCAGAAGGCGGGCAAGCTCAATGTCTGTGTGCTCTCATACGAAAAGGCAAAGACTGCCTATAAAATTGACGGTAAACTGCTTTATGCCAAGAATGGCGGTATTCTGTATAAGAGTGATTCATGCATCGTGGAGGAGGTATGGACAAAGTCTCCTGTCATTGCCGCCACAGTCACGGAAGTGAAAAAAGCGGATGCTCCCCGTGTTGTCCCCATGGGTCGTCAGGCAGTGGCTGCGCAACCTGTAGAAGAGGACTTTGCAAAAGCTGCGGTATACACTATTAACTATGATACATCTGGAATAAATAATTATGATAATCTTTTTCTCCGTATAAATTATCGGGGTGATGTGGCCCGTGTGTATGCTGACGGCAGGCTTGTAGCAGATAACTTCTGGAATGGAAAGGAGATGTGGGTCCGTATGGCAGATCTCGTCGGCAAAAAGGTGGAACTAAAGATTTTACCTTTACGTAAAGATGCCCCTGTCTACTTTCAGAAAGAACAAAAAGCTATGATTGAGGCGACCAAAGGTGACTATATGCTTGGGCTCGATTCGGTAGAAGTTATTGAGCGTCATACACTGGAGTTTAATGATGCTTTTTAATGTCACTTGTCACTTTGTAGAACTAACCGGTTCATTATCAATGAAAAACGGGTGACAATAGATGGTGATAATAGGGTGATAATAGAATAGTAACCTCTTTTCTATTATCACCCTTATTGTATCTTTTACTGATTTAATCTACTGATTATTAGGCTTTAAATACACCACCCGGTTCCCATATCCGCGAGTGTTAAGAACTCCGTTTTCTACCAGAAGATTCAATTCCCGTAGTGCTTTTCCCTTCAATAAACCCGTAATCTGAGAGTATTCTCTTCGAGTGATGAAGTGATTCTTTGCTAAAAAGGCTTCCAGTCGGGAACGGCGTGTCTCTTCCGGCAAGTTTGATGATTCTTGAAATCCGAATTTGGCACGGGTCACCGTCCCCGAACTGCGTCGGCGAAACCAGGGAGTGGCTCTGAAATTTACGTTGTCGAAAGAGATGGAGACCGAACGGATCTCTTTCTTGTCCATCACCGGACGTGCCCTCAAACTAGAGGAGAAATATCCGATTTCTCCCAGTTTCACATGATACCCCTCACTTAAATAATAGGATACCTTCTCTTGAAAAGCTACCATGATACCTGCCAAATCTCCCTCGGTGAAAGAAGAGGCTTCGGTTATTTCATGAAATAACCGTTTGCTGTCAATGGTTCCTTTGGATACAATTCGGGGATACCATCCACCTTCCGTCGCATCACCACAAATATATAATGTCTCAGAAACC
>ENA-USUK01002279-USUK01002279.1-human-gut-metagenome-genome-assembly--contig:-NODE-2279-length-13118-cov-50.482248_pt1 | contig 13118 bp, 7 predicted proteins | sample MGYA00250062_ERZ773400 | MGnify/ENA primary metagenome ERZ773400 (study PRJEB29103, sample SAMN06111961) | human gut metagenome | biome: human gut; feature: ankylosing spondylitis patient; material... | reverse complement strand
GGACTGCTATTTTATGCATGCCATGGGGCAGTACGGTTTGTGGGTGCAGGATGCGCTTAAGGAAAGGGGTGTGGATCCTGACCTCGAAAAGCATGTGATTATCCGGGAATATATTGACGATATGTATCGTTGCATGGCGGCGGCAGATGTGGTGATCTGCCGTTCCGGCGCAAGCTCCCTGAGCGAGGTTGAGGCGATGGGGAAGGCGTCCATCCTGATCCCTTCCCCCAATGTAGCGGAAAATCATCAATACCACAACGCAATGGCGCTTGTCAGCAAAGATGCCGCAGTGCTCATCGAGGAAAAAGATTTGACAGGAGAGCGCCTGGCTCAGGAGCTTGATCGGCTGCTGAGCAACCCACAGCGCCGCAGGCAGCTTGAGGCAAACGCAAAGGCCCTTGCGATTACAGATGCAAACGAGCGGATTTACGCAGTGATTGCAGGCTTGGCCCAAAAGGATCAACATTCCTAAATTTAGATCGCTCAATCCACTCCGGCGCATTTTCTCTTTTCACGCATATTTCACCCCATGCATAGTATATTGCAGGGCGGCAAAACGGCCCGCTTGTGTTTTTATGCGAAAGGGTGTGCGACAATGGAGAAAATCGTCATTGAAGGCGGGAAGCGCTTGAGCGGGGAGCTGAGGGTACACGGCTCTAAAAATAGCGCCCTGCCGATTCTTGCGGCTGCCGTTTTGACCAATAAGCCTTGCGTCATACATAACTGCCCCAGGCTGACAGATGTAGACGCGGCGATCCGGATTCTGACCTATCTCGGCTGTAAGGTGGAGCGGGAGGGCAACACGGTCACGATAGATGCCACAAGCATTGAACGCTCCGATATCCCAGATCATCTGATGCGGGAGATGCGCTCTTCCGTGGTGTTCCTCGGCCCGATTTTGGCGCGGATGGGCAAGGCAAGCTTGTCCACACCGGGCGGCTGTGAAATTGGCTTGAGGCCGATCGACCTGCATCTTTCCGCTATGCGGCAATTTGGCGTGGAGATTCAGGAGGAGCACGGTAGGCTCGACTGTGTTTGTCCGGAGCCGATGAAGGGCGTGAAGATTGCGCTATCCTTTCCAAGCGTAGGCGCTACGGAAAACATCATGCTGGCCGCCGCCACGGCACAGGGGCGCACGGTGCTTGTCAATGCGGCGCGGGAGCCGGAAATCAGCGATCTTGCCGATTTTCTCAACGGGTGCGGCGCGCGTATTCACGGCGCGGGTGAGGGAACAATCGTCATAAACGGCGTAAAGGCCCTGTCCGGCACAGAACACACAGTGATTCCAGATCGTATTACGGCCGCAACCTATATGGCCGCTGCGGCGGTGACGCACGGCCATCTGACGCTGCGGGATATTATTCCGGCGCATTTGGGGCCGGTCATTCCCGTGATGGAGGAGGCTGGCTGTGATATCAGCATCTGCGCGCGGGATTTGACGATCAGCGCACCGTATCCGGCCAGCCAGATATAATGGATGTCACGGTGAAGGAGCTTTTCAATTTTCCGGCAGGAGTAGATGTTGTTCATATAGGCATACAGAATGACCTTGAGCATCATTCTGGGGTGGTAAGGGCTGCGCCCGCATTCCTTATACAGCTTTCTGAAACTTTCAAGATTCAAGCCCTCAACCAGGGCGTCAACCATGCGCACCGGATCGTTTTCTGCAATATCCTCATCAATTCTTTGAGGAAAAAGAACGGTTTGGTTGGGATTGTAAGGACGAAAATGTATCTTTGTCATAGTAAAGAACTTATGCTTAAAGATACAAAGTCTTTAGGTAATAACAAAGCCCCAGCTTGTGAAAGTCGGGGCTTTGTGCGTAAAAAACAGAAGGTGTGCATTTTGACACACCTTCGTTCTTTATAGAGTAATAGAAAGAATATACATTTAAAGCATAATCTATTCTTCTATGTTATCGTTTGTTAACAGTCATAGCAACTTTAATTATTACATCGTGACCATACATATCCTTGCACTTGATAGTCAATGTAGAAGGAACAGCAGCAGTCGGATTCGTTTCAGAAGACAAAGCAGTAGCCTTGAAACCTGTAATATGCTTATTATTATCTATAATTACATCAAAGTATTCTTCTTCACCATTTGCATCACTGGTCAAAGTCGCATCTGTAATAATCAGACTTGATTCATAAGGTGTACTTAACAGTTTGCTATATCTGCTATCTTTAGCACTTGTTCCAAAAATGAAGCTGTCAGCAGCAAAGTCAAGACGATCTGTACCATAAGTTAATTTTGTAGACGGCATTGCAGTGGTATAATTACCGTCGTTATCCTTATCTGTATACGGAGCGCCTAATTGTTCGCGAGTAGCCCATGCCCAAGTATAAGTGCTATTATAAATACAGTTGTAGATAGTTTCAAATCTTTCAGCTTCTCTAGTTACATCATCATAACCACCTTCAGAATTCTTCACTGAAGAAATCTTACCATAGTTGTAAACCACTGTAGTGGTATGTTTAACTGAGTTGTTGATGTAATCTTTAGCAACTTCTAATGTTTTGTCTCCGGCAACTACTACAGCAACATCTTTATTTCCATCTTTCTTAGATGTAGCGAATGTTATGTTATAGTTAGCGGCAGCACCTGTACCATAGTTGAATACTTCAGACATCTTCATAGAACCCTTTGTAGCTGTTTCAGCTGTCCAAGCGATATCATTGGCGTCATTCATAGGAATCATGTAACAATTATAGATGCCATCAGTAACCTGTGCAGTTTTAACAGAGAATCCCGCAGGAATAGTAGTAGGCAATACCTTAGTCATAGAAACTTTCATAGTGGCTAATACATGTCCTGAAGCATTCTTGATAGTCAATGTTCCATTATAAGTTTTGTTATCTTCATACTTGGTCCAGTCATCAACAGTCGGAACAGTATAAACTTTGGCAACCTTGCTGAAATCTGCCGGGAATGTATTTGGAGCAGCTGTATTGTACAGTACATTATTATTAGCATCAACAAAGATAGCATTGAATGCAGGATTTACATTATTAACCTTGTCTGTAGTCCAAGTAGCAGCAGTCGGAGCAGTTAACTTAGTCAAAGACACAGCAACCTTATCTGACTGAGTGTCAGTAACAGCTTTGTCAGTCGGATTAAGTGCAGTAACAGTAGTGGCAGTAGCATTCCAATCTGTAGCAGCATTACCTAACTGCACATAAAACGCTTTACCATCAGGATCAACTAAAGTACCATCAAAGTTTACAGCATATACACGGAAACCAATAACATCATTAATAGCCGTAGTGCTGTTGATGGTAATTTCTGTAGAAGTACCTTCAACCACTGTATTCAAACCAGAATAAGTATAGCTATTCCATGCATTCAATTCAGACGGTGCAGATTCTACCGCATTAGCCTTATCTAAAACTACATAAATACCACGGATATTTACCGGAGCTGTTACTTTATCATCGGCTGTAGACAAAGCAATTTTGATAGCCTCTCCTTGTACTGCAGGATATAATTTTTGAGTTTGACGGTCGTCTCCGTTATCTACTTTAACATTTGTATTAACCTTATCTAAAGGAATAATGGTAGTAGCCGCATCACTCTTCCAAGCTAATTCTTGATATGTTACATTAGTACCATCTTCTGCTTTAGTGAAACGATTATGAATATCCTTGACGTTTGTTGCATCAACAAAATAGTTTAAAGACTTTTCACCTACATATTCAGTCCAATCCAAAGTTAAGTCATAAGATGAAATAACTTCTCTTGTTTCAGCAGTAGACAAGGTGTTATTTACCTGTACAGCAAAGAGAATAGATTCAGTATCATTGCCAACTTTGGTTTCTGTTACAGCAGAAAAAGCTTTTTCATCATAATTCTTCAAAGCAACTGTAACTTCCCACAATCCGTTGTTTCCTGCCGCACGGCTTAATAATCCATTATATTTCTCAACTTTCTGAACAGATAAAAATTCATTCAAGTTCTGTCCTTGGCTATTAGTCAAAGAAATCATATCAGGAGTAAGAACCGCATTTGTCGGAGATACACGTACTACAAACTTGTCACCAGTCTGAACTTGTTTACCCTTAGTAAATGTTATAGCATTTGTAATACCTTCACTAAATACGTTTTCTTTTTCAATAGCAGTGGAGAAAATCAATTCATCGCCTGTAGGATTAGCAGAATACGAAGCCACCAGTTCTACACTAGTAACCATATCAGCAATCTTGCCTACAATGTCTTCTACTTTCTTAGTGGCAGCATCAACTTTTTCTGCCATTTCTTTCAATGCTGCGTCAGTGGATTCTTCTACTTCTTTTTTCAATGTCTCAATTTCTGCTTGTACAGCTTTGATTGCTTCTGCCTTTGCATCTGCAACAGCCTTGTCTGCAGCGGCTTTTGCAGCAGCGGCAGCATCACCAGCAGCTTTTGCAGCGGTTTCAGCGGCAGTTGCTTTAGCAAGAGCATCGCTTGCATCTTTTGCAGCAGTAGTTAAAGCAGCTTGCAAAGTAGCGATCTGAGAAGTCATGTCCTCCTTAGTCGCCAGTTTGTTAATTTGTTCCTGCAAATTGTCTATGTCATCATCATAGTCTTTACAAGATACAAATGTTCCTGTCGAAGAAACCATCAAGGCTCCGAACAGGATTGCACTTAAAAATTTTTTGTTCATAATAGAAAAACTTTAAATTTATAAATTTAAAAACTCAAAATGTTTATTGTTATAAAAGGACTTAATTGCGTTGAATCATAAAAGGATTCCGACTCTGCGATATATATTGCAGGGGAGTCATGCCAACTACTTTTCTGAACGCCACATAGAACACGCTCTTGGAGGCGAACCCGCAACGGCTGAAAAGCTCATTCACCGGGCAATCTTTACCGTCCAGCAACTCCTTCGCGCGAACCACCCTGTAGGAATTTATTAACCGCTTGAAATTGCATCCGAAGTAGTTGTTCACCGCATTACTCAGGTAGGTCGTATTCGTGCCGGATACTATACAGTAATACTAATTGTTTGAACACCAGTTATATGTGTGACAACTTTAATGATGTAAGGGCCGTTTCAGGTCCTTTTTTATTTATAATTGACAATAATATCCGGTAAACTATCTACTGCTTTTTGTTTGAGTTCATCTATGATATGAACATATTTTTCAGTGTGCCGGGTAGTAGAATGTCCTGCAAGGCTGGCGGCGGTCTTGATATTAGCTCCATTTGCCATAATGTTGGTGATAAATGAGTGCCGGGCACAGTGGAAGGTGATGTGCTTGTGTATATTAGCCCTTTTGACCCATTTGTTTAAAATTCTTAGTGTGTAAGAATAGGAGGGGAGCCCGAATACCAACTCCTCGTTAATGCCTTTATGTCTTTGCAGGAGCTTGATGGCAGTGTGGTTTAAGTTTAGATGCAAGATTGCGTTTTTGGAGTGTGACTGTACTTTCTGTTGTAGAATAGTAAGGCGGTTTGATGAGAAATCTATGTCTTTATATTGCAGTTGGTGCACATCACACCAGCGCAGCCCACAATAGCAAGAGAACAAGAATGCCCTTTTTACTTCGTTGTTGGGGCATGGAGTGATAGCAAGTTTCTGAATCTCTTTTAAGCTGAGGATTGCTTTGGTTACCTCATCAAACTGCATCAGGCGGATACCATCTGTAGGGTTAGAGGTCATTAACTTTTTTTCTATACATTTATTGATGCACATTCTGAATTTCTTGAAATATCCGATGGGAGTGTTACCTCGGAGATGACCCCTGAGATACTCAAGAAAATTTATACAAAAATCTTTTGTGAGAAGGGTTACAGGTAAGCTTTTCTTTCTTGTAAACAGTCGCAGATGGGTGATACATGCCCTGACCATTTTCTTGTCCTTTTTGTGATAGGTATCCAGGTATTGTCCTATCAGAATATAGAAATCGGGAACATTGCTTTTATCTGTTGGAAGTATATCATCGAATGTATTTTCTATATCGTTCAGATGATATTCAACAGATAAGAATTCTAGTTCCTTCTTTGCTCTTATCTGCCTGGCAATTAGTACCTTGTTTCTGTTTTCCGCTCTTCGCTCTGCACTGGTAGGAGCGTCCAGGATGATGCCCAAATACTCTTTGCGGCGCTTCCCGTTATAACTGTAATTCAAATAAAGCGAAACTCTTCTTTTGTTCAATTGTTTCTTTCCTAATGTAATTCCCATAATGAATAATAATTAATACAATAATAATGTTGAAAAGAAGGACCAGAGAGGAACTGAAAATGAATTCCTCCATCTTTCTTTCTATAATAATAATATCTTTTGTACCTTTGTGTCATAAACAAAAAAATGGAAGAAAATTTTGATATACGCGAGCAACAGCTCACAACTAAGGAACGCGATTTTGAGAATGCCTTACGTCCGCTGAATTTTGAAGATTTCAGCGGGCAGGATAAGGTAGTGGATAATCTGCGCATCTTTGTCAAGGCGGCGCGTCTGCGGGCCGAGGCGTTAGACCATGTTCTTTTGCACGGACCTCCCGGCTTGGGCAAGACGACCTTAAGTAATATCATTGCCAATGAACTGGGAGTAGGTTTTAAAGTGACCTCAGGACCGGTGCTGGATAAACCGGGTGATTTGGCGGGAGTACTGACCAGCCTGGAACCCAATGATGTGCTTTTTATTGATGAAATACATCGGTTGAGCCCTGTGGTAGAAGAATATCTGTATTCTGCCATGGAGGATTATCGTATCGATATAATGATAGACAAGGGACCTTCGGCGCGTAGTATCCAGTTGGAGTTGAGCCCGTTTACTTTGGTTGGAGCCACTACCCGGAGTGGGTTGCTGACTGCGCCTTTGCGTGCCCGTTTTGGAATTAATCTTCATTTGGAGTATTATGACGATGATGTATTGACAAGCATTATCCGTCGTTCAGCTACTATATTGAATGTGCCTTGTGACGTGAAAGCGGCGGGTGAGATTGCTTCGCGCAGCCGTGGAACGCCCCGTATTGCAAATGCGCTGTTGAGGCGCGTCCGTGATTTTGCCCAGGTGAAAGGTTCCGGAAGGATTGATGTGGAAATTGCCCGGTTTGCTTTAGAAGCCTTGAACATTGACAGGTATGGACTGGATGAGATAGATAACAAGATTTTATGTACTATTATAGATAAGTTTAAGGGAGGCCCTGTGGGGCTGACTACTATTGCAACCGCTTTGGGTGAAGACGCCGGAACAATAGAGGAGGTTTATGAACCTTTTTTGATTAAAGAAGGTTTCTTAAAACGTACTCCGCGTGGACGTGAGGTCACGGAACTGGCCTATATGCACCTGGGACGGAGCATTTATAATAGTCAGAAGACATTATTTGATGATTAAAAGATGGCAGGATTAAAAGCATTAGCCAAGGAAACAGCCATATATGGGATGAGTAGTATCATCGGGCGGTTCCTGAATTATTTGTTAGTACCGATATATACCAACGCTTTGCCTGTGGAATCGGGGGGCTATGGTATCATTACCAATATGTATGCTATAACTGCCTTGCTGATGGTGCTTTTAACATATGGTATGGAAACCGGATTTTTCCGGTTTGCCAATAAGGGGGTGGATGATCCGATGCGCGTCTATTCCACTACTTTGCTTTCGGTAGGGGCGACTGCGCTCTTGTTTTTAATCGTTTGTCTTTCTTTTCTGCATCCCATAGCAGGTTTCTTGGGATATGGAGAGCATCCGTGGTATATGGGGATGATGCTGATTGTAGTCGCAATGGACGCTTTCCAAGCTATTCCTTTTGCTTATTTGCGATATAAGAAACGCCCTGTTAAGTTCGCTGCATTGAAATTGTTGTTCATTTTTGCCAGCATTGCCTTGAATATCGCTTATTTTGTAGGTATGAAAGGAGAGAATGTCGGAGTGGCTTTTGCTATAAATCTGGCTTGTACTTCTTTGGTGATGCTGTGTATGTGGAAAGAATTGGTGGGCTTCAGGTATGTGCTGGACAGGGAGTTGTTGCGGCGTATGCTGCATTATTCTTTCCCGATATTGATTCTGGGTATTGCCGGAATCTTAAATCAGGTAGCCGATAAAATTATTTTTCTGTTTGTTTATCCTGATAAGGCGGAGGCGACCATCCAGTTGGGTATTTATGGGGCTGCCAGTAAAATAGCTATGATAATGGCCATGCTGACACAGGCTTTCCGGTTTGCATACGAGCCGTTTGTTTTTAGTAAGAGTAAAGAAAAGGATAGTCGGGAAATGTATGCCAAAGCGATGAAGTTTTTCATTATCTTCACTTTGCTGGCCTTTTTGGCTGTTATGTTTTACCTTGATATATTGCGTTATATTTTAGGACGTGATTATTGGGTAGGGCTTAAAGTTGTACCTATTGTCATGGCTGCCGAAATGTTTATGGGTATTTATTTCAATCTTTCTTTTTGGTATAAGCTGATTGATGAAACAAAATGGGGAGCTTATTTTTCATTGGTGGGATGCAGTATCATTATCCTGATAAATATTTTCCTTATTCCGGTATTTGGCTATATGGCGTGTGCGTGGGCAGGTTTTGCCGGATATGGAGTAGCTATGCTTCTCTCTTATTTTGTAGGGCAGAAAAAATATCCTATTAATTATGATTTGAAAGCGATAGGTAACTATGTGGCGTTAGCGCTGGTACTTTACATTGTTTCAGTTTATCTTCCTATTCAAAATATATTCTTGTTGTTGGGTGTTCGTACATTACTGTTGTTATTGTTTGTGGCATATATTGTGAAAACGGACTTCCCCTTGCAGCAGATACCTGTTATAAACCGATACATAAAGAAATAGCTATGAGTGACCTGAAGAATGATTTGAAGAATGTGCCTTATATAAAGCAGTTCTTTGGTGAATATCTTGATTTGCGCAAGGATAAGGATAATGAAGCCTTGATTGTAGAAAGTATTCGTAACGGTGTTGAGTTCAAAGGAACTAATTTGTGGATTCTTATATTCGCAATTTTTATTGCTTCATTGGGCTTGAATGTGAATTCTACGGCAGTGATTATCGGTGCTATGTTGATATCTCCGCTGATGGGGCCGATTATGGGAGTGGGGCTGGCTATCGGACAGAATGATTTTGAACTGTTGAAACGTTCTCTGAAAAGTTATTTGGTGGCGACTGTATTTAGTGTGATTACATCCACGATTTATTTTTCGCTGACTCCGTTGGATGAAGTACAATCGGAGTTGCTGGCACGTACTTCTCCTACTATATATGATGTGCTTATAGCTTTATGCGGTGGCTTGGCCGGTATTATCGCCTTGTCTACAAAGGAGAAGGGGAATGTTATTCCGGGGGTAGCTATTGCTACGGCTTTGATGCCGCCTTTGTGTACTGCCGGATTTGGGCTTGCTACCGGAAATTTACTTTATTTTTTAGGTGCGTTCTATTTGTATTTTATCAATTCAGTATTTATCAGTCTGGCTACTTTTATCGGGGTGCGTGTCATGCATTTCCAACGTAAGGAGTTTGTGGATAAGGAGCGTGAGAAATTGGTAAAGAAATATATTATTTTTATTACTTTGGCTACGATGTGTCCTGCTGTTTATCTGACTTATGGCATTGTAAAAAGTACTATTTATGAAGCTTCTGCCAACAACTTTATCAACGAGGAGCTGAATTTTAATAATACCCAAGTAATAGACCGGAAGATTTCTTTCGAGAAGAAGGAAATACGTGTTGTGCTAATAGGCAATGAGGTTTCGGAAACAGAAATAGCAACCGCAAGGGATAACTTGAAACTTTTTAATCTGGCAGGAACCAAACTGGTTGTTCTTCAAGGAATGAATAATGATGCGATGGATATTGGCAGTATAAAGGCGCAAGTGATGGAGGACTTTTATAAGAATAGTGAGAAACGTTTGCTGGAGCAGCAGGAAAAGATTAAGTCTTTGGAAAACGAACTTAATGTATATGCCGCATACAATACCGTAGATAAAAAGATAATTCCCGAACTTAAAGTACTTTATCCTGCAGCAGAAGCTATAGCCATGGCGAAGACTGTGGAATTGCAGGTAGACTCAACCCAAACGGACACATTGACAATAGTCTTGATGAAATTCAGTAAAAAACCTGTAGGAAAAGAACAGGAAAAGATTTCCAAATGGTTGAAGGCACGTGTCGGGGCGAAAAAACTTAAATTAATTGTAGAATAAAACCATGAAAAAACTACTATTGCTGCTGTCTTTCCTGCCTTTATGTATATGGGGTAATGAGGGAATGTGGCTTCCTTGTTGCCTTAGCAAACAAACTCAACAAGTGATGAAAGAAATGGGATTGGAACTTTCATCTGAACAATTGTATAATCCCGGAGGAAAAGCATTGGCTAATGCTGTTGTTAGTTTTGGAGGTTTTTGCTCGGGGGTTGTTGTATCTCCGGATGGCTTGGTTTTTACTAACCACCATTGTGGGTATGATGCCATTCAGCAGCATAGTTCTGTGGAGCATGATTATTTGCGAGATGGTTTTGTAGCCGACTCCTTAAGTAAGGAGCTTCCTAATCCGGATTTATTTGTCAGTTTTCTGATACGCACAGAGGATGTGACGGAGCGTGTGTTGCAAGCTATTCCAGTCGGAACAAAGGAAAATGACCGTGCGCTGATTGTGGATTCTATTTCCACATTGCTTGCTCAGGAAGCTGTGGCGAATGATACGTTGCTGCGTGCTGAGATAACTCCTTTTTATGGTGGTAATGAGTTTTATCTGTCTGTGTATAAAGATTATTATGATGTTCGTCTGGTGTTTGCTCCTCCCTCTTCTGTAGGCAAGTTTGGCGGGGATACAGATAATTGGGTATGGCCCCGCCATACCGGGGATTTCTCTGTTTTCCGTATTTATGCTGATCAGAATAATCAACCGGCAGCTTATTCTCCGGAGAATGTGCCTTATCATCCGGATTATTTTGCTCCTGTTTCTTTGGGCGGGTATGAACAAGGTTCATTTTGCATGACTATGGGATATCCCGGTTCTACCAGCAGGTATTTGTCTTCATTTGGGATAGACGAAAGGATTAATACGGATAATGCCGCTATGATTAATGTCCGTACCATCAAGCAGGCTATCTGGAAAAATGCAATGGAAAAAAGTGATGATATCCGCATTAAATATGCTTCCAAGTATGCACAAAGCTCTAACTATTGGAAGAATAGTATAGGCATGAATCAAGCGGTAAAAGAGTTGAAAGTGATAGAGAAAAAACAAGCTTTGGAGCGCCAGTTGCAAGAATGGATCCGTCGGGAACCTGATAAGCGAAGCAAATATGCAAGGGTTCTGACTGAACTGGAGCTGAATTATCGTAATCGTAGAAATGCGGCGCGGGCTATGGCATATTTTGGAGAAACATTTGCTAATGGACCGGAGTTGATTACGGCAGCCTTGGCTGTACTGAATTTTGATTTTGAGGCAGAGGAGAGTGATTTGGAGCGTAATATGCGGCAATTGTTGGAGATTTATGCCAATATGGATATAAGTGTGGATAAACAAGTCTTTGTGGCTATGTTGAAAGAATATGCGGCTGAGGTAGGCAAGGAGTTTTTACCTGATGTTTATCCATTGATAGAGAAAGATTTTAAAGGTGATTACCAAGCTTATGTAGATGATTTGTATGCTCGTTCCTCTTTAGAGACACCGCATGGGTTTGAACAGGTGGTGAAGGGAGATACCACTTATGTCTTGTTTGATGACCCTGCGGCTTCTTTTGCTATTGATATGTTGGTGAAATTTTATGAATTCAATCAGTCGGTGGAAGAAGCTAGTATGAATATTGAGAAAAATGAACGTTTGTTGAATGAAGCAATGCGTGAGATGGAGGCAGATAGGGTGTTTTATCCGGATGCTAATTCTACTATGCGTCTGAGTTTTGGCATGGTGGGTGGTTACTCACCGAAAGATGCTATTGAATATTCTTATTTTACGACGACAAAAGGTATTTTTGACAAGATAAGGCAGTATAAGGGAGATAGTGATTTCGATGTGCTTCCTTCTGTAGTCGAATGCTTGAGAAGGAAGGATTTCGGACGTTATGCTACCGGAGATGGTAATATGAATGTTTGCTTTATTTCGGATAATGATATAACGGGAGGGAATTCCGGTAGTGGAATGTTTAATGGAAAAGGGGAATTAATAGGTCTTGCTTTTGACGGGAATTGGGAAGCAATGAGTGGAGATATTGTTTTTGAACCTAATTTGCAGCGTTGTATCGGGGTGGATATCCGCTATGTTCTTTACATGATTGAAAAATATGGGAAAGCTTCCCGTTTGATCGATGAACTGAAATTGACAGACTAAAAGAAAAGTATGAAATGACAGGAAGCTTGGGTATGTCAAAGTTCCGATAGTTTGTCATATAATCTTTCATCCGGAAAGATGGCAAAAAAACTGTTAATATTAATTCGATGTAAACAAGGATATTCGGTAAATCTTTTTTTGAATAACACGATAAATCCAACTGATTCATTATAAGTCAGTTGGATTTATCGTGTTATTTGCGGAATGTCCTTGAAATGACAGGTTGTTTCAATTCTGCCTGCTCCGCTATTATTCGAGAGAAGTGGATGTTATTTGCATATTTCTACTATGTCCAATTCTCTTTCATGAAGTTGGCTTCCTCATTTCTTGGATTTCTTTTTCTTATTGTTATCGCTGTTAAAGAATTGTTTCCAGTCGTCTTTCGTTTTGGGACCGCGTTCTTCAATGTAGCCACGTTCCGCACGGCTGGGTCTTCCTTCTTTTGAGGTCGTTTTTTTATTGGACCTGTCACTTTTTTTGCCGAATGAAGCATTCCTTGCTGCACTGCTTCTGCGTTCGCCATTGTCGTTTTTGCCATTATTGTCACCGGCAACTTCTACTACAATTTTCCGGCCGCCATTCAGATTAACCTTGTTCAATGCTTTAATCACGTCCTGTGCCTGATTTTCTGCTACTTCGAAGAAAGAGAAATTCTGCATCAGGTCTATTCGTCCGATGGTAGTACGTTGCTTCTTCATGTTGCGGTTAATCAGTTCTATGATTTGGTTGGCATAGAAACCGTCTGTCTTTCCTACATTCAGGAATAGACGGGTGTATCCTTTTTCTGCTTTACGCTCTGTCTTTTCACGAGCACTGCCATGATCCTTGCGTTCTTTGGAGCCACGTTCGC
>ENA-USUK01002267-USUK01002267.1-human-gut-metagenome-genome-assembly--contig:-NODE-2267-length-13175-cov-46.747519_pt1 | contig 13175 bp, 13 predicted proteins | sample MGYA00250062_ERZ773400 | MGnify/ENA primary metagenome ERZ773400 (study PRJEB29103, sample SAMN06111961) | human gut metagenome | biome: human gut; feature: ankylosing spondylitis patient; material... | reverse complement strand
CCGAAACTCCTATTATGAGTTACACTTCCGGTATTCCCATAGAGGGAGGTTTTTACTTTTGTGGTTTGCGTAGCTCCGGAGTAGAGCCACGCAAATGGTATGAGAAGTATGGTATTGACGATTATGTGTATTATACTATTCGCTTAGAGGAGGATACGTACTCTGAAGGAGCGATTAACATCAGAATAACGAAGGGTAACTAATTCTATTTTTTATAAATCAGTAATCAATTTTATCCAAAATCCCTGCTAAGTAAGCAATGGTGACTCCGTAGTTGGTCATGGGAACCTGCTGGGCGCGGGCCTGACCGATGCGGTTTAGCACATACTTGCGGTTGAACATGCAGGCTCCGCAATGGATAATCAGGTCGTACGGGGCCAGGTCTTCCGGAAAGTCCGTGCCTGATACGATGTCGATTTGCAAGCCTTCGCCAATACGCTTGCGGAGCATATTCGGGATTTTCACCCGCCCGATGTCTTCTGTCAGCGGGGCATGCGTACATGCTTCAGCAATCAGCACCCGTGACTCCGGTGTTAGCTGGGCAATGGCATTGGCTCCTTCCATGTAGTAGTCGATGTCGCCTTTGTACTGGGCAAAGAGGACGGAGAAGGAGGTGAGTCGGCTTTCGGCCGGTTTCTTGTCATATACCGTGCGGAACACCTGTGAGTCGGTAATGATCAGCTTCGGCGGACGGGCCAAAGCGGCCAGCATGGCATCGATTTTGTCAGTGGTACAGCTCATCACCAGGCATTTGCGGTCCAGTAGTTCGCGGATGGTTTGTACCTGCGGCAGGATGAGGCGGCCTTTAGGGGCCTGGATGTCCTGTGGCATGACCAGCATGACGGTATCGTTTTCTTCTACCAGCCGGCCTACAATGCCTTGTGCCATGGTTTCATCCGGCAATTTGTTTCGCAGACTGCGCAGAATATCGTCCAGTCCTTTTCCGGTGAGGGTGCTCACTAATAGGGGAACCTGTCCGCATTGCTGTTCGATGCGGCGCATGGTCTGTTCGGCATCAGACAATAGGTCACATTTGTTCAGTATCCAGATAACAGGCACATTCTTTTCCTTTAACAAGCGTTGCCAGTGTAACTCTTCGTCCAGATGTTCGTCGGTACAGACCATCAGGGCGATGTCGGTCTTTTCCAGCGCACGCTGTGTCTGTCGGATGCGGAGTTCGCCCAGTTCGCCTTCGTCGTCGAAGCCGGCCGTATCAATGAATACGCAGGGACCAAGACCATGGATTTCCATGGCCTTAAAGACCGGGTCGGTAGTCGTGCCGGGAATATCCGACACGAGGGCTGTGTCCTGATGCGTCAGGGCATTAATCAGTGATGACTTACCGGCATTTCTTTTGCCAAACAGACCGATGTGCAGCCGGTTGGCACGGGGAGTATCGTTCATACGTTTAATGAGGCTTTAAGTTCATACATTAGAAACGGAAGTCGCGTTTTCCTTCGGCAATCCGTTCCAGATTTTCCAAGGCTCTTTTGCGGATGGCGGGATTCGGAATCTCTTCCATCTGCTTGCGAATCATGTCTTCAGCCAGTCGGCGTGTTTCGGGCGAAGCGTAGTCGCAGAGGTATTCCTGAAGCGTCATCAAGGCATTGGGGGCACAGCAGTTGGCTATCTGTCCCGTCTTGACCAGCGACATGAAGCGGTCGCCTGTACGTCCTTCACGGTAGCAGGCCGTACAGAAACTGGGGATGTAGCCCAGTTTCAGCAGCCAGGCCACGATTTCATCCAGGCTGCGGTGGTCACTCACATCAAACTGAGCAGAGTTTTCTTCCGGCAGTTCTTCGGTAGCATAGCCTCCCACGCTGGTGCGGGAGCCTCCGCTGATTTGTGACACACCGAGGGCAAGTACTTTCTCGCGTGAACGCTGCGATTCACGTGTAGAAATAATCATACCCGTATAAGGCACACTGATACGGATGACGGCTACAATCTTCTGGAATATCTCGTCGGAGATGGCATTCTCGAAGGACGAGGCGTCAATGTCGTCGGCCGAGCAGATACGAGGCACACTGATGGTGTGCGGGCCTACACCGTAAGTCGCTTCCAGGTGTTCGGCATGCATCAGCAATCCCACAAAATCATAGCGGTAGGTGTTCAGGCCGAACAATACACCGATACCCACATCGTCGATTCCTCCCTGCATGGCGCGGTCCATGGCCTCCGTATGATAGGCATAGTTACTCTTCGGACCTCTGGGGTGAAGCTTTTCGTAATTCTCCTTGTGGTACGTTTCCTGGAACAGAATGTAGGTACCGATACCGGCCTCGTGCAGGCGGCGGTAATTTTCTACCGTAGTCGCAGCAATGTTTACGTTTACCCGGCGGATGGCTCCGTTCTTGTGCTTGATGCTATAGATGGTCTTTATCGACTCCAGAATGTATTCGATGGGGTTGTGAATCGGATCTTCTCCAGCTTCCAGTGCCAGACGCTTGTGCCCCATGTCCTGCAGGGCGATGACCTCACGACGGATGTCTTCCTGTGTCAGTTTCTTGCGGGCAATGGTCTTGTTCTTAACGTGGTAAGGACAGTAAGTACAACTGTTTACGCAGTAGTTTGACAAGTAGAGTGGGGCAAACATTACGATGCGGTTGCCATAGAATTTCTGTTTGATTTCACGGGCCAGGCGGTAGATTTCCTCCACCAGTTCCGGGTCGTTGCATTCCAATAGTACAGCAGCCTCGCGGTGGGAGAGTCCCTTGCACAGGCGAGCCTTTTCAATGATGGAACGTATCAGTTCCTTGTCCTGGCTTTTACTTTGGGCATATTCCAGGGTATCGAGAATTTCTTCGTGGCAGATAAATTCTTCTGCCTTTTGAGAATCAATCTTGTACATAGCTGTAATGTAATTTATAGTGTTTTGCCGGGATAATCTCCTCGGCTTTTATCTATTTCGTAACCAATGGCAGCCAGCCGTTGTGCCAGCAGACGCAGTCCTTCGGCAGCTTCTGAGCCCATCGAGGCTTTATTGTCATACAAGGCATAATTCTTTCGCTGTTCTACCGGAGAGAGGTTGGGCATCACTACATTGGCACCTGCCAGTATACCTTTCTCGCGCCCGTCGGGTGTAAGGCTTGCCAGGGCGGTGGTAGAAGGAATCAATGCCTGCGGATGCATCAGCCGGAAGATGGAAAGTAGCGTGAGTGTCTGCGTGAGACTGCCGGGTGGGCAGGAAGCGAAAGGAGTGTCATGATGAGGCAGGAAAGGACCGATACCAATCATCTGGGGACGGAACTGTTCTATGAAAAGAATGTCCTCTACCAGGTGGTCGACGGTTTGTCCCGGACTTCCCACCATGATGCCAGTTCCCGTCTGGAATCCGATGCGTTTCAAATCGTTCAGACAACGCAAACGGTTGGACAGCGACATGTCTTCAGGGTGCAAGCGGCGGTAATGTGCTTCGTTGTGCGTTTCGTGGCGCAACAGATAGCGATTGGCACCTGCCTGAAAAAAACGTTTGTAGGAAAGTGTGGGGCGTTCACCGAGTGAAAGGGTGATGGCCACATCGGGGAATTCGGTTCGTATGGCAGTAACCACTTCCGTTACCCTGTCATCGTTCATGTAGTTATCTTCTCCTCCTTGCAGGACGAAGGTACGGAATCCCAACTCATATCCATGCCGGCAGCAGGCCAGAATAGTTTCTGCATCCAGTCGGTATCGCTTCAGGTGGCGGTTACTTTTTCGGATACCGCAGTAGAAACAGTCATTGTGACAACAGTTCCCTATTTCAATAAGTCCACGGATATAGATTCTGTTTCCGAAATGGCTTTGTGCTACGGCACGTGCCTTTTGCATGAGAAAGTCGAGGTCTTCCCCCCGGCACTCCAGCAGAAGGGTACGCAATTCACCGGGAGCCAGTGTCTGCTCCCGGTAAAGGCGTTCAATAAGTTCCCTCATGGGTTTATTCCTGGTTATTGTTTTCGTACTTCAAGGTACGTTTCAGCAAGTCTTGGTTCAACTGGCGTTTTCCAGCTACAGGGTCGTTGTGTGCGCTCGGGCCGGTTACACATCCACCTTCGCAAGCCATCATTTCGATGAACTGTGCATCCACTTTTCCGGTCTTGGCGTAAGCGCGGAGTACACCGATATTCTTCTTCGTGAAGTCAGAGAACTGCATGATCTTGATACCGTTGGCTTTCGGGCCTAAATAAGCTTTCACTGCTCCGGCTACACCGCCTGCCTGTGCGAATCCGTGTGCTTCACATACAGATTCGTATGCTACCTTGTACGGGTTGGCCTGTTCCAGTTCGATGCCCAAGCCACGGAAAATCGGGTGAAGTTCTTCGAATGTCAGTACGTAATCTACGCACTCGTCGCGCTGTGCTTCTTTTCTTTTGGCGATACACGGGCCGATGAAGACGACCTTCGCATTCGGGTATTTCTTTTTAGCAATGCGAGCCGCGTAATACATCGGAGAGCCGGTGCTTGATACGTAAGGCTTCATGTCGGGGATATGCTTGTTCACCAGTTCGATGTACGACGGACAGCAAGAAGTAGTCATGAATTTCTGTCCTTCTTCCAGTTTTTCCAGCAGTTCGTGTGCTTCGTTGCTGGTAGTGTGCATGGCACCTTCAGCCACTTCAATTACATCGGCAAAACCAATTTCTTTCAATGCTCCGTACACTTGTTCGATGGTAGCTTTGAACTGTCCCAATACGGACGGAGCCGGAATGGCAATTACTTGTTCTCCCTTACGGATAGCTTCCAATACATCGAATACCTGAGAGATTTCGAAGATGGCTCCGAACGGACAGGCATTCAGACATTTTCCACAATAGATACACTTGCTTTCATCGATGTGTTCGATGTAGTGCTCGTCCTTGCTGATGGCTTTCACCGGACAAGCTTCTTCACAAGGCACCGGAATGTAGACGATGGCGTGATACGGACAGCTCTTGTGGCAGATACCACAGCTGATACACTTGTCGTGGTCAATCTGTGCCTGACCAGTCTTCTTGTTAAAGTGTACAGCTCCTTTCGGACAGTTCATGTAGCAGCTTCTTGCCACACAACCCCGGCAAAGGTTACTTACTTCGTAGTTCACCTGTACACAAGAAGAACATGCTTCGTCGATGACACAGAGAATATTTTCCTTGATTCTTTCCTTGCGTTCCAATGCTTTGCGGGCATATTCAGAAAGCGGAGTCAGCTCATCCGTTTCATCGGTCATATCCCAGCCCAGCAGCGGAAGCAACTTATATTTAGTAACGGCACGTTCCTTGTGGATACAGCAGCGTCCTACCGGCTGTGAGCGGCGAGGACTGATTTCCAGAGGAATGCGGTCAATTTTTTCTACTAATTGATTTTCTTTCCATAAAGCAACCAGGTTTTCCAGCAATTTATGCCGGACAATCATTACGTTGTTTGTAAAAGCCATAATCGAAATAAAAAGGTTTGTTAGTTATTAGTTATCCTAAAATTATAGAGTCCGTATGCGGTTTACTCTTCCGTTTGTCCCTCGGCGGCTCTCAGAATCAGGGTTGTAGCTCCCAAGGTAATAATAGCTCCGTCTTCAATGCGGATTTGGTCTTTCGGTCCTAAAATTTCATTCATCAGGAAAGTTCCTGTGATACTGTCGTTATCGCGCAGGGTATAAATGATTTTCCCTTGCTTGTTCTTCTTGACATTGATGTAGCAATGCCGGCGGTCCAGACTCGGGTCATTGCTTTCGATAGGGATGTCGATGTCATTACCTTTGCATCGGCGGCCGATGAGGTTATCTCCCTCATGCAGCGGAAGTACCTGCTTGTAGGCAAATACGTTTTCCACGGCCAGTATGTTGCCGAAATCCTGCATGCCTTCTTTCTCGTCAATTACTTCCTCCTTGCGGTTGGCGGCATTCAGTTTCGATTTTCCGATACGGATGCTGAACTGCTTCTTGCAGTTGTCACAGATAAAAACGAGTGACTGTCCTTCTCCATACTTGGTTTCATCAAACTGGATGAAGTTGTCACATTTGGGGCATCTTACTCTTTTCATTCTGTTTAAAAGGGCGTATTTATTTTGAAGTGAATACCCAGGCACTCTTGAATTCTTCCTGATTACGCAGTGTCTGCACTTTTTGGTAAGCTTCGCCTGAAGTGGCATAACTATCCAGTGCGATGCGGAAGCGTCCGTTCGATTCAAGTACCTGACAATTCTTGTATCCTTTCTGCTGGAATTTTTTCAGTTCACGTTGGGCATCGTCCGATGTCGGCAGGCTGGCTACGATGATGTAGGCCGTTTTCTTGCTTGCAGCAGGCTGTGCGGAAGCCGGTTTCGGCTTTTGTGTCGCTTTTGCTTCAGCTTTGGTGGCAGCCGTTTTGGTTACGGCTGTTTTTGCTGCAGGCGCGGCTGCAATCTTTTCTGTCTTCACAACTACCGGTTTCAGCGTGTTTACGTTGTTACGGACACGCTTTTCGCTCTTCTGTTTCTTTACAGCCTTTTGTGCAACTGCTGCTTTCGGAGTCGTTTGTATGCTGGTGGCTACCGACTGGTTGCGGATGGCATCAAACATACTGATTGAGCCCAGCGAAGCATAATTCGCATCGTCCATGTACGTGTTTTCCACCGGAACGGAGAGCACGAAGAACAGGCATACGGCTGCAGCTATGGCCACTACGTTGCGCGTGAAATGGCGCAAGGAGAAATGTCTCTTCGGTTTGCTTGCCGCTTCATGTATTTCCGGAACCAACGGCTTCGGAGAAGACACAGGCAATGTCTGCAGCTGCGGAAGCGTGAAACTTTCCAGCCCGTATAGACTTGGAGTGAAGAAAGATGCGGCTGCCGGTTCAAAGGCATAGCCGCCGTTCATGTTATAATAGATTGTACCCACGTTGTGCAGGGTGACCTGACCCTGCTGGTACAATTGGTCTTTTATTTCAGCCACAGTCTTTTCAATCCGGCGGGTTGCATCGGGAAAGTCGGTGTTAAAAGCTTGCATGTACGACTGTACCAGCAGCCCATCGTTCATTATCAGTTGCGGATTGAAACCAATGGTGCGGAGGGGCGGCATGAATTCTCCTTTTTGGATGGAGTATGCAGCCTGCCGTTTATGGGCAATGAATCCTCCCAAGCCGGGAACGATGACACAATCATTCTCCAGCAATAATACTTCTATATGTTTGGATAGTTCAATCATATTGCAAAAATAATACATTTTTCTCTTATGTGGAGTATCTTTCAACGGGTATTTTTTATACCGATAGGGGTTTAACCAACTCTTCTTTTTCTATCATGTAGTCTGATATATTCATGTGCCCTGTATCGAAACAATTGTAAACGCACGAAGCCCCCGGCACTGCCGAAGGCTCCTGTTTTTTATTCTCTTATCTCACTTTTCAATAACCGTCGATACAATCCATTGGTGGATTCTCCGTGTGTTCTATCACGTGCTCCTTTCATGTCAATATTTATTTGATGGAATGTATTTCTTTCCATTCCATCAGCAATTCATCGGCAAGATATTCATCGCTAAGGCAATGCATATCCGCAACTCCATTACTTATAAGTTTCAGAATCATAAAAAAAGCAAGCGCATCTTCATATTTCATCTGCAAGACTATTCCAAAAGCCTGTTCCACCTTCCCCTTTTATCGGGAGAAGTGGGACGGGAAACTTTCAGTGTACCATGAGTTACAGCATGGCGGCATACTTGCGTACCTGCTTCAGACGCTCCATAAAAGAGGGGTCTGCAGCCGCCTGCTGCATATTGCAATCAAGCTGCATCCGCATCAGTAGCGAAGCACTGATACCCAAAGCTGCCTCGAAGAGCATCGCTGTCTGCGTAGTAATCGGCCTGCGGCAGTTGAGAATGTCATTCAATACCTTGTAGGAGATGCCCATCTGCTCGGCCAACCTGCGCTGCGAGAGCTTGCGTTCTTCGGTCTCTTCCTTCAGCAGTTCGCCCGGATGTATAGGGCGTTGACAGATGTATTTTCCCATAATTATTCTATTTATAATGGTTTGATAATTCAAGTATATTGCAGATGGTCACCACCGTTTCCGATGAGACCTGTTCTACCGTGAACTCAATGCGGTACTGGTCGTTCACACGGATGGAGGAAATACCAGCCTTGTCACCTTTCAACACTTCATAATGAAGCGAGTGGATGACGTAAAGCTCTTCCACGCTTCTTGCTTGTTCCAGCACTTTGATGCGTAACTGGTAGCGTGCCACGATATTCGGCTGGAAACGATGTTTCTTGTCCGTCGTTTTCCCTTCCTCGTACAATTGGCGCAAATAGTCCTTATCAAAGTTTATCTCCATTGCTTTCCGTGTTATTATTCACGTAGCAAAGATAAGAGATCTCTCCCATATATCCACAAAAAAAGTGGAAGTATTTTATATCACTGCCATCAGTTTCACCAATCATGGATAAATCCACTACCTTCATATATACCTCGTGTACATCCTTGCGGAGACTTCTTATTTTGTAGGTAGTAGCGTCTAGTTCCTGTTGTCTGTTCTGTTCATTGAGCCAAATATAGACAATGCCGAAAATGACGAATAGTATCAGCACATATCCTGCCGCTATCTTGGTGCGCAGGTGTCTGGTTGCTATTGTTTTCCGTTTCATGCGGTATACCTCATTTTTTATATTATTCTTTTCTCCTTATTAAAATGCAGCCCACTGACCTTACGGTAGCGGGCTGCGGTGTCTGTATGATGTTACCGGGCACAATACTCCCGCCCGGAATGGGAGTTCTTTTCTTTTTGGGTTATACTTCGGTTATTTTCCGTTACGGGCGGAACTTTTCCCGCCCGACGGTTTACTGTTCCTTCTTCAAGGTAGGCAGGCTGTTGCCGTCTTTGAGTTCGTACTGCCAGCCTTTACCGCTCAGGGCGGCGTTCATGGCGGCGACGGCCGTCTGCCAGGTGACGGTCGTGCCGTCCACCTTGGTGGCTCCGCCGTTGTCATTGTCGGGGAGGCCGCTCCAGTAGCAGGCGGTCAGGGTTCCGTCAAAGTTCTCTCCCGTTACGCCGCCTACATGGATGGTGCCGCTTCCGGTACCACTGACGTTACCCGCGGCATAGCAGGCAATGACGGTGCTGTATGCGTTGGATCCCACCACGCCACCGGCCCAGGCGTTGCTTGTACCGTCATTTTCAACGGTCACGTCGCCCGTGGCATAGCAGGCGGTCAGGGTGGCACCGGAATTCGTTGTACCTGCCACGCCGCCTGCCCGCTGCGTTCCCTTCACTGTGGCCGAGGAACTGCATCCGGTGATGGAACCGCCCTGTTGATAGCCCACCACACCGCCTACGTCGCTACCGCTGACGCTGCCCGACACCGAGCAGTTTTCAATGTTGCCGCCAAAGCTCCATCCCGCCACGCCGCCGACGAACGTGCCACTTGTTATGTTTATTTCTGTCAGCACCACGTTCTTCACCGTGCCTTTGATGAAGCCGAACAGACCCGTATATCGGTCACTTCCCGTAACGGTCAGCCCCGTGATGGTCTTGCCATTGCCGTCGAAGGTGCCGGTGTATGAGTTGCCGAAGCTTGTGCCTATCGGCGTCCAGTCTTTGCCCGTCAGGTCGATGTTGTCGGCGAGGGTGCAGTTCAGTGTCATATCTTTCTGTACGGCTTCGTTCCACGCCAGCAGCCCATCGGCGGAGGTGACTGTGTAGGTCTTGCCGTCCTCCGACACGGTGTATCCCGGGTCTTTTGCCGCAGCGAGGGAGACGGTGTAGGTATATTCCTTGCCCGCCTGCCAGTCGGTATCGTTCTTCATCTTATAGACGAAGACCTTGCCGTTGGTGAATTTGCAGGTGATGAAAGCCGTGCCCGTTGCCACACTTTGCGGGGCTACGAGGGCGGTGTAGGTGTCACCGCCCTTGTTATACGGGGTGATTTGGGCGGGGTTGCCGTTCTCGGTGGAGAGGCCTGTCAGCCGCACGAACATCCGCTCCTCGGTGTAGTCCGTCAGAACGACGGTGACCCGCGCCGTGCGGTGGGTGAAGCGGAGTGTGGGGTTGCCGTAGCTCACCGTCTGTTCCTCGGCCACGATGAGGTCGCTGCCCTCGAAGTCCTTCCGGGCACTTTGGTCGGCAGCTACCTTCACGGCAGGCGGGGTTGTCTAGCCAGCGGTGTAGGGCCACCACGCCGTGACGGTGATGTTATCGTGGTTGGTCCAGTAGTGCGGGTCATCGGAGGTCAGCGTGGCGCCGGTGTTGTCGGCGGTGGTGGGCGTCACGTCGTACGCCTTCACCGTGCCGTCCATCCTGACTGCCACGCTCTGCACGCCCTCCCAGTCGCCGTCCACCGGGGCACGGGTACCGGCGGTGGCTGTCGCGGCGGGGTTCAGCCCCGTGGCGGTGAAGACGATGGGTGTGCCTTCCGCCCCTTCCGGCAGGAAGCCCGCTTCGTCCTGTGTGCAGGCGGCGAGGGCGAACAGCAGGGCGAGGGCTGCGAATATATGGATGTTTGTTCGTTTCATGATGCGTGTTGTTTAGGGGTTTTTATTGTTTCTTTTCAGTACGGGCAGACCGCCGGTGCCGAGTGTCCACTGGTAGTCGTTGCCGGTGAGGGCGGTGTTCATGCCGTCGACGGCTGTCTGCCATTTCACGGTCGCGCCGTCTACCTTCGTGGCAACTACCGTTCCTCCTTCATTACGGAGTACTCCTTGCTCGGCATTGCCTCCCCAATAACAGGAAGTTATATTCTTGTAGTTGAAACGCACTATAGTTCCACAGCCAGCCTCATCTTTCAATGTGCCGTTGAACCAGCAAGCGATGATATCGCCATAATTTGCATTGGCTATACCACCACTATGTACAGTAAGTTTTCCCGTCACAGAGCAGGCAATGATTTGGCCATGATTTCGGTCCACCATTCCAGCAGCTCCTCCACTACTGCCATCCAGATTCACATCTATGAGTTGTAGGTTCTTTATCACTCCACTTTGATTTAAAAAAAGAAAAAGTCCAAACCTCGCTGCTGAAAAGTTTAATCCCGTAATGCTGTGTCCCTGCCCATTAAAGACGCCGGAGTAGCCTGGCCATGTGTCTAAACGTGTCCATTCCCTACCCGTCAGGTCGATGTCGGCGGTGAGGGTGCAATTTATCGATTCATCTTTTTGTATGGCTTTGTTCCATGCCAGTAGGCCGTTGGCGTTATAGACCGTGTAGGTCTTGGTGTTGCTGTCGTAGATGTAGCCCAAATCCTCAGCCTCGCCGCTCTCGCCGCCGCCGTCAACCCAGCTGCCGATGGTGCAACCCTCTAACGTCAAGCCGGTGGCGTTCACCTTAACGGTATATTTATAGCGGCTGCCCGCTTCTAATACGACGTTGTTCTGCGGACGGAAGTAGAAGGTGCCGTCGCCGAGTTCCACCTTGACGAACGGTTTGCCTGCCGCAACGGTCTGCGGGGCGGTCAGTGCCTCGTAGGTGTTGCCGCTTGCGTTGTAGGTCTTGATGGCGGTCGGGTTGCCGTTATCGGCGGACAGGCTCACGAGGCTCACCGTGGCACCAGCGACGCTCGTGAATCCCGTGCCGGGCTTCAGTTCGATTGTCACGCGTGCCGTGCGGTGGGTAAATTCAAGAGTCGGGTTGTTAAATTCCACCTTCCGGTTCTCAGCAGAGATGAAGTCGCTGTTCTGGAAGTCAGCCAATTTGCTTTGGTCTTCGGCCACCTTCACGGCAGGCATCTGTGTGATGTCGGCATTGTTGAAGGGCCACCATGCCGATACGGTAATCGGGTCGCGGCTGGTCCAGTAGTACGGGTCGTTCTCGCGTGAGAGCGTGGCACTCTTGAAATCGGTAGAAGCCGTAACGGTGTATTCCTTTACCGCATCGCCCATCTTGAGTGCCACGGAAGTGACGCCCTGCCAGTCGCCGTCCACAGCGGCACGGGTGGAAGAGGCTGCCAGCGGCGTTGCTTCTACGGACAGTCCGGTGGCACGGATGAATACAGGGTATTCACCTTCGGGCAGACGGTTATCGCCAGCAAGTTCGTCCTGCGTGCAGGCGGCAAGGGCGAACAGCAGTGCGGTGGCTGCGGGGATAAATAATCTATGTCTCATAATTCTTCATTCTAATCGATTAATTATTAAAATCCTACAGGTCAGCACCCACATCTCCACCGTCTATATCGTTCCACTTTGCAATGGTGGCTTCGCTGACTTCAAGGACTTTGTTGCGTACCTTGACGGTATAGGTGTAGTTGTTGCCCGCCAGCAGTGCGCCTTCGGGCACGGTGAGTGTGGCATGATATTCCTGACCTTTGTAATTCACAACCAACGGCAGGGATGCAACTGTCTGCGGGAAGAGGATGATCGATGACGTGAGATTGCCGTCTGCCAGATTCATGGTCAGTTCTCCGGTCTGTGCCCCGTTGTCTGCGGTGGCAATACCGTCGGCCGTGTTGAACGTACCGGTGAGTAACAATCCGTCCAGCGTGTAACGTTCAGGCTTGACCACGCTGAAATTCACGCCGTCGCCCGCCTCGAAGGTAAGGGTTATCTGGCTCATGCGGTGGTGGAAGGAGTTGTCTTCACCGCCTTTGGCGGTTTTGTCGGTGAAGCTTACTACCGGGTTGTTTTTGTCTCCCGTGGCTCCTGAAGCAAAGAGGAAGTCGATGGCAGGCTGGTTCTGCTGCGCCGTGGCATCGGTCGTGGCTGCGAGGATGCCTCCCACCGCGTTGTACGGATAGTAGGCGCGGAAAGTATGGGTCTTTGTATCTTCGATATAGATAACCTTTCCTTCTGCCTCAAATTTCCCGTTTTTCAGGATGAAAGGCACGTTGCCGTACTGGGAATCGTTGCCGATGTCGGTGATGCCGATACGGTCGCCGGCAGTCCAGGTGGTTCCGCTGGCGCGGGTGGCGGGGGCGATGTCGGCGGTAAACTGGGCGGCCACGGGGTCACCGTTCAGGTTCTCGTTGTCGTTGTTGCAGGCTACCAGTGCGAGGGCGAGCATCGCAAGTGCAAAAAATCTTGTCTTCATTATATTCTGTTATTATATTAGTTAAATTCCATTTCAATAATTGCTGCACCTTAGCAAAATCAAAGCAAGCTTTGCTTCTGCGTTCGGTTTGCTAATTATTTACAAATCGGCATTTACATCATCACCTTTCACTTCTTCCCAGCCGTTGATTTCGACTCCGTCCACTTCCATGCCTTCGGGAGTCTCAACCAGCGTTCCGCCGAGGGTCAGCGATTCGCCCTTTCCGGTGTTG
>ENA-USUK01002256-USUK01002256.1-human-gut-metagenome-genome-assembly--contig:-NODE-2256-length-13234-cov-4.265106_pt1 | contig 13234 bp, 10 predicted proteins | sample MGYA00250062_ERZ773400 | MGnify/ENA primary metagenome ERZ773400 (study PRJEB29103, sample SAMN06111961) | human gut metagenome | biome: human gut; feature: ankylosing spondylitis patient; material... | reverse complement strand
GCTTCCCGGCGGCGGAAGCCGCAGCAGAGGAATCATTTAAGGCCCGCATCGCGGCATTTCCGGAGTGCTTTTTTGTTGCGGAAGCGGACGGAAAGATCATAGGCTTCATCAATGGCTGCGCCACAGATTCCAAAACGATTTATGACGAGATGTACGAAAATTCCGCCTGCCATAGGCCGGACGGCGCATACCAGTCTATTTTCGGACTGGATGTGATCCCGGACTACCGCTGCCAGGGAATCGCGGCGGCGCTCATGGATCACATGATCGAAGACGCGAAAAATAAGGGAAGAAAGGGCCTGATCCTCACCTGCAAGGACCGTCTGATCCACTATTACGCGAAATTTGGATACAAAAACATGGGCATTTCCAAGTCTGTCCACGGCGGGGCAGTCTGGTACGACATGATCCTGGAATTCGGGGATCAGAAATCATGAAGGTCACATTGATCACAGTCGGAAAGATCAAGGAAAAGTTCTTTCAGGACGCCATCGCGGAATATTCCAAGCGCCTGAGCCGGTACTGTAAGCTGGAGATCGTCCAGGTGGCGGACGAAAAGACGCCGGATGGGGCCAGCGAAGCGGTGGAGACGCAGATCAAGGAGAAAGAGGGCGAGCGGATTCTGTCTAACATCAAGGATGGTAGCTTTGTCGTTGCCCTTGCGATCAACGGAAACATGCTGGATTCTGAGGAACTTGCGGCAAAAATAGAAAAATGGGGTGTGTCGGGGATCAGCCAGATCGTGTTTATCATCGGCGGATCTTTAGGACTTTCCAACCAGGTCCTGGCACGGGCCGACTATAAACTGAGCTTTTCAAAGATGACATTCCCGCACCAGCTCATGCGGGTCATTCTTCTGGAACAGATCTACCGGAGTTACCGGATCATCCAGGGAGAACCATATCATAAGTAAAAAATGGGGACTTGGCAAGGAGGCAAAACGAGTGACAGAGGAACAGAAAGCGGGGAAGATCTTTCTTTTCTGCAAGGAATCTTCACAGGAGCGGATCATGAAGTGCCTGCGGGACGCCTTTGACGTTCCGGGCAGCGCACATGATACAGGATTGGAACTTCACAATGGGAATCTGAATGTGACGCTCAGGATCTACTGCGAGAGCGCGGGTGACGAGGAGCAGGAGCTGGTCCGAAGCTGGTCTGACCGGGCAAGAGGCCACTTTTCCAGGGTCGAGACCGCGGTGGTGGATGTGAAAACGAATCTTCTCTATCAGCTGGAAGGAACCGAGAGTATCGTTTCGGTGGACTATGTGTTCGAGGGGGAAGAGTCCGAATTCCTGACAGAGGCAGAGGAGGCCGCGAAGAGAAATATGGAGCAGACACTGTTTCGTGTTCTTTCCGATCTTCGTGCAGTCATGGCGTTCAGGGGAGAAAAAAGGGGATTTTACTGCCTGGATGCGTCCGGCATGGAGAAGCTGATCCTGGACGGAAACGGAAACAGTGAGATGGAGCGGTTTCTGCCATATCAAGCGGTGGGCTATGTTCCGGGAAATGAGATCGAGACGGAACAGTTGAACCGCAGGGAGAAGAACCGGAGAGAGTTTGAGGCGCGGGGCGTGTATGTTCCGGTATTTTACCCGCTTTTGGAGACGGAGGCGGAGGCAGACTGCCGGACACCATATGAGATCGCGGCGAGAGCGGTGGCGCTCATGCTGGTGGCGGTATTTTCTGAGGCCATGCTGGCGAAAAAGATGAGCCAGAAAGAGGCATTGGAATTTATCCAGAAGCGGATCAACGAGTTCGGGGCGGATGATTTCTTCTCCCTGAAGGAGTGGAATTACCTGCACAACGAGGATCCGAAAGAATCAGAGAAGATATCCTATTCCTGGCAGTACGAGAATCTGTATGTGATGGAGTGGGCGCTGGGACTGATCGACGGGCCGTTAGATTTCCCGGATCACTTCTGCGCAGTGGCGGAGGCGGCGCAGCTTCTGACAGCCTTTCACTCCATGAGGGAGATCCTGGAGGCGGCGAAGCCGAGGAGCGCGAAGGAACTTCTCGATGCCTGCGATATGATCTTCTGTCTGGACTGGGCATGCACCGATACGAGGATGCGGGATCTTCCCGCGCCTGCGGGAATGGACGGAGGTGTGGTCTTTGAGCGCCATAAAGCGTTAAACTGGCTCGTGGGAGCCGGGGAGAAGGCAGACTGGGACCATGTGCCGGTGGATACGTGAGGAGATAAAGCACAGTAACAAAACACATCATGGAGAGATCTATGGTGTGTTTTTTAATTGCATTTATAACTGTTCAGCAGGTCTGCGCACTTGCTGCGCTGACCGTAAGATAACATAAGCGGGAAGGCAAAAATCCCATCGGCGCAGCCGATCCGGAATGGATTTTTGCAAGTAACTATGAAGGTACTGAATAGTTACTTGCATTTTTTAACGTAGTGTAGTATAATTACGTCACTTTGAAAAAAGACAAATGTCCACGACTCACGGTCATGGAAGAATAAAAGAGAAGACTGACGGATGTCTGCAGTTACTAATGCGGCTATTCCGGGGATAGAGGAGATACGAACCATGGGAGAGAGAAATGTGATCAAGGCGGCGCTTCTCGGCGCTGGAACGGTTGGAAGCGGCGTGTATGCCCTCGCCGAGATGTTAAAGGATGAGATGTTCCAGAAGACCGGTGCCAGCCTGGAAATTAAGAAGGTCCTGGTACGGAACACAAAGAAGGACCGCCCGGGGATCCCGAAGGAGATCATGACGGACAACTGGCAGGAGATCCTGGAAGATGAGGAGATCCAGCTTGTGATCGAGCTCATGGGCGGCGTGGAACCGGCGAGAACCTATATCGTGCAGGCCCTGGAAGCCGGAAAACAGGTGGTTACCGCCAACAAGGATGTGCTCGCGGAGCATGGACAGGAGATCCTGTCACTGGCGGAAAACAGCGGCTGCGATATCCAGTTTGAGGCGGCAGTCGCAGGCGCGATCCCGATCATCCGTCCCTTAAAACAGAGCCTCGCGGGCAGCATGCTGACGGAGATCATGGGAATCGTTAACGGAACCACGAACTACATTCTGACAAAGATGTCGGAAGAGGGGATGGATTACAAGGAAGCGCTGGCAAAGGCCACAGAGCTTGGATATGCGGAGGCGGATCCGACGGCGGACGTGGAAGGCTACGACGCGGGACGAAAGATCGCGATCATGTCCTCCCTGGCGTTCAACTCCAAGGTGACCTTCAGCGATGTCTATATGGAAGGGATCACGAAGATCACCTCCAATGATATCCGCTACGCGAAGGAATTTGGCTATGTGATCAAGCTTCTCGGCGTTACAAAGCTGGTGGACGGAAAGATCGAGGTCAAGGTCCACCCGATGCTGATCCCGGAGCAGCATCCGCTTGCGACGGTCCGCGACTCCTTCAACGCGGTGTTTGTACACGGCGAGGCCTGCGATGACGCGATGTTCATGGGACGCGGTGCGGGAAAGATGCCGACGGCCAGCGCCGTTATGGGTGATATCATCATCGTCATGAGAAATATCGTTCATGACAACTGTGGCTGGAATGGCGGCGTGGCGTACAAGAATTATCCGGTGAAGCCGATCGAGGAGACGAGATCGAGATATTTCCTCCGTCTTCAGGTCGCGGATAAGCCGGGCGCCCTCGCAAATATTGCGGGCGTTCTCGGAAACAACGATGTCAGCATCGCCCAGGTCGTTCAGAAACGCGCGAGGGACGGTGTTGCAGAGCTTGTTGTGATCACGGATTCCGTTCTGGAGCGCCATTTCAACGACGCGCTGATGATCGTGAAGGGCATGTCCGTGCTTCGTGAGGTGTCCGGAATTATCAGGGTTTACGGGGATTAACAGCCGGTATTTGAAATAATGGAATTAGAAAGCATATCTGTCTGGTCAGGTGAAACTGACTGGGTGGATGTGCTTTTTTATTTTCCGAGAAATATCATAAAAATCCGGGGTGTTCATATATTGTATCAATTCCGGGAAAGGCGGACAGGCAGAACACGGGGAGAAAGGAGCGCGGGATGAATACGGAAACTTTTGAAAGACTGCTGAAACAGGCGGTTCCAGACGGGAAAACGATTCGGGAGATCAGAATCCGGACGGAAAAACCGGTGATGATACTGCTGGAAAGCGGGGAAAACCTCCTTTTTTCGGATGGGACCTGTGGAAAGACGGAAAGTTATGGAAAGAAAAAGATGGGGTCGCTGGAGATAAGAGAAGACCGGAGCGTAGTTCTTGCAGACCAGGAGCTGATCCGCGGGATTCTGGAGACCTGTTCCAGGCATTCGCTGTACGCCTACGAGCGGGAGATCAGTCAGGGATTCCTCACGATCCGCGGGGGGCACCGTGTGGGAATCGCAGGGAAAGCGGTGGTGGAGGACGGACATGTGAGGACGGTCCGGGATCTCTCATCTTTAAATATCCGTGTTGCCCATGAGGTAAAGGGCTGCGCAAAAAACGTGCTGCCGTACCTGATGGATGGGGAAACATTTCTGGACACGCTTTTGATCTCCCCGCCGGGAGCAGGAAAGACAACACTTTTGAGGGATCTGATCCGGGAACTTTCATGCGGGGGAACATGGGGAGCGGGGAAGAATGTGTCCGTGGTGGACGAGCGTTCGGAGATCGCAGCGTGTTTTGGAGGAGTTGCCCAGTGTGACCTGGGGCCCAGGACCGACGTGATGGACGGGTGCCCTAAGTCTGAGGGAATGCTCATGATGCTGCGCTCCATGTCACCCCAGGTGCTGGCGGTGGACGAGGCAGGAGGGGAAGGCGAGATCCTGGCGATGAAGTATGGGATGAACTGCGGGTGCAGGATCCTGGCGACGGTCCATGGTGCAGATGTTGGGGATATCATGAAGCGGCCGGCGTGGCGGGAACTGGCGGAAGAGAAGGTGTTTTCCCGGTATGTGGTTCTTTCCGGAGTTCCGGGACCGGGAACGATAGTGGGAATTTATGATGTGAATTTTCAGCGAATGGATAAAGGAAGTTAAGGTTTAAACAAGACATAGATCGTGAGTGGGCGGGGGATGAGACATGAAATATTTAGGACTCTTGTGCATGGCGGCAGCGGCGGTAGCTGGAGGTTTTCTGCTGGCGGGGGAGTGGGAGATGCGGGTAAAGATGCTTGGAATCTTCCGGCAGATGGCGGTCTATCTGAAGGCGCGGATCCTATACTCCAACGAGACGCTGCCGGAGGCGCTAAAGGAGATCGGCAGCCGGTTTTCAGACGGGAATTCCGGGATGGCGGCGGAGGCAGGACTCTTTTTCCTACGGGTGGAAAAGCGGATGGAGGAAGAAGCTGGGAAGGCGTTTGCTGAGATATGGAAGGAAGAGATGGAAAAATTTCCGGACGACCTTCCTTTAAGAAAACAGGATCTTGAAGCACTCCAGGTACTGGGGGAAAATCTCGGTTACGCGGACAAAAAGACCCAGGAGCGGACGATCCTGTTCTATCTGGAACAGGCGGATGACTCCCTGGCGTTCTTAAAGAAGGAGATGGAGAGCCGGACGAAGCTTTACCGGTCTCTCGGAATGGCGGCAGGACTTTTTATTCTGGTACTCTTTGCGTAAGGGGGAGACTATGGGGGTAAATCTGATATTTAAGATCGCGGCGGTGGGGATCCTGGTGTCGGTGATGTGTCAGGTGTTGAAGCACAGCGGGCGCGAGGACCAGGCATTTCTCACGAGTCTCGCAGGATTGATTCTGGTGCTGTTTTGGATCGTGCCGTATATCTATGATCTGTTTGAGACAATTAAAAATCTGTTTTCACTGTGAAAGGAGGGAGAGTTATGGTGGTAGTTCAGGCGGCACTTCTGGGGCTTACGGCAGTTTTGCTTGCGGCGCAGTTAAAACCGCTGAAGCCAGAGTACGCGGTGTACCTGGTTCTGGCGGCATCCATCGGAGTCGGATTTCTTGGCCTGGCAAGACTGGGTGTGCTTTTGGACACCCTGCGGGAGATAGGAAACGGGATCAGGATCCGGCATGTGTATCTGGCGGCGTTATTCAAGATGGCGGGAATCACATATATCGCAGAGTTCACGTCGGGGATCTGCAAGGATGCCGGATACTCTGCAGTGGGGACCCAGGTGGAGGTGGTTGGGAAGCTGGCGATCCTCGCGGTGAGCGCGCCGGTGGTGCTGTCGCTGGTGGAGACATTGAAGGTGTTTATGGAATGAGATGGAAGAGAAATGTATTTCTGATGCTGGGGCTTGTTATGGGGATATTCTGGGGAATCAGACAGAGTGAGGTTACAGCTTTTGCCGCAGAGCAGACCGGTTTCAGACCTTGCTCTTGGTACATATCGGCGGTAGGCTGGATTGTGGACAATTCCGATGCCAACAGCGGAAACAGTGGATTTCGGGCAGAGAGCGGAACCGCAGCAGGATGATGAGATAGCAGATATTGACGTTACAGAAATCCAGGAGTATTTAGACCAGATCGGCGGTGATGATACAGCGGGACTTACATTCCGGGACTTGATGGACATGATCCGGAAAGGTGATGCGGAGAACGTCTTCTTATATGGAAAGGATAGGATCGTCTCCGCACTGTTCTCGGAGATCCGGACAAACACCTCGTTTTTAGCGGAAATCCTGATCTTGTCCCTGTGCGGGGCGGCATGTTCCGGCTTTTTCGGAATTTTCGGTTCCAGCCAGCTGTCGGAGACGGGGGCCTACGTGATCTGTATCTGCGTGCAGACATTCCTGGCGGCGAGCTTTTTTGCCAGTATTCGCATCGCAGAGGAGACCACAGGGGATATCTTAGGGTTCATGAAGGTTCTGCTCCCGGCATATTTCCTTGCAGTGACTATGGCGGGTGGGGCGGTGACATCGGCATCGGTCTGCGGATTCACGCTGGGGGCCATTGGCGTGATCCAGGCGGTGGTTTCGGGATTCCTTTTGCCGATCATGAAGCTCTACATGGTGCTCTCCCTGGTGGGAAATCTGTTCCGGGAAGAAATGTTCTCGGTGATGACGGAGTTCCTGGGAAAAGTCGTGGGGTGGACCGTGAAGACCATGTTCGGTATCGTTGTGGGATTTCACCTGATCCAGGGGCTGGTTCTGCCCCAGGCGGATGCCATGAAAAACGCGGCGGTCGTGCGGACCATCGAGGCGGTTCCGGGAATCGGCGCAGGGGCCGGGGCAATGTCAAATCTTCTGATGGGATCGGCGGTTCTCATAAAGAACACGGCGGGTGCCGCGGCGGTGGCGGTCCTGATCTTTCTGGCGTCGGTACCTATGGTGAAGCTGGCGGTGCTCATGGCGCTCTACTATCTGGCAGCGGCTGTGATGCAGCCTGTATGTGATAAGCGGCTGGCTGCATGTATGGCGCAGAATGCCGCGGGGCATGGGATGTTACTCGAAATCGTCGGGTATTCGCTGGCGTTGTTTGCGGTGACCATCGCAGTGATCAGTTATTCTACGAATGCGGTGTACTATGCGGGATGAGTTGTTGTCACACTGCATATTATCAAGGTGGCTGTGCAAAATGTGAACAGCAGCGGAGAAGTGGAGGAGCGGCATGAAAGCGATTGAAAACTGGGTAAAAGACATCGTTTTTTATATGATCTTCGTGACCATGGTCATGAATCTTCTGCCGGATCCGAAATACGAAAAGTACTTGCGGCTGTTTGCCGGGGCGGTTATGATCCTGCTGGCTTTTGGGCCGCTTGCACGGATCACGGGGATGGAGACAGCGATAGCGGGCATGTTTGAGAAGATCATCTTTGAGGACGATGTGCGGACGCTGAAGGAGGAACTTGGAGCCGTGGATGAGAGGCGGATCGCAGGATTTTATGAGCGGTACCGGGCGGCGGTGGAGTCTGATATCCGGACTATGGCAGAGAGTGATGGGCTGGAATGCGTGAGCGTATCGGCCCGGGTGGCGGATGCCGGGAATCTCAGCCATGTGAAGTTAGTGGTCCGGGGAGAGCAGAATCAGGCAGGAGCGGAGATCGCTTCGGTCAGGAGGAAGATAGGAGCTTATTATGGAGTGGAAGAACGGAACATTGAGGTCGATGTTGAAGGGGAATAAGGAGAAGGTGATTTTTTTATTCTGTTCCGGGCTGCTGCTGTTTGTGATCTCACTGCCGAATGGGAAGACAACGGATTCCGGATTGAGAGCTGGAACAGTGGAGGTGATGGCGGATGTCAGCGGGGACGATGAGAGCACTGCGTCGGAAGATGCCGGGGCGGAAGCTGCAGCGAAGGAGGAGAGTGGTTCTTACGAGGAGAAGTTGGAGCAGCGGATCCGGGAACTATTAAAGAGTGTGGATGGCGTCGGGGAGGCGGATGTGATGGTGGTGTTGAAATCTTCGGAGGAGAGGATCTGGCATGTGGATAAGAGCAGCACGTCCTCAGTGACGGAGGAGAGTGGGAGCAGCTCCGGGAGTTCACGGGTCATAAGGGAGGAGAACCAGTCAGAGAGCACGGTGCTTGACGGGAAGAGCCAGTCACCGGTGATGGAGAAGGAAGTGAAACCGGAGATCTCCGGTGTAGTCATCAGCGCGGACGGCGGCGGAAGTGCGGTGATCCGGGCGGAGATCTCGGCGGCCGTCGAATTATCACCTGTCAGAATACAGGAAGGATATTTCCAGGTAATTGCCGAACCGGTCTCCACCTGCGTCCAAGAGAGTTTGCTGTCCACCCCTTTGCAGTTACCACGCTTCGTCACAAAGTTATATACACCGCCCTTACCTTCGGAATCTCCCGGATACCAGTTCTGAACGGTACTGTATTTCACCTCCGCACGGTCGTGTACAACAATTTCTACAATAGCGGCGTGCAACTGGTTCTCATCCCGCATCGGAGCCGTACATCCTTCCAGATAGGAAACATACGAATCATCATCCGCTACTATCAATGTGCGTTCAAACTGTCCCGTGTTGCGGGCATTGATACGGAAATAGGTGGAAAGTTCCATCGGACAACGTACTCCCTTCGGTATATAGACGAATGAGCCGTCCGAGAACACTGCCGAATTCAATGCGGCAAAGAAATTGTCACGGTAACCCACTACCGACCCCATATATTTCTTTACCAAATCCGGATGTTCGCGCACTGCCTCACTGAACGAGCAGAAAATAATTCCCTTTTCCATCAGTGTTTCCTTGAATGTCGTCTTTACGGATACGGAATCCATTACCGCATCCACCGCCATCCCGCTAAGAGCCATCTGTTCTTCCAAAGGAATTCCCAGTTTATTAAACGTCTTTATAAGTTCAGGATCTACTTCTTCCATACTTTTCGGTCCCTCTTTCTTCTTCGTCGGGTCAGCATAGTATGAAATAGCCTGATAATCAATCTCCGGAATACGGAGATGTGCCCATGTAGGCATTTCCAGCGTCAGCCAATGGCGGTACGCTTTCAGCCGGAACTCCAGCAACCATTCCGGTTCGTTTTTTTTCGATGAAATCAAACGAATCACATCCTCATTGAGTCCACGCTCAATGATATCGGTATGCACTTCCGTGGTGAAGCCATATTTATACTTCTCCTGCGTCAGTTCCTTTACATATTTATTGGGTTCTTCTTGTTGCATCTTTATTCTCTAATATATATTGTTGAGTCATATTCTTTGCAGCAGGGAAAAAAATTCCCGCAAACGTCTCCATCGGATAATATAACAAGGATTCTTCCTTTTTTGTTGCACTAATTAACTTATTATCGCCATCCACAAACTCTATCGCTCCAATCACCACACTTGTCAATAACAAAAATTTAAGCGCTCCCAACCCGCTTCCCAGCCAACGGTTCAACCAGTTCAGCGAAATGGCTTTCATCGCTTTTGTCAACAAGGAGGCAATCAGCACAAAAATCAACGGAACGGCAATCCAAATCATTATGAAAGCCAATACCTGCGCAACGGTCATCGAATCTGTCACTGCCGGACAGAGCTTCTCCGCCAAAGAAGCATACAAAGCCTTTGCCGCCAGCAAACCGACTATCAATCCCAAGATAGAGGCCAACTGACGGATAAAGCCCTTTATAAAGCCTACAATCGCCCCTGCACCCACTACTATTAGGATTATTATATCAATCGTTGTCATATTCCTTTCTATAAAGAAAAAAGAGGCACGGAGTTATAATTCACTCTGTGCCTCCGTTTATTCTCGATACAGTACAGTTTATAATGTCTGTTTCACTTCTATTTCCTCGAATGTCTCGATCATATCGCCCACCTTCATGTCATTGCAATTCACCAGACTGATACCACACTCGAAGTTTGTACCCACTTCCTTCACATCGTCCTTGAAGCGTTTCAAAGCGTTGATGTTTCCGGTAAAGATAACGATACCATCGCGGATCAAACGAGCCTTGTCGCTGCGTTTCACCTTTCCGGTCTTCACCATTGCACCGGCTACAAGTCCCACCTTCGTGATGTTGAATACTTCACGCACTTCGATCGTAGCTGTCACCTGTTCTTTCAGTTCCGGTGCCAACATACCTTCCATAGCGGCTTTCACCTCCTCGATTGCATCATAGATGACAGAGTATTTGCGGATATCGACACCTTCCTGTTCCGCCATCTTAGCGGCAGCACCCGAAGGACGTACCTGGAATCCGACGATAATCGCATCTGAAGCGGCAGCCAAAGAAACATCCGACTCGGAGATTGCTCCCACACCCTTATGGATTACATTAACCTGGATCTGTTCGGTAGACAACTTAATCAAGGAGTCGCTCAATGCTTCGACAGAACCGTCCACGTCACCCTTCACAATGATGTTCAATTCCTGGAAGTTACCCAAAGCGATACGACGACCCAGCTCATCCAATGTAAGGATCTTCTGCGTACGCAAGCCCTGTTCGCGAGCCAGCTGCTCACGTTTGTTGGTAATTTCACGGGCTTCCTGATCGCTTTCTACCACGTGGAATGTGTCACCTGCGGCAGGAGCGCCATTCAATCCCAGAATCAATGCCGGTTCGGCAGGTCCTGCTTCCTTGATACGCTGATTACGTTCGTTGAACATAGCCTTCACACGTCCGTAGCTTGTTCCTGCCAATACGATGTCTCCCACCTTCAAAGTACCGTTAGATACCAGCACAGTAGCTACATATCCACGTCCCTTGTCCAATGAAGACTCGATAAGGGAACCTGTAGCATTACGGTTCGGATTTGCTTTCAGATCAAGCATTTCCGCTTCCAGCAATACCTTTTCCAACAAATCTTCCACACCTATACCTTTCTTGGCAGAGATATCTTGTGACTGATATTTACCACCCCATTCTTCAACAAGATAGTTCATGGCAGCCAGTTCTTCCTTAATCTTATCCGGATTTGCCGTCGGCTTATCAACCTTATTAATAGCAAAGACAATAGGTACACCTGCCGCCATCGCATGGTTGATTGCTTCCTTTGTTTGCGGCATGACGTTATCATCGGCAGCTACAATAATAATGGCGATATCCGTAACTTTCGCACCACGGGCACGCATAGCGGTAAACGCCTCATGACCCGGAGTATCGAGGAATGTGATACGGCGTCCGTCCTCCAACTTCACATTATATGCACCGATATGCTGTGTGATACCTCCGGCCTCACCGGCAATCACATTCGCCTTACGGATATAGTCAAGCAATGAAGTCTTACCGTGGTCAACATGTCCCATCACCGTAACAATCGGAGCGCGCGGTTCCAGATCTTCCGGAGCGTCTTCCTCTTCCACAATAGCCTGAGCAACTTCCGCACTTACATATTCGGTCTTGAATCCGAATTCTTCAGCCACCAGATTGATTGTTTCAGCATCCAGACGCTGATTGATAGAAACCATGATACCGATACTCATACAAGTGGCGATTACCTGGTTGACAGAAACATCCATCATCGTTGCCAGTTCATTAGCCGTAACGAATTCGGTCAGCTTCAATACCTTGCTGTCCGCCATTTCCTGATCTTCCAATTCCTGCATACGGTTGGAAGCCATCTCGCGTTTCTCTTTACGATATTTGGAAGTCTTATTCTTACCTTTGGTTGTCAGACGAGCAAGAGTTTCTTTTACCTGCTTTGCTACATCTTCCTCGCTTACCTCCTGTTTGATAACCGGTTTCTTGAAGCGATCCTTATTATTATTTTTACGGTTATTATTGCCACCCTGGTTGTTGCCGCCACCATTGTTACCGCCTTTGCCTTGCACATTCGGTCGCGGAGCAGCAAAGCCCGAAGTAGCTACGTTGTTCACGTCCACCTTCTCTTTGTTGATACGGTTCCGTTTTTTCTTGTTTCCGGCCGCGTCAACATTATCTTTCACTCCACCCTTCTGCAGTTTCGAGTCATCCTTGCGAATCTCTTTAATGATAGCTTCTTTCATCAACTTCTTCTGATCCTGACGGATTTTCTCTTTCTCTTCACGTTCGCGGCGTTTCTCTTCCTTCGATTTTTTCTTAGGACGGGTAGACTGGTTCAATGCAGCCAAGTCAATCTGACCGATTACATTGATTTTCGCACCCAATTCCGGTTGACGGATCTTGAATATCTCTTCTTCTTTAGAAGTTTCTTTCTCTACCTCTACCGTTGTCTCCGGAGCTATTTCCGCCGATACTGCTTTCACAGGTTGTTCCATGCTGTTATGTTCTTCCGCCTTCACAGGTGCAACTTCTACCTTCGGCTCTTCTTTAATCACTTCCTCCACTACTTTTTCAACTTCTGCCGGTTGCTTTTCCACTATAGGTTCCGGTTCTTTCACCGGTTCCGGTTTTACAGCCTCCGGTTGCTTCACCGGTTCTGCCTGTTTGACCGGTTCAACTTGTTTAGCCACAGGTTCCGCCTGAACAGGCGCTACCACCTCTTCTACCTTCACCTCAGGTTCCTTCTTCACTTCCGGTTGAGCTACTGGACGTTCTTCAACAGTTTCTTTCTTCTGTTCCGGTTCTTTCTCAACTTTCTCAGTTCTACGACCGTTCAATTTATCCAAGTCAATTTTCCCGACAGGTTTAAACTTCGGGCGTGCATCCTCCGGTACGACTGTTTTGATCACATCTTCCGACTTCGGTTTTTCCGGCTGCTTTTCAAAGCCTTCAATCGATACCGACGCCTTATTACGATCCTTATTCTGACGTTCCTGAATGAAACGCTCCGATTCAAGTCTAAGGTTCTTATCTGTACTAAACTCTTTTACGAGTATAGCGTATTGCTCCTCGCTAATTTTGGTATTAGGATTAGCCTCTACGGTATGCCCTTTCTTTTGCAGGAACTCAACTACCGTCGCGATTCCTACGTTCAAATCTCTTGTAACTTTGTTTAA
>ENA-USUK01002242-USUK01002242.1-human-gut-metagenome-genome-assembly--contig:-NODE-2242-length-13291-cov-5.019676_pt1 | contig 13291 bp, 11 predicted proteins | sample MGYA00250062_ERZ773400 | MGnify/ENA primary metagenome ERZ773400 (study PRJEB29103, sample SAMN06111961) | human gut metagenome | biome: human gut; feature: ankylosing spondylitis patient; material... | reverse complement strand
GCGAATGATGACGATATTGGAGGTCTTGTGGCAGAAGGCACAGAAAACAGCATCCCTAACGTCGTAAGCATCGCGGGGGTGGACCCCTCGGGCGGTGCGGGCGTTCTCGCCGACGTCAAGGCCATGAGCGCCTGCGGCGCCTATGCCTGCGGCGTCATCGCGGCCCTGACCGCTCAGAACACGCAGACCGTCACGGGCGTCATGCCCGTGCCCGCGACCTTCCTCAAGGAGCAGATCGACACGCTCTTTGACGACGTTCGCATCGACGCGGTCAAGATCGGCATGCTCGGCACGGTCGAGCAGATCGAGACGGTGGCCGACGCGCTCGTGCGCCGCAAGCCCCGCTTCGTGGTGCTCGACCCCGTCATGGTCGCCAAGGGCGGCAGCCGGCTGCTTGCGGCTGACGCCGTCGACGCCTTGAAGGAGAGGCTCCTGCCGCTCGCCACCATCATCACGCCCAACCTGCCCGAAGCCATGTGCCTTCTCAGACGAGAAGAGGACGTGACGGAGGAGGAGTTCCCCGAAGTCGCCCGCGAGCTCTGGAAGCTCCTCGGGCGTCGAAACGCCTGGGTCTATCTCAAGGGCGGCCATCTTGAGGGCGAGTCCGCCTACGACCTGCTCTTCAACAACGTCGTCTCGGTTCCCTTCACGGCTCCCCGCGTACCGACGAAGAACACGCACGGCACGGGCTGCACGCTTTCGTCCGCCATCGCGGCCTTCCTGCCGCAGTCGGTCGACGTGCCCGAGGCCTGCCGCCGCGCCAAGGAGTACCTGACGGGCGCCGTCCGACACGCAGGCGAGCTCGACGTCGGCCACGGCCACGGTCCCACGAACCACTTCTGGCGCCTCTGGAAGGAGAGGGTGTAAAAATTTGTAACGTCTCCTTGACGGGGGATTGGGAAGGCTGCATAATCTCAATCCTCAACGGCGCATTAGCTCAGTCGGTTAGAGCAGAGGAATCATAATCCTTGTGTCCGCGGTTCGAGTCCGTGATGCGCCACCAGATTTCAAAAGCCCCGCCTTCTCCACTGAAGCGCGGGGCTTTTTTCTTTCCCGGCCGCAGGCCATGGTCCTGCGGCTCTAAACATCGTCCCCGGATCTAAACCGTGCAAGCGAAGAAACTCTATCTGCGCAGCTTCGGCTGCCAAATGAACGACTACGACAGCGGTCGCATCGCCGACCTTCTCAACGCCGAAATGGGCTATGAACGCACCGACGTGCTTGAGGAGGCCGACCTGGTCGTCGTCAACACCTGCTCCATTCGTGAAAAGGCTCAGGAGAAGACTTTCTCCGACCTCGGCCGCATCCGCGAAGTCAAGAAGACGCGTCCCGGCATGCTGATCGCCGTGGGCGGCTGCGTCGCGAGCCAGGAGGGCGAAAACGTCATCCGCCGCGCGCCCTGCGTTGACGTGGTCTTCGGACCGCAGACCCTGCATCGTCTGCCCGACATGCTTCGCGCCCGCGTTGAGACGGGCTGTCCCCAGGTCGACGTGAGCTTCCCCGAAATCGAGAAGTTCGATCATCTGCCCGCCCCGAAGGCGCATGGCGCCGCCGCCTTCGTCTCGATCATGGAAGGCTGCTCGAAGTACTGCTCCTACTGCGTGGTGCCCTACACCCGCGGCGAGGAGATCTCGCGCCCGATGGTGGACGTCCTCATGGAGGTCGCCCAGCTTGCCGATCAGGGCGTCAGGGAAGTGACGCTTCTCGGCCAGAACGTGAACGCCTATCGCGGCAAGATGCCCGACGGCTCGATTGCGGACTTCGCCCTGCTGCTTGACTACGTCTCCGAAATCGACGGCATCGAGCGCATCCGCTACACGACGAGCCATCCGCGTGAATTCTCCCAGCGCATCATCGACGCCTACGGCCGCCTGCCCAAGCTCGTCAACCACGTGCACCTGCCCGTGCAGGCGGGCTCCGACCGCGTGCTCGCCGCCATGAAGCGCGGCTACACCGCCGCCGAGTACGTCGAGATCACGAGGAAGCTCCGAGAGCTTCGTCCCGACATCTCGATCGCGACCGACTTCATCGTGGGCTTCCCCGGTGAAACCGCCGAGGACTTCGAGGACACGATGAAGCTCGTCGAGGAAGTGGGCTTCGACGCCAGCTTCTCCTTCATCTACAGCCCGCGTCCCGGCACGCCCGCCGCCCGTCTTCCCGACGACACGCCCTATGACGTGAAGCTTGCGCGCCTGCAGCGCCTGCAGGCGACGATCGACGCGAACGCGACCCGCATCAGCGAGAGCATGCTCGGCACCGAGCAGCGCGTGCTCGTGCTCGGCCCCGCGCGCAAGGGCGAGGGCTTCCTCATGGCCCGCACGGACAACAACCGCATCGTGAACTTCGAGGGACCGCTCTCGCTTGTGGACACGATGGTGCGTGTTAAAGTGACGGATGTGTATCCGCATTCGCTTGGCGGACAACTTCTGGACTGACTACCGACCTATGGCTAGTGAAAAGACCGTGCAGCCCGAAACGCTGCGCTACTCCGCAGATGCGGGAAACGCCGAGCTTTCCGCGCTTTGCGGCCCGCTTGACGAAAACCTGAGGCAGATCGAGACGATCCTCAACGTGCGCGTCAGCCGCCGCGGAGACGTCTTCCGCGTGACGGGCGAGCTTGAGGCCGCCCGCCGCGCCGTGACGGCGCTCGCAGCCCTGATGACCCGCGTCAAGAGCACGGGCGAGGAGCTGAGCGTCGACGACATCCAGTGGCACTTCGTCGGACATGACGACGAGTACCGCAGCGGCGCCGCGTCCGATCCCGAGGGCGCCGTCGACGACGTCGACCTCAAGGTCCGCCGCCGCGACCTCCAGGGCCGCACGCCCAACCAGCGCCTTTACCTCAAGGCCATCATGGGGCACGACATCAGCTTCGGCGTCGGTCCCGCCGGCACGGGCAAGACCTTCCTCGCCGTCGCCGCGGCCGTCGACGCCTTCGAGCGCGGCACCGTCGAGCGCATCGTGCTCACGCGCCCCGCCGTCGAGGCGGGCGAGCGTCTCGGCTTCCTGCCCGGCGACCTGACGCAGAAGGTCGATCCGTACCTGCGTCCGCTCTACGACGCGCTCTTCGATCTGATGGGCTTCGAGAAGTCACAGCGCCTCATGGAGCGCCAGTCGATCGAGGTGGCGCCGCTCGCCTACATGCGAGGCCGCACACTCAACAATGCGTTCGTCATCCTTGACGAGGCCCAGAACACGACGCCCGAGCAGATGAAGATGTTTCTCACTCGCATCGGCTTTGGTTCCAAGGCTGTGATCACGGGCGACGTGACGCAGATCGACCTTCCGAAGGGCGTTCCGAGCGGCCTGAAGCATGCGATCCGCATTCTTGACGGCGTGCGCGGCATCGAGATCACGCGTTTCACGTCCAAGGACGTGGTGCGCCATCCGCTCGTCGCGCGAATCGTCGACGCTTATGAAGAGGCCGCCAAGCAGGATGAGCTTGCGGCCAAGGCCAGAAAAGAGGTGAAAGAATGAGCGAACCTGCAGTGAAGTTTTCGTTCCAGAACGCGGCCGCTTTCCCGCAGCTGCCTTCGCGCTCCGTGATGATTCGCTGGATGACGCGCGCCTGCGAGCTTCCGACGATGATGACGGTCCGCTTCGTCGACCAGGAGGAAGGCTACGAGCTCAACCACTCGTACCGCCACCGTGACTACGCGACGAACGTTCTGACGTTCAACTACACGACCGAGCCCGAGGTGACCGCCGACGTGGCGATCTGCGTGCCCGTCGTCGAGCGTGAGGCAGCGGAGCAGAACAAGGAGTTCCGCGCGCATCTCGCACACCTGCTCATCCATGCGGTTCTGCATGCCCACGGGTATGATCATGTTACGCAGGAAGAGGCTGAGGTCATGGAGGCTCGCGAAACCGAGCTCATGCTCTCCCTCAAGTTCCCCAATCCCTACAGCGACCGCATCGGCCTGGTGCACGACTGACTCTGACCAAGTTGAAAACAAGCTGTTCCGGCAAATATGTCCAGTTCCTCTGAACCTCCCAGTCCGACCTTGGGCCGTACTTTTCTTGACCGTCTTACCTCCGTCTTCCACGAAGAAGAGCTCAACGACCGGGCCGACGTGCTCGAAGTGCTCGGCGAGGCCCGCCGCCGCAATGTGATCGACGACGAAGTGTTCTCCATGATGGAGGGCGCGATGGCCGTTTCCGAAATCAGAGCGGGCGACCTGATGGTGCCCCGCTCCCAGGTGCAGGCCGTCGACTTCTCGGAGCCGCGCGAAGTCTGGCTTCCCGCCCTCATTGCCTCGGGGCACTCCCGTCTGCCCGCCGTCGAGGACGATCTGGACAACGTGCTCGGCATCCTGCACGCCAAGGACCTGCTGCAGGTGCTTATGAATCCCGCGGTTGATCCGAAGACGCTTCTGCGTCCCGCCCGCTTCATTCCGGAAACGCAGCCGATCAACGTGCTGTTGCGAGACTTCAAGGAGACCCGAAGCCATCTGGCCCTCGTCATTGACGAGTTCGGCAGCATCTCCGGCCTCATCACCATCGAGGACGTGCTCGAGCAGATCGTGGGCGAGATTTCCGACGAGTTCGACCATGACGAAGAGGGTAGCAACATCGTCGCCGACGGCGAGGGCCGCTGGCGCGTCAAGGCCATCACGCCAATCGAGCAGTTCAACGACTACTTCAAGTCGAACCTCGAGGACCAGTACTGCGAAACGATCGGCGGTCTCGTGACCGACCGCTTCGAGCATGTGCCGCACACGGGCGAGACCATCGAGGAGAACGGCTTCCGCTTCCGCATCCTCGGCGGCGACGACCGTCAGGCTCGTCTGCTGAGCGTCGAGAGGATCAAGTAGCGTGAGCGAGGCGTCGCACTGGTGGGAGCGCCGGCCCGAAGCGGCGGGCGCGCTCGGCGCCTTGGGCATGGGGCTTCTCTTTGGCACGAGTACGCCGGGTTTGGCTGTTGCCATCGACAGTACCAATTCTCCTCTGGCATCCATTGCTTACGGTATCGCATATCCGTTTGGAGTGATCGGCGTGATTCTGTTTGTCAAGCTGTTGCCTAAAATCATGCGGGTGGATTTAGATAAAGAAGCCCGTCGCCTGGAGATAGAACGTCGCGGACAATTCCCGGAATTGACTACTTGTATTTATCGCGTCACTAATGCGAATGTGTTCGATCGCAGCTTGGTGCAAATTAATGCGCGTGGTATGACAGGTGCTGTCATTTCACGTCTGAAACACAATGATGAAATATCCATTCCTACCGCCCATACGGTGTTGCATGAAGGAGACTACATACAAGCCGTAGGCAGCGAAGAGTCACTGGATCAACTGGCTGTGTTGGTAGGCAATAGAGAAGAAGGTGAACTGCCTTTGGATAAAACACAGGAAATAGAGTCTTTGTTGTTGACTAAAAAAGACATGATAAACAAACAACTGGGTGATTTGAACTTACAGAAAAACTTTGGTTGTACAGTGACTCGTGTTCGTCGAAGCGGTATTGATTTATCTCCGTCTCCCGATCTAGCCTTGAAGTTTGGTGATAAACTGATGGTAGTCGGTGAGAAAGAGGGACTTAAAGGAGTAGCCCGCCTGTTGGGAAATAATGCGAAGAAACTATCTGATACGGACTTTTTCCCCATTGCAATGGGTATTGTATTGGGCGTGTTATTCGGCAAAATAAATATCTCTTTCTCTGATAGCCTGTCATTCTCACCGGGACTGACCGGGGGAGTTTTGATGGTAGCTCTTGTGTTGAGTGCGATAGGTAAGACAGGACCCATTATCTGGTCTATGTCCGGACCTGCCAATCAGTTGTTGCGCCAGTTAGGTCTGCTTCTTTTCCTTGCCGAAGTGGGAACTTCTGCCGGTAAGAATCTGGTAGCTACCTTCCAGGAAAGCGGATTATTGATGTTCGGAGTAGGAGCCGCCATCACATTGGTGCCAATGCTTGTTGCAGCCATTGTCGGACATTTCGTATTTAAAATCAGTCTGCTCGATTTGCTGGGAACTATTACAGGAGGGATGACAAGTACTCCGGGACTCGCTGCTGCCGACTCGATGGTGGATAGCAATATTCCGAGCGTAGCTTACGCAACTGTTTATCCGATTGCCATGGTATTCTTAATTCTGTTTATTCAAGTAATAGCCTCGGCTGTATATTAACAGAATTTCATATAATAATTGATTGTTAAATAAATAGTTCGTATCTTTGCCGCCTCAAAGAAAAAAATGAGGTGAAACGATTGTTATTGAATATTACACGCTACTTCTTACCGATACTGTTTGTGTCGTATCTGGTAAGCTTCACATTCTTTGCCCACGTGCATGTGGTCAATGGCGTGACAATCGTCCATTCACACCCGTTTAAGAAAGGGGCGGCACATGAACATTCTACAGTCGAACTACAGCTGATTCATTGTCTGTCTCACTTAACGGCAGACGGTGCGGCTGTTGTTTTTGCTCTTTCCCTTTTTATTCCTTTCTTATTATGCTTGTTGCCCGGACGTTCGCAACACACTCACTATCACTGTCCGTATCATGGGGTAGTGGGACTTAGGGCACCCCCGGTTATTCGTTTCTCTATTCTTTAAATGATGATACCGTACCTTGCATGAGGTACGGGCATTATCTGTCTATCCATGTAAATACTTATCGAAAACGAATAACAAACGAAAAATGAAGAATTACATCTTTTCGCTTGTCTGCTTGTGCTGCACATTGTTGCCTGCCCTCGAAGGACAAGCTCATGAATATCCTAATCATCCCGAATTACGTAAGTCAGATGCCAATATCGTTGGCCATATTCTTGATAAAAATACAAAAGAGCATTTACCCTATATTACAGTCGCCTTGAAAGGTACGACCATCGGAACTGTGACCGATGCTACCGGGCATTATTTTTTGAAGAATCTTCCCGAAGGTAATTTTGTGCTGGAGGTCAGTTCGGTGGGATATAAAACCGTCAGACGGAATGTGACGCTGAAGAAAGGGCGTACATTGGAAGAAGATTTCGAGATAGAAGAAGATGCGGTTGCTTTGGATGGCGTAGTCGTATCTGCCAATCGTAATGAAACCACCCGCCGTCTGGCTCCGACACTGGTGAATGTAGTAGATTTGAAAATCTTTGAGAATACCAATTCTACGACTTTGGCGCAAGGCTTGAGCTTTCAGCCGGGTGTTCGTGTAGAGTCCAATTGTCAGAATTGCGGTTTCCAGCAAGTGCGTATCAATGGACTGGATGGCCCTTATACGCAAATCCTGCTCGATTCCCGTCCCATTTTTAGTGCGCTTTCCGGTGTGTATGGTATCGAACAGATTCCTGCCAGCATGATAGAACGTGTGGAAGTGATGCGTGGAGGCGGCTCGGCACTGTTCGGCTCATCTGCCATTGCCGGTACAATCAATATCATCACCAAAGAACCGATGCGCAACTCTGGTATGTTATCTCATACGATTACGGGAATTGGCGATGGCGACGTTTTCGACAACAGTACGGCATTGAATGCGTCTCTCGTGACGGACGACCAGCGTGCAGGTCTGTATATCTTCGGTCAGAACCGCCACCGTTCTGCGTATGACCATGACGGCGACGGATATTCCGAAATACCCAAATTGCACGGTCAGACAATTGGTTTCCGTTCGTTCCTGAAAACAACGACTTATTCGAAACTTACTTTTGAATATCACCACATGGAAGAATTCCGCAGGGGAGGAGACTTATTGAACCGCCCGCCTCATGAAGCGAATGTGGCGGAGCAGACCGAACACTCAATCAATGGCGGAGGACTGAAGTTCGATTATTTCTCCCCTAACGAGAACCATCGTTTCAATGTGTTTGCATCTGCACAGCATATCAATCGCGACAGCTATTATGGTCCAGGTGACAGAGACCCTTTGGATGCTTACGGAAACACCACTGACTTGAACTGGATGGCAGGCTCACAGTATGTCTACAGCTTCGGCAAATGCATCTTCATGCCTTCCGACCTGACTGCCGGAATAGAGTTCAATCAGGACAAACTGGAAGATAACATGTGGGGATACAACCGCACGGTAGACCAGAAAGTGAATATCGGTAGTGCTTTCCTTCAGAACGAATGGAAAAATGATCATTGGGGATTCCTGATTGGCGGCCGTTTGGATAAGCATAATCTGATTGACCATGTGATATTCAGTCCGCGTGCCAACTTGCGTTATAATCCGACAGAAAACATCAATCTTCGTTTTAGTTACTCATCCGGCTTCCGTGCTCCGCAGGCTTTCGACGAAGATTTGCATGTGGAAAATGTAGGCGGTAATGTAGCGATGGTTGAACTGGCGGATAATCTGAAAGAAGAAAGATCACAGAGCTTGAGTGCTTCGGCAGATATTTATCATCGTTTTGGTGCGTTTCAGGTTAACTTCCTGGTAGAAGGATTCTATACAAAGTTGTCGGATGTTTTTGCCCTTACCGACGGAGAGGTAGTGGATGGAATTCTGACACGTACCCGTCACAATGCATCAGGAGCGCAAGTTCTGGGATTGACACTGGAAGGAAAGATGGCTTACCTGAATAAAATCCAAGTTCAGGCGGGAGTCACTCTGCAACAGAGCCATTACAGCAAACCGCACATCTGGAACAAAGAAGCTCCGGCGGTGAAGAAAATGATGCGTACGCCAAATACTTACGGCTATTTTACAGCAACCTACACCCCGATAAAACCGTTATCTATCGCTCTTTCCGGTACCTATACCGGTTCGATGCTGGTTCCCCACGAGCCGGTTCCGGGATTCCTTGAAAATCCGATAACGGTGAATACCAAAGACTTTTTCGATATCGGTTTGAAAGCTGCTTATGACTTCAAACTTTACAAGTCGATGAACCTCCAGTTGAATGCCGGCATACAGAATATTTTCAATGCCTATCAGGACGACTTCGATAAAGGAGCTGACCGTGACTCCGGCTATATCTATGGTCCGTCACTTCCGAGAAGCTTCTTTGCCGGGGTGAAGATCAGTTATTAAGATTCGGTTAAGATTTAAAATCGTTATAAATAGGGATTGTTTTGCATGGAGACAATCCTTATCTTTGCAAAAAAACAAACTAAACCCTGACTTTACTGCACAGAATAGATGTGCAAGATTACCGGATGAAACAATTGTACCTACATATAATGAAGTGGTTTTTGCCTGTACTGTTTATCTCGTACATGGCAGGAATCACTTTATTTACTCACTCCCATGTAGTAAACGGGGTAACGATTGTCCATTCGCATCCATTTAAAAAAGGCAGTGAACATAGCCATACGACGGTTGAATTCCAACTCATTCACCTGTTGAATCATGTATTGGTGACAGACAGCGGATTAATACCTACATTCGCGGTCGCTGCTTTATCTCTATTATGTATCCTGTTTATCCGCCCGCAAGTTGAGCCATATCACCGTTCTTGTCCGGGCGTCATATCTCTTAGAGCACCTCCTGTCGCTTAGTCTATCTTTTCGGGAACAGTATTCATCAGTTAGGAACAACGATTAATGATCGCTGCTTCCCTTTCCCTTATTATTATTTTTGATTTTAAACATTAAAAGACTAACGACAATGAAGAAATATCTTTTAGTCCTGGCCGGCCTGTATTGTGTCCTGTCATACGCATTGGCTGAACATCCGGACTACCCTGAACTGAAAAAATCCGATGCGAACATCATAGGCCATGTACTGGATAAGAAAACGAAAGAGCACCTTCCTTACATCACCATTGCACTGAAAGGAACAACGATAGGAACCGTGACCGACGCTACCGGACATTATTTTTTGAAGAATTTGCCGGAAGGTAACTTTATACTGGAGGTTAGCTCGGTCGGCTACAAGACCGTGACCCGCAACGTGACTCTGAAAAAAGGAAAGACACTGGAAGAGGATTTTGAAATAGAAGAGGACGCGATTGCTTTGGATGGGGTAGTGGTTTCCGCCAACCGCAGTGAAACGACGCGCCGTTTGGCTCCTACTTTGGTAAATGTCGTCGATCTGAAACTATTTGAAACGACTAACTCTTCCACTTTATCGCAAGGGTTGAACTTTCAGCCCGGTGTACGTGTAGAGACAAACTGCCAGAATTGTGGCTTCCAGCAAGTCCGCATCAATGGACTGGACGGACCGTATACGCAGATTTTGATAGATTCCCGTCCCGTATTCAGTGCCCTTTCCGGAGTGTATGGCCTGGAACAGATTCCCGCCAGCATGATTGAACGCGTAGAAGTGATGCGTGGGGGAGGTTCCGCCTTGTTCGGCTCTTCGGCCATTGCAGGAACCATCAATATAATCACCAAAGAGCCTTTGCGCAATTCCGGCCAGCTGTCGCACACCCTTACTGCTTTAGGGGGCGGCTCCTCATTCGATAACAATACCTCCCTGAATGCTTCATTAGTGACGGACGATCATCGTGCCGGACTGTATATCTTTGGTCAGAACCGTCACCGGTCCGGATATGATTATGACGGAGACGGATTCACCGAACTACCTAAATTGAAGAATCAGACAGTGGGCTTCCGCTCTTATCTGAAAACAAGCACTTACTCCAAACTAACCTTCGAATATCACCACATGCAGGAATTCCGTCGGGGAGGGGATATGTTGGACCGTCCTCCTCACGAAGCCCATATTGCAGAGCAGTTGCAACATTCGATTGATGGTGGAAGTTTGAAGTTCGATTATTTCTCGCCAGATGAAAAGAACCGTCTAAGTATCTTTGCGTCAGCCGCCAATACAGATCGGGACAGTTATTACGGACCGGGTAACGATCCTCTGAAAGCCTATGGAAAAACAACGGATTTAACCGCTATGGGCGGCGCGCAGTATGTACATACGTTTGATAAGTGTTTTTTTATGCCTTCTGACCTCACGGCAGGACTTGAATATAACCGTGATCGTCTGAAAGATAATATGTGGGGATATGACCGCCACACGGATCAGACGGTAAATATTTACAGTGCTTTTCTGCAGAACGAGTGGAAGAACGACCGTTGGGGCATTCTGATCGGTGGTCGTCTGGATAAGCATAACATGGTAGATAATGTCATCTTTAGCCCCCGTGCCAACTTGCGTTTCAACCCGACACAGAATATAAACCTGCGTTTGAGCTATTCATCCGGATTCCGTGCTCCGCAGGCTTTTGATGAAGATATGCATATTGAAAATGTGGGCGGAACAGTGGCAATGATTGAGCGTGCGAAGAACTTGAAAGAAGAGAAATCCCAAAGTTTCAGTGCGTCCGCAGATATGTATCACCGTTTCGGAGTATTCCAGACGAATTTCTTGATCGAGGGCTTTTATACAAGACTGACAGATGTCTTCGTGTTGGGCGAACCTTATGACCGTGGCGATGGGATATTGGTAAAACCACGCAGTAACGGTCCCGGCGCGAAAGTGATGGGGCTAACGCTGGAGGGCAAAGTGGCTTATCTTTCCATCCTGCAAATACAAGCGGGACTCACTTTGCAACGCAGCCGATACGATGAACCTCATAAATGGCATGACGACGCACCGGCAGAAAAGAAAATTTTCCGTACTCCCGATACATATGGTTACTTCACAGCTACTTATACTCCCATCAAACCTTTATCCATTGCCCTGTCAGGAACTTATACCGGGAGAATGTTAGTGCAACGCATGGATATCACCGCCGAGAACGCCGAACTGGGCGCAATGCCCGAACGAAAGGCGGAAGCCATCCGTACACCCCGTTTCTTCGATTTGGGAGTGAAACTGGCTTACGACTTCAAGCTATGCAAAACAGTCGATTTGCAACTAAACGGCGGAGTTCAGAACCTCTTTGAGTCTTATCAGAAGGACTTTGATAGAGGAGCTAATCGGGATTCCGGCTATATTTACGGGCCTTCTCTGCCGAGAAGTTTCTTTGCCGGAGTGAAGATTAGCTATTAGGTTGTTTCTATACGATTTTGCAGACTTGTCGAATTTTACAGGGTGTAACTAGTCGGTTTCTCGTCAAGATTCATTAACTTTGTCGGGAAAATAAATGCTAAGCAATGGATATACCGGCTTTACACACACTAACAAACGGCATTATTATCGGAATATGTCTGTCTATATCTTTCGGTCTTGTCTGCTTCAAGCAGATGGCGCACGCCATTAATCCCAAATACAGGCGTGCATGCCATTTCTTCATCGCTGCTTCTCTCATTATCGCTGCCGGTCATTTGGCGGAGTTGCTGGTTGACGGGTTCGGCGTATACCGGTCGTTGGACTTATTCTCAATATTGGTGTTGGTGCTTGCTTCTTCGCAGGCGTTGATGTTCACGTTTATGTTGATATTGCTGTTCGACAGCAGATACGTCACTTTTGCCAATGTGATGAAGCATGCGGCGCCTTCGCTCGTTTTCATTCTGCTGTATGTGGTGAGTTGCTGCATTGAAGCGGACGTCTGTGTATATTCTTTAGCAGAATGGCGTGCGTGTGTCGTTCACAATCTCCCGTTGGCAGTGCGGACCTTGTTCGGTGTCACCTATACCGTACAACTGTTCGTTTACGTCCGCCTCTTTTTCAAAAAAAAACAATCGTTTTTTTGTAATCGGTTGGTAGATAAGACTTAAAGAGTAGAAAGTTCGGTAGCCGGTAGCGATTTGGTAGCTGTGCGGGTTTCGCTGCATTGCTTCGCTCTGCTCTTGGAACTGATGCAAATATACTAATTTTGACCGAAAAAGGGAAATGTTTCGGGGATTTTTTATTTTTCGGGATTACCGGATTACAGGAAAAGCATAAAAGCAGGAGGCGGTGCAAGAAACGAGGTTGCACCCGTGGTTTTACCCGAAGTGTAAAGTGTTGATTTTCAGTGTGTATTTCTGTGGTGCAAGGTGCAGCTATATTTATATATATAGCTGCACCTTGCACCAGCCACACAGAGCTGTTTTGCGGCTTGCACCGATATTCTTTTAAGTTGCTGTAAATGAGTTGGTTTTGAATTTTTGTGTTTGTTTCGGGGAAAGGTGGGATGAACGGGGTGTTCCGATAGGGCTTGATTGCTTTGTGTTTGCCCTGCAAGGGCTTGGCAGGCGGGGGGCTGGAATGTCGGGCTTAGGGCAGTCTTGAGGCTTTTATTCAATCCTTTGCCCTTTGCGGTCGATGTAATACCAATCATCGCTTTCCCAATAGTGGTATTCCCCATCCGAACCGGGAGCTTCTTCCAGTTCTCCCGTGTCGGTTACTTTCGCCTTCCCGTTCTCGAAAGGAAAGCCAAAAGCGAAGCGTGGTTCTACGAGGGTATTGCCATGCTCGTCCGCATATCCGATACGCCCTTTTTCATCGACGATGCGGTAAACGCCTTCCTGCACGG
>ENA-USUK01002225-USUK01002225.1-human-gut-metagenome-genome-assembly--contig:-NODE-2225-length-13356-cov-4.518036_pt1 | contig 13356 bp, 11 predicted proteins | sample MGYA00250062_ERZ773400 | MGnify/ENA primary metagenome ERZ773400 (study PRJEB29103, sample SAMN06111961) | human gut metagenome | biome: human gut; feature: ankylosing spondylitis patient; material... | reverse complement strand
ATACCTGCAGCAAGCATGTCTACGCCAAGATCAGCGATTGTCTTACATTCTTCAGGATCTGCACACTCACCTGGAAGGGTTTTACAAGCAAATACACCCATGGCCTGCTGAAGCTGTATAGTCAGCACGCAGTCAGTGCCATGAAGGGTGCTTACATGGAGTAAGGAGTGTAAAAACTATGGCAGAAGCAAGAAGTCTGGCCGATATCAAACTGGATAACGCCTATAAGTTCGGCGCTGGCCGTTACCTGCAGGAAGCAGGCGCCCTGAACCTGCTGGGCGGCGAGGTGGCACGTCTGGGCAAAAAGGCCCTGGTCATTGCCGGCCCCCGCGCCTGGGCAGCCACCGAAGGCAAGGCAGAAAAGAGCCTGAAGGATGCCGGTGTGGAGTTTGAACTCTCCCTGTACCCGGATCAGAACACCTACGAGCGCGCCAAGGAGCACGCCCTGCAGGCCCTGACCACTGGCTGCCAGGTCATCGTGGGCATCGGCGGCGGCCGCATCATGGATCAGGCCAAGGCTACGGCACACTTTGCAGGCGACCTGCCCATCGTGGAGGTGCCTACCTCCATTGCCACCTGCGCGGCATTTGCCCCGCTGAGCGTCATGTACACTGCCGAGGGTGCCTCCCTGGGCAGCCTGCGCTATGACCACGAGGTCAACGCCATCGTCATGGACATGGACGTGATCTGCAAGGAGCCCCCGCGCTACGCAGCCAGCGGCATCATGGACGGCATGGCCAAGATGATCGAGATCCAGAACGGCCGCAGCGAGATCCTGCTGGACGATGTGAGCATCGGTCTGTTCACCGCTTACACCATCGCCGAGATGGCTTACCATGTTTACGAGAAGGAGGCCCATCAGGCCTGCCATGACATCGCCGAGGGCAAGCTGACCAAGGCCGTGGAGGATATCGCTTACCTGAACGTTGCCGTGGCCGGCATTGTCAGCGGCGTGAGCAAGGGCTTTGGCCAGACCGCTCTGGGCCACGAGACCTACGAGCTGGTGCGCACCCACTTCACCCAGGAGGCAAAGCCCTACCTGCACGGTGAGATCGTGGCCATCGGCGACTGCCTGCAGCTGGCCTTCAACGGCCATCCGGAGCAGGTGGCACCCTTCCGTGATTTCATGCGCAGCATGAACATGCCCCTGACCCTCGAGGACATCGGCATCGACCCGAACTCCCCCAAGATGGAGAACCTGTTCCAGGATCTGTTCCACAGCCCCTTCATGGAGCCCACCGCAGAAAATGAGGCACGCCTGCGCAAGGCCATGCACTATCTGTCTGCAGACTGATCCCCGCAGCATTCCCTGAACCGCAATGACAGCGCCCCCTGAACCGTCTCGGACGGCGCAGGGGGCGCTGTTTTGTCTTTTTGGCACAAAGAAGCCCCGAAATCCTCTTTTCCTTTTGTGGCTTTTCCGCTATACTAGAGGTGCAGGAATTCCAATGGTACAAGAAGGTCATCGCATCCAACGGCGAGGATCTGGACTGAACCTGAAATTGCAGACGCTGCCGGGCGTTCCCGGCGTGAGGGCTCCGCTTCGGCGGGGCCCTTTGCGTTCTGCCCGGCAGGTTTTGGACGAATCGGCTGAAAAACAGCAAAATTCGGTCAGAATGCGCTAGAATGCTGGACAGCATCCTGTGAATTGTGGTAGAATTGCAATAGAATGCGTGGAAGCGCAAAACCGATGCTGCGCGGTGAACGCAGCAAAGATGAAAGATGAAAGAGGTCGTTTGTGATGAAGATTATTCGTGCAAAGGATTACGCAGACATGTCCCGCAAGGCAGCAAACATTATTTCCGCACAGGTCATCATGAAGCCCAATTGCGTGCTGGGTCTGGCCACCGGCGGCACCCCGGTGGGGGCCTACCAGCAGCTGGTGGAGTGGTACAACAAGGGCGACATTGATTTCTCGGAGGTCACCACCGTGAACCTGGACGAGTACCGCGGCCTGCCCAAGGACCACCCGGAAAGCTACTGGAGCTTCATGCACCGCCACCTGTTCGACCACGTCAACATCAACCCCGCCCGCATCAACCTGCCGGACGGCACCAACCCCGATGCGGACGCAGCCTGCGCCCAGTACAACCAGATCATCCACAGCGTGGGCGGCATCGACCTGCAGCTGCTGGGCATCGGCCACGACGGCCACATCGGCTTCAACGAGCCGGGCGAGGCCTTTGAGCTGGAGACCCACTGTGTGGACCTGACCCAGGAGACCATCGAGGCCAACAAGCGCTTCTTTGACGGCAACGTAGACCTGGTGCCCAAGCAGGCCTACACCATGGGCATCAAGACCATCATGCAGGCCCGTAAGGTGCTGATGGTGGTCAACGGCACCGGCAAGGCCGAGATCGTGAAGAAAGCCTTCTTCGGCCCGGTCACCCCGGAAGTGCCCGCCAGCATCCTGCAGATGCACCCCGACTTCACCCTCGTGGGCGACGAAGAGGCCCTGAGCCTGATCTGATCGGTTCCCCAAAGCATGTTTCTGCCGCCGCACGGCCCTGCCACCGTGCGGCGGCTTTTTTCTGAGCAGGGGAATTGTAACGCGGCAAAATATACAGTATACTGGAACAAAAGCCACCACGAGGGAGGGGCGGCCGATGTTCAGCGAAGAGATGATCTGCAGCCTGAATGATCTGGAGCTGGAAGTTTATAAGTATGTTGTGCGGAACGCGGACAAGGTGTGCTATATGCGCATCCGGGAGTTTGCGGATGCCGCCCATGTGTCTACCTCCACCATCCTCCGGTTCTGCAAAAAGGCGGGCTGCGACGGCTACGCGGAGTTCAAGATCCGGCTGCGCCAGCATCTGGAACAGGCAAAGCAACCGCCGGTCAAGGACGATGTGTCGGAGGTCATCGACTTTTTGAAAAAGACCTGCTCGGCGGAGTTTGAGCAGAAGCTGGACATGCTGACCAGGGTCATCTTTCAGGCCCGGCACATCTTTTTTGCAGGCAGCGGAAGTTCCGGCCTGCGGGCAGTGCCAACATGTGCTCCTATGTGGCCGGTCAGCATGGCCGCAACAAGCCGTTTTATCAGGATTACTCCTTCCGCAAGGAGTACATGAGCGTGGGGAATCTGGTGCACAAGCACGCGTACCTGGATGCGGAAGCATAAGCCGAACACAACACGAAAGGGCCTCCCCGGAATGGGGAGGCCCTTTCTATGCGTTTACGACTTGACGTGGATCACGTTGGAAGGGAAAAGCATCAATGCTTTTCCTTGTACTTGAGGCTGGCGAATGCGCCTGCGATGGTCAGCAGCATGCCGCTGAATGCCATGCCCAGAGCGGCCATCCAGTTCACGCCGGTCTGCGGCAGTGCATCCTGCACAGCGGGCAGGACCGCGTCAGACGGCAGGACCGGAGCGTCCGGGGTGGCGTCCTGCACGGGCGGCAGCTCGGGGGTCTCCGGGGTCACGACTTCGTCCGGGGTCTCGTCCTCCACGGGCGTTTCCGGCGGGGTGACGGGCGGGACGATGACCGTCTCTTCGCCGTTCACGGTGACCGTGCGGGTCTCGATGGAGGTATAGTTGTAGCCCACATGGGCGTCGGTGGTGGTCACGGTCTCCTTGGACACTGGCGTGGTGTTCACCTTGTCCGTGGTGCGGTGGGTGTAGGAGACGCTGCCCTCGTCGTGCTCCTTGCTGCCGGAGCCGGAGAAGATCTTCTTCAGCACTTCGGTAAAGGTGGTGTAGTGGCCTTTGCCGGTACCGGATCCTTCGACCGTTTCGCTCTTCTTCTGCGTATAGGTACCGTCGAAGTCGCCGGAAGTATTTTCGCCGTAAGCCGTAGCACCCTCACCGGTTTTATGGGTGGTGGTCTGCTTGTTCAGCTCCAGAAGGCGCTTGGCGAAGTCCTGCGAGCTGCGGATGCTCAGCGGGGCGGTGATGGTCTTGATGGTGGATTCGGTCTGACCGACGACCTTGCCCTCACGCACCTGGGTCAGCTCGGAGATCATCAGGTCATAGCCGCCGACGTAACCCCAGGTGCCGTCCTGGCGCTTGTAGGTGCTGTTGATGCAGGTGTTGGCATCGCGGGACATATAGCCGTAGGCGGTCAGCTCAGAGGACTTGAGATAGACCTGATAGCCGCTCTCACCGGTGCTGTTGGTGCCGGTGGTTCCGATCTTCACAACGTAGGTGCCGACGATGGCATTGCGCTCTTTCGTGGTCAAGTCCCTATAGGTCTTGCTGCTGCCGGTTGCCTTCAGGTAAGCGTTAATGGCCTCATCCTCTGCGCTGATGCCGGGGTTCCAATAGTCGCCCCACTGACCCTGATACAGCTTGATGCTGCCATCTTTATCTTTGATAGGATCATAGGCGACAGTGCCGGTTAGCTTGTAGTAGGCACTCTTGTCAGGGTTTTTATTGGGGTTGCCGCGGTCATACTCGTAGTGGCCGTCGCCCTCGCCGCCCTCGTCATCCCAGCTGATCTTGCTGTCCAGGCCGACCGTCTGGTTGTCCTTACCGTTGACCAGTTTTCCGGCATCGTAGTTCCACTCCAGCTTCAGATTCTTGCTCACCAGCACGCAGTCGGTCTGGTTGACCTTGCCGTCCTCATCCGGCAGCAGATCCAGCTTGGAGCCGGAAGCGAGGTCGAGGTGGCCGATGTCGTCGCGCTGCTCTTCGGAGTGCACAGTGTTACTATCAACACGAACTTCATGGCCGTTAGCGTCTGTATAGTAATAATAGCCGCCCCACCGAGTCCATTTCCAATAGACCTCAATTTTGGAACCATCCGGTGCCTTGCTGAAGTATTTGAATTCATCCGTCTTTTCACCGGAGTAGTAGTTCTTCTTGGTCTCTTCGTAATCAGAACCCTTGTTGGCAACGTAAGTGGAGTTCTTGGCGATCCGCTCCTGCTCCTGCAGAGCCTTGATCAGCTCATCTTTGCTCATGTTATCGGGCGAGATGGCCTTGGTGAAATACTTGATGATATCTTCCTTTTTGGTGGTGGAATCGATCTTCGTTTCACCGATCCGGAGTTCCTCGCCGGGCTGAAGTTTGCTCTGGATCTCCTGGATCTGCTTCCACAGCTCGTCGTATGCCTTCTCAAGATCCTTATCGTCCTTGATGATGCCGGTGACACTGGAGGAGGTGTGCACATCCTTCCGGACGGTGAGGGTCTCGCTCAGGGTGCTGTAATCCACGGTGATGGTTTCGTCACCCTTCGTGAAGGTCGCGGTCTTGCCGTCGGCGTTCAGTCGGATGCTGTCAGCGGAAACACTGTATTGGCCTGCCAGTGCGGTCTGGATCTCATCAGGGGTCAGCGGAGCACCGGCCTGTTTGGTGAAGGTGTAGGTGGTCTTTACGCCGTTTTTGTCCTCGACCGTGCAGGTGTAGCCGTCATTGGTTTTGGTCACATTGCGGTAGATGTTTCCGTCCACCGTAATGGTGCCGGCCTTTTCGTCGATCGACCAGTTCTTGCCGCCGGGAATCACCAGCTTGTCGTTAAGATCCTTGGTGTCCGTCTTTGTGGATTCAGAAAGTGTGCCGATCGTCCATTCCACGCGCTTGATGCCGGAGAAGTCCATGCTGCCGATATCGATGTTATAACCTGCAGCTTTCAGCTCATCTTCGTTCTTATATTCGGGGTGCTGTTTCAGCAACTCCGCCCATGCGATATCTGCCTTCTCCGCATCGCTGAGGGAAGCGGACGATTCCGTGATCGTGCAGGTACGGGTGATCTTGGTGCTGGTGCCGTCGGGCGAGGTCACGGTTTCTTCTTTTTTGTAGGTCGTGGTGCCCTTCTCCGTGTCTATGCCGTCGAACGTCCAACCTTCGAGAGAGGGAAGTTCACCGCTGCCGGGCTTGACGTAGGTGCCGTTGAGGGAACCGCTCTCAGTCCACGTATTCGAGCCGGTCACATAAGCGGTACCGGTGACGGTGTAGTCCTTGACGTCCTCGCGGGTCTCGGTGTCCTTGCTCGAATCGGGAGTGCCCAGATCGGTGGAAACCGTTGCCCCATTATAGCGGAGGGTGACAGTATGAACATTGCCGTCTGCATCGGTATAACTGAGATTGAGCTGGCCTTTGCCGGTGGGATCGATCGTATTCAGCTGGTTCTTGAAATCCTCGCTGTCCACATTGATGCCGGTTTTCTTGGCGGCATCCGTCAGAGCGGCCTTGATGGCTTCCAGCTTGGCAGTTTCCTCGGCACTCTTGATGCTTTCCTGACCGCCTTCGACCTGGCCCTCATTCTTGGTGATCTCGGTGACCGCCACGGTGTAACTCAAAGTCTTGCGGACGGCTTCCATCTGGTCAAGGTTCAGCTTTTCGCCCTTGTAGTAAACGCCGTTGGCATCGGCGGTAAAGCCCTCGCCCAGACGATTTGCCAGCTGCTCGTTGGTGAGCGGCTTGGTGTTTTCCGTTTTCTTGACTTTATAGGTATATTCCTTGCCGTCCACGTTTTCCGTATAGACATACTCGCCGGTAACGTTGTTATAGTACTCGTCTTTGAGCATTTCGCCCAGCTTCTCCGAAGAAATCTCGATGACATCCGTCTTGGTCTCGTCGGTGTTCTTGGCAGTGATGCTTGGCAGCTCGACCTTGGTGGTCAGATCCTTCTCATCAACATCTACGGTGCCCTTTTCCACCTTGAGCTTCAGCGTGGTCTCGGTGCGGGTCTTGACCGAATTGCCGGTGATCTCGTAGTAGGTAACGCGGGTGACGGTGTTGCCGTTCTCGTCGGTAGAGGTCTCTTCCTTTTTCAGGGTATAGGTGGTGTTGCCCTCGTTGTCGGTCTTTTTCTCCACGCCGCCCTCGGGGACGTCCAGCAGCTTGGCGATGTCCTCAGCGGCCATCTCCTTTTCTTCGGTCGGGCTGGTCTTTTTCAGGGTCAGCTCCTTGGAGTTGCCGTCCTCGGCGGGCTCGACCTTGTCCACGGTGTAGTCGCCCAGCTTGGCATCCTTATCGGTTTTCCAGTCCGGACGCACATCCTTGCCAAGCTCGTCGTCGAGGTTGATCTCTTCGCCCTTCTTGGTGTCGGTGATGGTGGTGGAGGAATCGGCCTTGCCGGTGCCGGTGGTGGTCGTAGTCTCGGTGCCGGTGGTCTCGGTGGGAGTGGTGATGGTGGTGTTGCCGTCCTCATCCTTGCCCACCACGGGGTCGCCCTTCTTCACTTCGGCGTCAGGGTCCACAACGGTGGTGCTGGAAGAGCTGTCGGGGGTCTCTTCCTTGGTGGCGGTGCCGATCTTGCCGTCCTCGCCGGTGACTTCGTCCTTCTTGCTGTTGTCGATCACGTCACCCTTCAGGTGGGTATCGCCCGGGGTCTCGGGTTCATCGGTCTCGCCGGGCTCTTCCGGCTTCGCAGCAGGTTTATAGTCAATGGTGATGTCATCGGTCTTGGTGCCGGGGCCGAACGCAGGGGCCTGCTCTTCGCTCTTGGCCTCTTCGTTCACCCGGGGGGGTAAACTCCTCCTGCTCTCCGACTTTCTCCTGCTTTTCCCCTTCCTCAGCGACGGGGGCGGGCGTGGAACTCTCGGCTACAGGTTCGGCCTGCGGGGCAGCGTTATCCTCGACAGAGTCGGGGCCTTCCACAGCATGGGCAGCCATGGGCTGTGCAGCGACACAGGCGGTCAGGGCTACGGACATGGCAGCGAGTTTCAGTTTTTTATTCGTCATGATTGATGGCTCCTTTCAAATGGTGTCAAGTCTTTTACGCATTACCACTGTCCCATAGGATGGACATATTTCGAGGCTTGCTATCCTGCTTCCTTTATACCATTTTCCGGTGTAGGTTGTCAAGAAAAAATGTGTAGAAACGCATGATTTGTGAAAACATTCCAAAGTCTGAATTGGATATTTTGCACAAATCACAAGAATTTGTTGCAGAAAAAAGAGAAACTGTTGCGGATGTGAAATGATGCGGTTGCGGTACTGGTGCAGAGTGTGCGGATTGTTGCGGAAAACCACTTTTTGAGGGACGGAATTTCTGGCAAAGAACCGGCTGGAATTTCTCCTGCCGCCCTGCTGCAGACGAAAAAGGCCCCCGGAAACCTGCGTCTCCGGGGGCCTTGCCCTCTTACCTTATATAGGGCAGTCGGCGATCACTGCTTCTGCTTCAGCCGGGCCATGTAGCTGTCGGCGGCCACGGCGGCAGCGGTGAAGCTGTTGTTCTTCCACCAGCTGATGAGCGCGGCCACGGTGGTGATGCCAGCGGTGACCAGCTGCTCCACGGTGGCGCTCTCGATGGGCAGCACGGGCTTGCCCATTGCGCTCAGCACCTGATTGGTCAGGGCCAGCAGGAGCACAGCGGTGCGGGCCAGGGTAGCGGCGGAGATCTTGTTGCTCAGTTCCATAAATCAGTTCCTCTCTTTCGTTCGTTCATGGTTCTCAAGGTCGGCGATGCGGTGGTTGGCCACCTTCATCTGCTCTTCCAGAATGGGCACGCGGCGGGCGAAATTGTTGTGCTCGCGCACCTCGCGGGTCAGCTCTTCCAGCTTGGTGTCGGTCACGGCCTGACTGCGGCTGTTGGCGATCAGCACCCCGATCAGGGTCACGGCACCGGCGATCAGGGCGGACAGGATGCTTTCCATTGGGTTCACCTCCTTCTTAACCTGTCCAGCGGCTTTTGGCGGGGCGGGTGTCCACATGGACCCAGCCCACAGCCCGTCCGGCCCGGGGCGGGTATCGGCCGATGCCGCCGGTGCCGGGCAGGCAGGTCTCTGCATAGGCGGCCAGCTGCTCCACCGGGATGCCCTGCACCCGGATGTCGGCAGCGCGCCCATACAGATGCTGGCTGTAGGCGGCCCCGCCCACGGATCTGTTGTGGGCGGCGGTGCGGTAGCCGCTGGTGATGACTACAGGGCGGCCGAAGTGGTCGCGGATCTTCTGCAGCAGGGCGGCAAGACTGCTGTCCACGAACACAGGGTCCGAGCCGTCCTTGCAGGCAAACTCGGCCACGGTGAAGTTTGCGCTCAGCTTCCGGGTGCCGTCCCGCGTGCGGGACCAAGCTTCAAGCATCGGCTTCCACCTCCGCCAGCAGGGCTTCCACGGTGCTGCGCAGACGGGCGGGCACCTCGTCCAGCGTCTTGATACCCTTGCGGATCAGGGCTGCATAAATTTTCGCCATCAATTTTCCTCCTTTTCTTCGTACAGCTCGCACAGGGCCACCTGAAGATCGGTGACACTGCTCTCCACGGCGGTCACCTGCGTCAGAAGGTCGGCAAGGGTGGGGTAGTGGTAGCCGTCAATCCAGAGTTCCAAAGGGAACACTGTTTTGTATGGAGAAACAACATGAAGGATGCCGTTTGTTTGGAATGTGATTGTAAAATTGATGTCACAGTCATAAGTTGTCGTGCCACCGCGTGCAATGCTTTTTTCAGTGTTATTACCGTAGCTGTTGTACTTGCCTTTGGTAATGCATATCTTATCAACATTGCCTGGAATCTGAACATCCCAAGTTGTGAATTTGTTAGGAGACGTCACATGGGTGTTCCACACCAGTCGCGCCTCCGACTTGACCGCCACGGCGGCAGCGATCTTATCATTGAGGGTCTTGCCGCTGAGGGTGCCGTCCTCGTCCACGTCCAGATAGTCGCCCACCTTCACGCCGCCCAGCTGGTCCGCCGTAGCGGGCGGCAGGGTGTACGGCGTGCCGAACTTGGCGTCGGCCTCCAGCCGGGTATAGTAGGCGGTCAGGTCGGCACCCAGCGTGCGCAGGGCGGCCGTCTTTTCCGCACCGGTCCATCCGGCGGCAGTGCTGGCGGTGGTGAGTGCTTTTTTTACGCCGTAGGGCAGCAGGGCCGGGGTGAGCGGCGCAAAGCCGGCGGTCATGCTGTCCAGCTGCTCGGCGGAGGCAGGCACAAGGGTCAGGGTGGCGTCCTCCCGCACAGCCACGCCGTATTGCGGGTCGATGCGCACCGGGCCGGGGGTCTTTGCGTCCGGCAGGGTGCTGCTGCGCACATAGGGCGTCAGGTCGGGCGGGGGCGTAGTGTCGGTGAGCAGGGCACCGGTGTCGGGGTTCACGCTCAGAACCCGCAGCAGGGAGCCGGCTACCGGCTGCGCAGGCCGGGGCAGGGCACCCACGTCCTGCGCACGCAGGACCACTACACCGCTTTTGCCGTTCACGCTCAGTACCTGACCGTCTGCCGGGGCCAGCTCTTCGGCGCGGGCGGCAGCAGCCTCGGCCCGGGATGCACACCCGGCCGCCGCGGTGCTGCTGGTGCTGGCCTGCCGGGCAGCAGTCTGTGCCTGTGCGGCACTGGAAGTGCAGCGTTCGGCGCTGGCCGAGGCGCTCTGGGCCGCCGTGGCGGCTGTGCTGGCACTTTCCAGCACGCGGGCCACGAACTGCTCGTACAGGGTGGGCGGCAGGTCCTCGGAGCCGCCGTCGGTGGGCAGGGTGGCATAGGTGTCGTACCGGCCGGGGCGGGTGTAGGCGGTGTAGCCGGAGCCGCTCACGGCGGCCAGCATCCACTGCCCACCGGTGCAGCCGGTGAGGCGGCGGTCCACCGTCACGCTGGCATCGCCGTCCAGCGGCACCGGGGCCAGCTGGGTGCCGTCGCTGCGGCGCAGGTACAGGGCAATGGCGCAGTCGGCCCAGCTTTCGGGCAGCTGGAACTGCAGCCGGTCCACGCCTTCCGCGTTCTGTGCGCCCAGGTGCAGGCGGCTGGGCTGCGGCAGGAATTCGGTGCCGCCGCAGGCTCGTTGAATGATCTGGATCTTCATGGTTTTGACCTTCCTTTCCGGTTTTTTATTTGATTGTACGCCGGGGCGCGCGGCAGCAGAAGTGTGTTCTTTTTCTCCGCAGATTTCTGGGCTTCGGCATTTTGCCGGAGGGGTGTTTTTGGGGGTAATTCGGGGGCAATTCCGGGTGCGGAAAATGCCCGGCGGCGGGCCTGGTTTTGTGCAGAAAACTGCGGTATTTGGCCGCTTGTTTCCGTGCGGGAGGGCCAGAAATGGGTCGTTCCGGGGCGTCCGGGACGGATGCAAATGTTAAAAATTCATGAACAGAACGTAGACGAAAAAAGGCGAAAAATCCGGAGGAAATAACTTAAAAAACAATATTTTGCAGGAAACACTGTTAAAATTGCACAAAAAAGAATGTCAAGCATCTAACAAAGTGGAGGCGCCCGATTTGACAAATCGGCTCCGGTCTGGTAAGATAATACCGCGCAACGGAGCAACGGACGTTGCAGCGTTTAAATTTTATCTGGATGAAGTGAAATGCCGTCTGAGCGGACGGTACGGTGCAGGCAATGGGGGCCTGTGCCGGGGGACGGAGCAATGTCCCGTTGGAACGGATTCCGACGCAATACGATGCTTGGCTTCCACAGCCGGAAAAGCATCGTATTTGATTGTGGAGCCTCTGGTGCTTCGCAGTCCCGGCGGCCGGGGTGCAATGCAGCATCCGCGGCCGCACCAAAAACAAGAAGAGAGGAGTTGTCTCGTATCGCTTCCGTAAACTTGAAAAAAGCATCCTCGGGCTGCAGATCTGCAGTCTCTTCCCGCGTGCTGGCGTTTTGTGTCATGGTCGTGTGCCTTGTGGCTACCCTTGGTGTGACCGCTGCGAATCTGCGGCTGACCTACGTCACCGACTCCAATGGGGCCAAGCAGGTGATCCTCACCTCTGCCACCGACCCCGCAAAGGTCATGAGCCTCTCCGGCATCCAGTCCGAAGAGGGCGACCAGGTCTATTACACGGCGTTCAGCGGCAACCTTGCCACCCTGAACATTGAGCGCGCATTCTCGGTGAACATCCAGGCCGACGGCCAGACCTACCCGGTGAAGATGGTGTACGGCACTGTGGCCGATGCCTTGCAGCGCGCCGGCATCACCCTGGAGGGCGATGACTACACCGAGCCTGCCCTGGACCGCCTGGTGACCGCAGGCACCCCGATCGTGGTGCACCGCGTGGACTATCAGGACCGCGTGGAAACGCAGGCCATCCCCTATGATACCGAGTATGTCTATACCAGCCTGTACTTCCGCAACACCGGGCGCACCACCACCGTGCAGCACGGTGCCGAGGGCCAGCAGACCGTGACCACCCGCGACCGCTATGTGGACGGTGAGCTGGAGAACAGCATCGTGGTAGATTCCACCACCACCGTGCAGCCCACGAACCATGTCATCAAGACCTACGGCGCGGGCGCACCCGTCTCGCCCCTGACCGGCCCGGACGGCACCACCAATGCCCCTGCTTCCTACAGCAAGGTGCTCACCGGCAAGGCCACCGGTTATTATTCTAAAACCGGCAAGGGCTCTTCCGGCCTTGGCCTTGGCTACGGCACCGTGGCCGTGGACCCGGATGTGATCCCCTACGGCACCAAGCTGTACATCACTTCTACGGACGGAAAGTTCGTGTACGGCTACGCGGTGGCCACCGACACCGGCATCGCGGTGCAGAAGGGTCAGATCCTGGTGGACCTGTTCTATGAGACCTACGCCGAGAGCGTGATCAACGGTGCCATTCAGGTGAATGTGTATGTGGTGGGCTGACCGGTCCGCCGCATGACCCCCATAACAGAAAAGGACCCCGCAGAGCGGAGCATTTGTACGTTTCTCCCAAAAGAGAGAGGTGCAGAGGCTCCGCTTTTTTTATTGCATTGGTAAGATTCACGATAAATTTTGCAAAAAATTGGCGGGTGTGTATATAAGGGAGAAATATTGAAGAAAAGATTATGGGTATTTTTCCAGAAAAGGCCTTGAAAAACCGGTCGGAATTCTTTAATATAAAAGAGTAAAAAGCTACAGGTGCGCGTATGCGGATCTGTACGGGGAGGAGCAGTCTATGAAACCGACCGAAGAAAAGATTCAGGGCAATGCATCGGATCTGCCGGTGTATCTGTTCAAGCAGGGCAACAACTGCGAGGCCTATCGTTACTTCGGCGCACATCTGGAAACACGCGCAGGCGAGCCCGGCGTCGTGTTCCGCGTATGGGCACCGCACGCTGTGGCCATCAGCGTGGTAGGCGACTTCAACAGCTGGAAGCCCGGCAGCCACCCCATGCACAAGGTGGATGGGGATTCTGTGTGGGAATTGTTTATTCCTGGCATGAAGGAATTCGACGTTTACAAATACTGCGTGACTACGCGTGCAGGCGACCTTGTCTACAAGGCCGACCCCTATGCGTTCCACGCAGAGACCCGGCCGTCCAACGGCAGCAAGGTCTATGATATCTCCGGCTTTGCCTGGCACGATGAGGCCTGGCAGGCCGCCCAGAAGAAGGCCGATGTGATCAACGGCCCCATGAACATCTACGAGATGCACGTCGGCAGCTGGAAGATGAAGGAGGGCAACAAGCCCTACAACTACGCAAAGCTGTTCGACCTCTGAAGGTTACGACAAGATTCCTCAGATTGGTATAGTTACCATCGAAGACGATGTAGAGATTGGTGCCAACACTTGT
>ENA-USUK01002214-USUK01002214.1-human-gut-metagenome-genome-assembly--contig:-NODE-2214-length-13427-cov-7.680599_pt1 | contig 13427 bp, 10 predicted proteins | sample MGYA00250062_ERZ773400 | MGnify/ENA primary metagenome ERZ773400 (study PRJEB29103, sample SAMN06111961) | human gut metagenome | biome: human gut; feature: ankylosing spondylitis patient; material... | reverse complement strand
CCGCCCACGATGAGGGCGTTGCGTACCGGCTGCACCGGCAGATGCAGCTGCTGGAAGAAGGCGTGAGCTTTTTCCTGCGTAGCAAGGAAGGTGACCTGATCGCCCTTTTGCAGCATAAAGTTACCGTTGGGGATGATGACCCCGCCCTCACGCTCCACCGCGCACACCAGAATATCGCTCTTGAGCCGGGTAGGGATCTCGCGGATGGCCACGCCGTTCAGCGCATCGGGCAGCGCAAACTTGATCAGCCGCACACGGCCGTCCGCAAAGGTATCGATCTTGCTGGCACCGGGGAAACGCAGCAGATGAGAGATCTCCTTTGCCGCTGCCATTTCCGGGTTGATGATGGCGGAAATGCCGATCTGCTTTTTGATAAAGTCCAGCTCGTGGCTGTAGGATGGGTTGCGCACGCGGGCAATGCCGTGGCAGTGGCCCGCCTTTTTGGCAAACATGCAGCAAAGCAGGTTCAGTTCGTCCGAGCCGGTGACCGCAATGAACACGTCCGCATCCTCAATGCCCGCCTCAGACAGGGTGGTGATGGACGAGCCATTGCCTACAATGCCCAGCACGTCGTAGCTTTCGGTCAGGTGCTCCACGCGCGCTTTGTTGGTGTCCACCACAGTCACGTTGTGGCCTTCCTCGCTGAGCTGGCGCGCCAGAGCCGTGCCGACCTTGCCGCCGCCCACCAGAATGATCTTCATAACAAGTCCTTTCTCCTTTGGCAGCCCCTTTTTCCGGGGCATACAAGTACAGTGTAGTATACCATATCCCGATGCAAAGTTCTACCGTTTGTCCCGCAAATACAGCGAATTGCTTAAAAAGCGACAGTTCTTTTGTGCAAGATGGCCTGTTCTCAGCGTGAAAGCGCAAAAAGGGACTGCCGCACAGCTTTGTGCAGCAGTCCCCTTGGGACGAAACGATTTAGAATGCCCACCGCGTACGCTCTGGGCATCCTCAGCGGAAAAAAAATTGTTATAAGAGCAAGGTCGGTCAGCCTGCGGGCTGCCCGACCTTGCATTTTCGCGGAAAACAGGGTTCTCCCTTGCTGTCCGGTCTCAGTACCGCTCTACGCCGTCTTTGGTGACAAGGGCGTACACCAGCGGGGCTTCCTCCGGCTTTTCAGCGCCGTACACAAGGCCGCTGCGGTACTCGGCTGCGGCAGCTTCAAACTTGTCCGCAACGCCGTAGAAGGTGGCAAGGCTTTCGCCCTTATGGACGTAGTCACCGCGCTTTTTGTGCAGGGTGATACCGGCGGCAAAGTCCAGCGGGTCGCCCTTTTTCTGGCGGCCTGCGCCCAGCAGCACGCTGGCAGAACCGATCTTTTCCGCATCGTTGGCCACAATGTAGCCGTCCTGCTCGGCCAGCAGTTCGTAGCTGGCGGCGGGCTGTGCAAACAGGCTGTAATCATCCAGCACCCGGATGTCGCCGCCCTGCGCGGCAAACATTTCCTTGCACTTGGCAAAGGCAGAGCCGTCCGCAATGACAGCCTCGGCCATAGCGCGGCAGTGGGCGGCATCGCCCTTGCCTGCCAGTACCAGCATGTTGGCCGCCAATTGCAGGCACACCTCGGTCAGGTCTGCCGGGCCGTGGCCTTTGAGCACGTCCATGCTCTCCATCACTTCCAGACTGTTGCCGATGTTGTGCCCCAGCGGGGTGTCCATATCGGTGATCATGGCAGCTACCCGGCGGCCATGGTGGGTGCCAATGGCGACCATCAGCTGTGCCAGCTCAATGCTCTGGTCAACAGTTTTCATAAAAGCACCGGTGCCGGTGGTGACGTCCAGCAGGATGGCGTCCGAACCGGAGGCCAGCTTTTTGGACATGATGCTGGACGCAATCAGCGGGATGCAGCTGACGGTAGCTGTAACGTCCCGCAGAGCGTACATCTTTTTATCCGCCACAGCGATACCCTCGCTCTGGCCGATGACCGACAGACCGATCTGGTTCACCTGTGCAAAAAACTCCTCCTGCGAGAGGGCGGTCTTTGTGCCGGGCACGCTCTCCATCTTGTCGATGGTACCGCCGGTGTGGCCGAGACCCCGGCCGCTCATTTTAGCGATCTTCACCCCGCAGGCCGCCACGATGGGTGCAATGACCAGCGTGGTCTTATCGCCCACGCCGCCGGTGGAGTGCTTGTCCACCTTGATGCCCGGAATGGGCGAAAGATCTACCATCACGCCGCTGTGCGCCATCACATCAGTCAGTTCGGCAGTCTCCTCATTGGTCATGCCGCGCAGATACACCGCCATCATCCATGCGGCCATCTGGTAGTCAGCCACTTCCCCGCTGACAAAGCCGTTGACAATAGCTTCCAGCTCCTCCCGGGTGTGGGTGCCGCCATCCCGCTTTTTTGCGATCAGATCATAAATACGCATCGTTTCACGCTCCTGTTCTTCTTACTTCTGTGGCGTTTTATGCCCGGATCTCCTGCCATACGCTCTTGCCGTCCAGCGTGGAGGCGTCCACTTCCAGATATTCGCAGATGGTCTGGGCGATGGTGCCGAAGCACAGCTTGGTGCCCAGATCCGTCCCCGCCTTCACACCCTTGCCGCAGACCAGATACGGCACATACTCGCGGGTATGGTCGGTGGTTTTGGTGTAGGAGGGATCACAGCCGTGGTCGGCAGTGATCATGAGCAGGTCGCCCTCCCGCATCCCCGGCAGGAAATCGGCCAGAAAACGGTCGAACTCCGTAGCGGCGGCAGCGTAGCCTGCCACATTGCGGCGGTGGCCGTAGAGCATATCAAAGTCTACCAGATTCACGAAGGCAAGGCCTTCAAAATCCCGGGTCTGCAGAGCCTTGGTAAAGGCGATGCCGTTGGTGTTGCCGGTGGTCTTGATCTTTTCGGTCACGCCCTCGCCGTCAAAGATATCGTAGATCTTGCCCACGGCGATCACGTCCTTACCGGCATCCTTCAGCAGATCCAGCATGGTGGCGCGGGGCGGCTTCAGGCTCAGGTCGTGGCGGTTGGTGGTGCGGTAGAAGGTATCCGCGCTGTTGCCCAGGAAGGGGCGGGCGATCACGCGGCCCACGCCGTACTTGCCCTTGAGCATTTCCCGGGCGATCTCGCAGTAGCGGTACAGCTCCTGCACCGGCACAAGCTCCTCGTTGGCGGCCACCTGAAAAACGCTGTCGGCACTGGTATAGACGATGAGGGCGTTTTCCCGCATGGCCTGCTCGCCGTAGTCCTTCAGCACCTGCGTACCGGAATAGGGCTTGTTGCACAGCACCTTGTGGCCGGTCTTTTGCTCATATTCCCGGATCAGTTCCTCCGGGAAGCCCTCGGGGAAGGTGGGCAGCGGCTCCGGGCTGACCACACCGGCGATTTCCCAGTGGCCGATGGTGGTATCCTTGCCCATGCTCTGCTCCTGCAGGCGGGCAAAGGCAGCCGCCGGGGCATCCGTCTTTTCCCCTGCGGTCACGCCGTCAATGTTGAACAAGCCCAGCTTGCGCAGGTTGGGGCAATTGAAATTGGGGTGGTTCGCAATGGCACCCAGGGTGTTGGTGCCTGCATCGCCAAAGGCAGCGGCGTCCGGCTCTGCGCCGATGCCAAAGCTGTCCAGCACGATCAGAAAAACGCGTTTTTCCATAATGGTCACTCCATTCTCCGGGCGTTCCCCGGAACAGTACTACTTTATTACCCCTATTATAAGCAAAAACCCCCTCCGATGCAAGAGGAAGCAGTCTTGTATGTTCTTATCAGTTTTCACGTTTTGCAGCAGTTTTCCCCTGTCAGACAGCACGCAGAAAGCTGCGGCGCATCGTTAAAAGTTTTGCAATCTTTCCTTTGGGCATCAACAGATGCAAAAACTTGTATTCAAGCAAAAATTCCTCTTGCTCTCTTGCGCCGGAATGATTATAATAATAGGTGGTAGAGTTTTGGTTTTCCCGCTCTGCCATATAAACCGACCCGCTGTACCGGGAGCTTTTACTCCCATTGGTCATACACAGCAGCCTGCAGGGATGCTGTGCCGGATATAGGTAAGAGAGAGTTGACGGAGGTATATTGCATGAGAAAGACGAAAATTATTTGCACCCTTGGCCCTTCCACCGATAAGGAAGGCGTGCTGCGCGATCTGATCGCCAATGGCATGAACGTGGCCCGCTTCAATTTTTCCCACGGTTCCCACGAGGAGCATCTGGGTCGCCTTGAAAAGCTGAAGGCTCTGCGCGAGGAGCTGGGCAAGCCCGTGGCCGCACTGCTGGACACCAAGGGCCCCGAGATCCGCCTAAAGGACTTCAAGAACGGCGTTGAGAATCTGGTTGCAGGCCAGACCTTTACCCTGACCACCCGCGATGTGGAGGGCACCAACGAGATCTGCTCCATCACCTACAAAGATCTGCCCATGGACGTGGAGCCGAACGGCACCATCATGCTGGACGACGGCCTGATCAAGCTGCAGATCCAGACCGTGAACGACACCGACATCGTCTGCACCGTGCTGAACAACGGCAAGATCAAGAACAAGAAGGGCGTCAACGTGCCCGGCGTGCACCTGTCTATGCCGTATATGAGCCAGCGCGATAAGGACGATATCATCTTCGGCATCCAGCAGGGTTACGATTTCATCGCCGCCTCCTTTGTGCGCACCGCACAGGACGTGTACGATATCCGCAACCTGCTGAACCAGTACGATTCCAACATCCGCATCATTGCAAAGATCGAGAACCGCGAGGGCGTGAACAACATCGACAGCATTCTGGCTGCTGCCGACGCCGTGATGGTGGCCCGTGGCGATCTGGGCGTGGAGATCGACTTCACCGAGCTGCCCGGCATTCAGAAAACCATCATCGACCGCTCCTTCTCCTTCGGCAAGCCCATCGTCACCGCTACCCAGATGCTGGACAGCATGATAGTGAACCCCCGCCCCACCCGCGCCGAGATTTCGGACGTGGCAAACGCCATCTACGACGGTACCTCTGCCATTATGCTGTCCGGTGAGACCGCTGCCGGTGCCTACCCTGTGGAGGCGCTCAAGACCATGTCCGCCATCGCTGAGCGCACCGAGCAGGAGGGCTTCCATCTGCGCGGCCGCCAGATGGATTCCAACCCCGGCAAGATCAGCGTCTCCGACGCTACCGCCCATGCCGCCTGCCTGACCGCACGGGACGTGAACGCCGCTGCCATCGTTACCGTGTCTGAGTCCGGCACCACCGCCCGCCTGCTGAGCAAGTACCGCCCGCAGCAGCCCATCATTGCCTGCGTCATGCGCGAGCAGGTGCAGCGTCAGCTGTCCCTGAGCTGGGGCATCACCCCGCTGATGATGTCTCTGGCACACAGCACCGATGAGCTGATCGAGATGTCCACTGCTCTGGCCAAGGAAAATGGCTACCTGCACAACGGCGAGCTGGCTGTTGTGACCGCAGGCGTGCCCGTGGGCGTTTCCGGCACCACCAACATGATCAAGATCCACATGGTGGGCAACTGTCTGGCTTCCGGCGTGGGTGTCGGCCCTGAGAACAACGATGTTGCCAGCGGCAAGGCCTGCGTCTGCCGCACCATGGACGAGGTGCGCGCCAAGTTCAAGCCCGGCATGGTGCTGGTAGTTCCTTCCACCAGCAATGAGATGCTGAGCTTTGTACGCGACGCTGCCGCTCTGGTGGTAGAGGAGCCCGGCCTGAACAGCCACGCCGCCATTGCCGGCAAGGCACTGCTGAAGCCCACCGTTGTTGGTGCCGCCGGTGCTACCAGCCACATCCGCGATGGCCTGATGGTGGCTGTGGACTGCGCACACGGCAGTGTGCAGCGCCTGCAGGGCTGATAAAGGAGAACCGTAGTATGGAACGTATCGCAAGCTTTTGCGTGGATCACACACGGCTGGAGCGCGGGATGTATCTGAGCCGTCAGGACGGCGATGTGCTCACCTGGGACATCCGCATGAAAAAGCCCAATCAGGGCGATTACCTGACCACTGCTGCCGCCCACACGCTGGAGCATCTGTTTGCCACCTACGCGCGCAACAGCGTCGTGAAGAATGGGGTGATCTATGTTGGCCCCATGGGCTGTCGCACCGGCTTTTACCTGCTCACCCGAGGGCTGACCCCGGCACAGGCGCTGCAGCTGACGGTGGATGCCTACCGCTTTATGGCCGATTTTGAGGGTGCCGTGCCCGGTGCCAGCGAGGTGGAGTGCGGCAACTACCGCGATATGGATCTGCCTGCCGCCAAGGCTGAAGCCGCTGCCATGCTGCCCGTGCTGGAAGCGCTGACCGCAGAGGATCTGCACTACTGATCTGTCAATATAAAGAGAGCGCCGCACAAAATACCGTGCAGCGCTTTTTTGTTACAAAATGATGCGAAAGTATTATTTATAATTTTAGGGCAGGGGAACGTCTGCGGATGTTCCCCTGCCCTGTTTTTACTAAAAGAAATCTCAAATCAGCCCCAAGGCTGCAAATTCCTTAGAAATGCCGTCCTCGTACACCGAGGGGGCAATGCGGTCGCAGCGCTGCTTCAAGCTTGCAGAGCCGTCGGCCATACAGACACTGATGCCGACCACATCGGTCATCTGCAGGTCGTTGTCGCTGTCGCCAAAGCCGATGCTGTTCTGCAGGGGCACGCCGAGATAGTCACATACGGCCTTGATGCCGCGCCCCTTATCAAACTTGCGGTTGATGAGCTCGCCGTTCACATAGCCGCCGTTCAGACCGTCCAGCTTGCTCTCGCAGAACACGAATCTGTCCTCGTACAGGCGCTTGGCATCGTTCAAGTCCTCGCTGCGCTCTGCGATATATACGATCTTATACAGCGGCTCGCCCTTGTACTCGGCCAGCGGGCTCATGGTCATGCCGTCCTCCATGGCCTTGCGCCAGCGGGCGGCTTCGCTGTTCAGGGGGCCTGCATCCCGGTGGGTGAAGCTCCAGCGCTCGATCATCTTCAGGCTGCCGTAGGTGGCATCCCGCGCTTCCAGCGTGCACTCCACGCCGTGGCGCTCCATGGCGCTGCGCACGCCCTGTGCCAGCTGCGGCTCCATAGGCAGGTCTACCAGCACCTTATCCCCGCAGAACACATAACCGCCGGCGCTGCATACCGCGCCGTCAAAGCCATAGTCCAGCAGCGGCTGGGTCATGCGCAGGTTGCGCCCGGTGCACAGAAACAGCTTGTGGCCATTGGCATGTGCTTTGTGCAGCGCTTCCACCGTGCTTTGGGGGATCAGCATCTCGCCCGGGGGCAGCAGAGTGCCATCAATGTCTAAAAAAATCAGTTTTTGTTTCATTCGTTCCTCTTTTTTTACAGTGAGCCTCGCTCTACCAGCGTATAGCCCAGCGTGGTCTGGCGTACCGGTGCAGCGTCCGGCCCGGTGTGCTCCAAGCTTTGCAGCAGCATCCGGGCAGCCTCCTGCCCGACCTGCCGCTGATAAAAGCGGATGGTGGTCAGGCCGGGTTCCACCACCTTGCCTGCCCAGTTGTCTCCGATGCCGGCAAGGCCGACATCCTGCCCTACTTTGCGCCCGGCAGCGCGCAGCACCTGCAAAGCGCCAAAGGCCACGGTGTCTGTCACGCAGACCACACCGTCCAACTGCGGGCAGCGTGCCAGCAGCTCTTCCATGCAGCGGTGCCCTTCTTCCATGGAAAAGGCGGCGCAGTAAGCGCGGGGCAGACCATCTGCGTTCAGTCCGGCCTCCCGCAGTGCATCCTGCACACCCTGACGGCGGGCTATGCCGGTGGCGGCGTCCTGCTCGCTGCCGCCGATGTACACGATATTTTTGCGGCCATGCTCCAGCATCTTCCGGGTCAGGTCGCGGGCAGCAGAGCGGTCGTCGTTATAAACGCAGGGCAGGTCTGCAAAACGCTGCCCCGTTACCACCACAGGCACACGGCAGTCCTTCAGCGCCTTGCACAGCTGCGGGCTGGAATCATAGCCCAGCAGGATGATACCGGCCACATGGTTGCGCTGCAGCGCTGTAAGATATTCCAGCTCCATCTGCCCGTCCAGCTCGGTGTCTGCCAGCAGCATCAGGTAGCGGCTGGCCCCCAGCTCGGCTGCAATGCCGCTGGTGATCTGCCCCACCGACTGGGAGCTGATGCTGGGCACAATGACCCCCACCTGACGCACCTTGCCGGTGCGCAGGGTCTGCGCCGCAGTATCCGGGCTGTAGCCGGTCTTTTCCACTACGGCTTGTATCACGGCGCGCTTCTGCTCGCTGAGGGGGCCGCCGTTCAAATAGCGGCTGACCGCAGCGCTGGAAACGCCTGCCATCTTTGCAATATCACTGATGGTCATGGGGTTATTCTCCGTTCCCTCTCCGGTGGTAATGTGTAAACGTTTTCATGCTTATTATAAATCCGTTTCATATTTCCCGCAAGAGGTGCAATGACCGTTTTTCTGTGGGGCTGCCCGCTGCTTTTTTGGTGATTTTACACAATCCAAACAATCTTGCTTTCTGATTTACCGCCAGAATTGCGAAAACCGTAGCGCTTATACAAGTCCCATGCTGATGGCGCGTGCGATAAGTCCCAGCACCAGCGCTGCCAGAATAATACCAAGTGCCACCCTGCTCTCGCCGCCGGTCTGCTGCTTTTTGCTGCGGGAGGCTGTGCCGCGGCTCTGCTTTGTACCGGTGCTGCGGCTGCGGGCAGAGGTATTCTGCCGCCCGGCAGTGCTTTTGGTGCTGCGGACAGTCTGGGGATTGCGGGGCTTTGTGCGGGCGGCGGCTTTTCCCTGCTGTGCGTTCTGCGGGCTGCTCTGGCGCACTTTAAGGGGCTTGCCCTCGCTGCAGCGGCTCAGGTAGTCCTCTGCCTCGCGGTAATACTGCGCCAGCTCGTTTTCCTTAAAGGCAGTACCGGCGTAGCCCTCCTCCAGCGCCTCGATGGCTTCGTTGAACAGCAGCGCCGCCTGTGCGCCGTCTGCTGCAACTGCCGCATGAGCAGCTTCGTTGCGGGCGGTGCGGATGGCGTTGCAGGCATGGCGGGCGGCAGAGGGGTGCACCGTGTTGCCCAGCAGGTCCAGTGGGCGGGCGGCATCGTTCTCCGGGTCCAGCAGCACCCGCATACAAAGGGTAGTGTCCAGCTGCTGCCAGCTGGTCTTGCCGGTAAGATCCGGCATACGGTCATAATAATCCGGGCTTTCCTGCTTGCGGGCAGCAATATGCTCCAGCAGCGCATCCAGACTGTGCGCCCCGGGCTTGCGCTCCCAGTGCCAGCGCAGCAGACGGCGGCTGATCTCATCGCAGGCGGTCTTGATCTCAAAAGCCACCTGTAAGGCTTGTTCCGGCATGGTATTTCCTTTCTGTGCAGTGCACACAAAAGGCGGAGAAGGCACGCTGCCCCCTCCGCCGGGATGATCTCTTATTTTACAGCACGAACTGGTAGTACACAAAGCCGCACAGCGCGATGGCTGCACACAGGATGGCCGTAATAGGCGGCACCCAGCGGATCAGCGCTTCTGCCACGCTGTCCCGGTTATCCTCGTACTCTTCGTCCTCCTCCACAGGCGCGGGCTGACGCACCGGAGCCGGACGGCGGGCGGGGATCACGCGGGTACCCTCGTCTGCCGCAGCAGCGCCGGAAAGCGGTGCGCGGGCAGAGGCATCCAGCACCCGGGTAGGCTCCGAGACAGGCTGGATGGGGTCAGCCTTTGGCTCGTAGACCGGTGCTCCCACGACCCGGGTGGGCTCTTCTACGGGAGCCGCCGGAGCAGCAGGGGCTGCGCCCACGATGCGGGTAGGCTCCTCCACCGCAGCGGGCGCTGCGGGAGCAGCCGGGGCGTTGAGGGGCATTTCCATCTCGTCTGCCGGGGCAGCGGGCTGCAGCAGAGTGTTCAGCGCGTTCTGCAACAGGATACGGTCGCAGCCGCACTCCGAGCAGTAAACCGTGTCCTCCTCGGTGGGGTGGAAGGCGCCGCAGGCGCAGTACCAACCGTTCTCGAACACCTGCGGCTGATACTTGAGCCCGGTGCGGTTCATGCGGGCCTCCAGCGCCTTTTGCAGCTCCGGAGCCAGACGGCGGGGTGCGGGCAGACGCACACGCTTGATGCCGTCCAGATGCACCACGCGCTTACCGTTGTATACATTGCACAGGGTAACATCTACGCTGGTGATGGCCTTGGCCGTGATGAACACGGCATCATCCTGCCCAAACAGCTCGCCGGGTTTTACCTGCAGATCCCGGTACTCGAACTTATCCTCGCACAGGATCACGCCATCCACGCCCTTGCACTTGAAGTGGATCTCCAGTGCGGTCAGGGTCACGCGGGAAATATTCTTGAAGGTCAGGCAGACAGCGTGCTCGCCGCTGACGTCTCCCTTGAGCAGCTCCACGCAGACAAACTGCACCGGACTGCCAGGGGTATAGTAGTTTGCGCGGGTCTGTGCGACCGGGTTAAAATTTTCCTCCACGATGCTCGCTCCTTTCCTAAAAAAGCTTAGTCCTGCTGCTCCGGGGCATCCGGCTGCGGCATTTCCGGCTGGGCAGGCTCGGCCTGCTCGGCGGGTTCTGCACGCTCGGCAGTCTCCGCAGGCTCTGCGGGCTGCACCGGGGCAGGCTGCACGGTCTGGTCGGGCTGTGCCTGCTCGGGCTTTGCATCCTCGCAGGGAGGCAGGGTGCCGCCGGCCATAATGGTGTTGAACTGCTCCTCGTTGAGCTTTTCGCGCTCCATCAGAGCCTTGGCCAGCGCATGGAGCTGGTCGATGTGCTCCGTCAGGGTGCGGCGGCAGGTCTCGTAGGCCTCGTCAATGATATCGCGGGTCTCGCTGTCGATCTCGGCAGCGGTGGTCTCGCTGTAACCCTTGCCCTGACCAAAGTCGCGGCCAAGGAAGGTCTCCTCCTGCGAGGTGCCGTAAACCACGGGGCCCAGACGCTCGGAGAAGCCGTAGCGGGTGATCATCTGGCGGGCGATATTGGTGGCCTGCTGCAGGTCGTTGGAAGCACCGGTGGAGATGTCCTCCAGAATCAGCTGCTCGGCCACACGGCCGCCCAGGCTGGACACGATGTCCTCAAACATCTCGCCCTTGGTCACATAGCTGCGATCCTTCTCAGGCAGATACATGGTGTAACCGCCGGCCTGACCGCGCGGGATGATGGTGATCTCGTGCACGCGGGGATGATGCTTGCAGTAGAAGCCTGCCACTGCGTGACCGGCCTCGTGGTAGGCGGTGAGTTTTTTCTCCTCCGGGGTGACCACGCGGCTCTTCTTCTCGGGGCCAGCCATCACCTTCATGGAGGCTTCCTCGATATCCTCCATGGTAATGGCCTTGCGGTTGCGGCGGGCTGCCAGCAGCGCGGCCTCGTTGACAAGGTTCTCAAGGTCTGCACCGGCAAAACCGGCGGTGCGCTGGGCAATGACCTTCAGGGAGACGTCCGGTGCAAGGGGCTTGTTGCGGGTATGCACCTTCAGGATCTCCTCGCGTCCCTTGACATCCGGCAGACCCACATAGACCTGACGGTCAAAACGGCCGGGACGCAGCAGCGCCTTATCCAGAATGTCGGCACGGTTGGTGGCCGCCATGACGATGATGCCGTCGTTGGCCTCAAAGCCATCCATCTCCACCAGCAGCTGGTTCAAAGTCTGCTCGCGCTCATCGTGACCGCCGCCCAGACCTGCGCCGCGCTGACGACCCACAGCATCGATCTCGTCGATAAAGATGATGCAGGGCATGGTCTTTTTGGCCTTATCGAACAGGTCACGCACGCGGGATGCGCCCACGCCGACGTACATCTCCACAAAGTCAGAGCCGGAGATGGAGTAGAAGGGCACCCCTGCCTCGCCTGCACAGGCGCGGGCCAGCAGGGTCTTACCGGTACCCGGAGGGCCCACCAGCAGCACACCGTGGGGGATGCGGGCACCCAGCGTATTGAACTTATCGGGGCTCTTGAGGAACTCCACAACTTCCTTGAGCTCCTCTTTTTCCTCGTCCTCACCGGCCACATCGGCAAAGGTGGCAGTCTTTTTGTTCTCGTGCTCGTCCTTTACCTTGGCCTTGCCCACGTTCATGATGCCGCCGCCACCGGCGCCGCCGCGCATCATGGAGAACAGCAAAAAGCCGGTGCAGCCCAGCATAGCCAGATAGAACAGGATCTCCATCCAAGGGATGGTCTCCTTGGCGGGCACATAGTCGTACACCATGGGCGCATCGGGGTTGGCTGCATCGTACTGGGCGATGTAGTCCGACACATGGTCCACGAACATCCGGGCGTAGGGCAGCTTATAGCTGACCGTCTCGGTGCCGTCCTCGTTCTTCTTCACCCCGGTGGGGGCAGCGGAAGAGGAGGACAGCAGGCCGGAAAGCAGCCCGCCCGTGGACTGGGTGGTGCTCTGCTCGGCAGCGTTGGGCAGCTCCTGTGCGCCCTCCTTCAGGGTCATGGTGATCACGCCGGTATTCAGATCCAGCGAGAATTTGGTGACCTGATTGCTCTCAAAATAGTGTACCACCGTGGAATAAGCCATGGAGGAGCCGTTAGCGTTGCCGCCGGTGCCGCCCAGCACCGACCACACCATCAGCACGGCTGCCAGCACAATGGCGATCACCAGCGGATTGAAACGGGGTTTCTTCGGTTGCAAAAAAATCAACTCCAGTTCTGGATTTTTATAATGGACACGTTACTTCGTGTAGATCTCGGGCTTCAGCACGCCAACATAGGGCAGGTTGCGGTATTTTTCGTCGTAGTCCAGACCATAGCCCACCACGAACTCGTCAGGCACCTGAAAGCCCTCGTAATCCGGCTGGATGTTGGCCTTGCGGCGGCTGGGCTTATCAAGGATGGTGCAGATCTTAACGGAGTTCGGGTTGCGCATCTTGAGCATGGGCACAAGGTTGGACAGGGTGACGCCGGTGTCCAGAATGTCCTCCACGATCAGCACATCCTTGCCGGACAGATCACCGTCCAGATCCTTGATGATCTTGACCAGACCGCTGGTGGTGGTGTTGCTGCCGCCGTAGCTGGAGACCACCATAAAGTCGATATTGCAGGGGATGCTCACAGCCCGCATCAGATCGGCCATAAAGACCACCGAGCCCTTGAGGATGGACACCAGCACCAGATTTTTACCGGCATAATCCCGGCTGATCTGAGCGCCCAGCTCTGCCACCTTGGCCTTCAGCTGCTCTTCGCTGACCAGAACGGTCTTGATATCATCGTGCATACTCATTTGTTTTTTCCTCCTGTGTTTCGATCTCTGCATCCAAGTGCAGGATCCATCTGCTTTCCGTGTCCGGTGCAAGGCCATCGGCAAAGCCTTCTCCACACACCCATAAAATTTCGCTTCCGCTGGCAAGCAGCGGCAGCGTATCCCGCAGTTCGTTCGGGACACCGGCCTCGTTCATCCACTTACGCAGCGGCTTGCTCAAACCCCGCCCCGCAGGCCGGAAGCGGTCTCCCGGCTGTCGGGCACGCAGCACAAGGCCAGTGTACAACGTAGTTATTCTAGCATAATCCGCCCGATTTTTTAAGTCTTTTTTATGAACGACTTGTATTTTTTCTTCAAAATC
>ENA-USUK01002212-USUK01002212.1-human-gut-metagenome-genome-assembly--contig:-NODE-2212-length-13430-cov-5.478769_pt1 | contig 13430 bp, 6 predicted proteins | sample MGYA00250062_ERZ773400 | MGnify/ENA primary metagenome ERZ773400 (study PRJEB29103, sample SAMN06111961) | human gut metagenome | biome: human gut; feature: ankylosing spondylitis patient; material... | reverse complement strand
TAATCCTCCAAATCACGACCCTGCCGCATGGCTTCGTTGTCGATATTTTCAATGGTATCGCTGATTTTATCGTGGTACACCTGAAATGCCGAGCGGTAGGGATTCAGGCCAAGGATAGCCCCGGCATCCGTGCCGGTAATGCCGCATTTGCGATAACGGAGCCAATCTTCTTTGGACAGGTTCAAAGTTGAAATCAATCTTTTCATGCACTTTGCATCCTTTCTCTCATAATTGATTCGGTAATGATGAAGTCGTATTCCACCAAGTCTTTCATAATCGTGGAAAAGTCACTGGCCAATGAATGGCAAGAGCCAACCCACAGGTCATAAAGAAAATCCAGAATATTATTTTGCACCCTGAGATGGTTCCAGTAGCGCTCCTCTAGTCTGCCCTCGGATTCCAAAACAATAATGGCGGTGCTGATGGTACTTTTCATCGTAATCTCATAAGCCGTGGTAACGCTGATTTCAGAAGCACTCTTCTCAACGTTGTCAAAAAATTCCGTGAATTCCCTGAAAATGCGGTTATTTACATCATTCATGGCTTGCTCCTTTATGCTGCGGCCAGCACCATCTTGTAAGCCTTGTCGATCATCGGGTTGCCCTCTGCGGTGCGCAGGAACAGGTTCTCGTTATAGTTTTTGGTCTTGCGGAGAGGGTCTGCGTGGGTGGCAAAATCAGAGACTGCGTTGATAAAGCGCCAACCGTTCTTGCCGACCCATTCCAGATCCGGTGCGTTGTAGTAGCGAGCCTTCAGTTCTTCCTGCAGGCGCAGATTATTCTTCCGCTGGCAATCGGACAGGTCCTCAGAAATCGGGAAAAACTCATTGATGAACTCCTGCACCTTGTGATCGGATAAATCGATGCGAGCCAGCTCTTCGCCACGGTTGCCGAGTTCAATCATATAGTTGCTGGCCAGCTGCAGGTTTTCACGGGCATCCTGCACGCGGAGCAGAACATTTTCGGTGTGGCGTGCAGTCCAGCTGCGCTTTGCGGTATTCAGCGCAAGGTTCAGAGTATTCTGGCAGACCACGCGGATTGGAGTCATGGCCACTTTCACACCAGAACTGCCGTCATGACTGTTAAAGATTACAAGATATGGTACTACTTGATCTCCAGCGATAAGATATTTCCTCGGAAGCCTTGCCAGCATCCAGACCTTCTTGCCGCCCTGCAAGGAACCTGCGGTTTCATAGGTGACCCCCTCACCCAGCAGGTCATCCGTGAACTGGAACGCTTCTTCGTTCTGCACAATGCGGTAGCGGTCAGACACCACGCCCAGAACAGCTTCATCCGTGCTGTGGACATTGGCACGATAGCCGGGGATCATAGCACCCGTGCCGGAATAGATGTTGCGGCTTTCCACCTGCCAATCCAGACCAGCCAGCTCCAAGGCTTCACGGCTTGCAGGGGCATCCATAACGATACGGCCAAGACCATGCCAAGGGGTCTCACGGACAGAGAACATCGTTTCAACATTTGCGGGCATAGTAAAATCTCCTTTTCAGTGTACTGTGATCAATTGTTGTTTTCCATTTCTTCAGCGATGCGGACGAGGACTTCCACCAGGACGGTGCCAACCTCTTTGACGATTTCGGACCAAAAGTTCATAATGCTTTCTCCTTTCTGCGCAGCTGCGCTTTAAAATACGATGGTAATAATGATAGTGATGGTGCGGAATAACAAAGTGCTCACCTCCAGACATAAAAAAGCCCCTGAGTCTTTCGACTCAGAGGCTTTGGATCATGATTATTATATCTGGGTGAAAAAATCAAATTGCAAAAGGCCAGATTGGTCTTTGACTACGGGAATGTATGACAACTTAGAGGAGTTTTTTCTTCAGAATCATCTGAATCTGTACAAGGTGTGTTTGAGTAAAAGTGATAGTGTCATTCCCAATGGGTACTTTTACAGGACCCGGAATGGAACCGTTAGTAGCCAAAATGGCTCGTTCGAATTTCTGGCTCCAAATAGTACCACTACGAAGAGCTTCAAATTTTTTACTGCATTCTAGGCAAAGAACAAGCCGCATTTCAGGCCAGTAGAACTTCGGTTTGCTTTGCAGATTGTTGACTTCCATCAAATTATCTGGTTTCCCTGTTAAGCACATTTGGCAGATGCAGTAGGGTTTCCCGGGAGGCGTATAGCGACGCAAAATTTCCCGGCGAGCATAATTTTTATCGAAAAGCTCGGTGGTTCCGTTCTCCTGCTGTATGCAGTCAACGGTTCTTGTCCGTTCCTCTTTGATGATTCTTTGAAGAGGGGCATTATTTATAGAGTTCTGCAGAGCATTTAGATTGCGAATCGGCTCATTCGGAAACTCATCGGGTTCAATGAAATATTCTTGTTTCTGAAGTGCACCGAGATGGTATCTTTCCATTAGATCATTAGAAATCAATTGATGCTCCACACAGCTTTCGAGAATGTTTGCCCCATGCTTAAAATAATCGTCTTGGAGACTTTCGATATCATCTTCTGTTAATCGAGCGGTAATCTTCAAATCATCAAAGTAGACATCACAAAGTTCCTTGGTTCTGACAAATTGAGCAAAACGGCTGCACTCACCTGAACAGCGGCATGAAGGTACTATGCTGCCTGCAAAGTAGTTTTCTGCTTCATTGCATAGATAAATTTGCCCGATACGGATTTCACCGAGTTCGTTTTTAAGTGGAATGAGGCCTTTGTTTTTATCTTGACAAAGTACTTTCTCGCCCCACTTTTTGAAGTCGTTGTTCGATCGATACTCTTTGAGCAAATAAGTGTATAATGCAGATGGAGAATCGAATTGTAAATGTTTCTCCAAATTTTCGCAAAACAGTGATTCTCGGTAGCGCTCATCCATTTGATTCACAGAAATCTGAAATACTTTGAAAATTTCTTCAATATCCCGTCTGGAAATGATTTTCTCGCTCAACACGTAATACTGCGCTGGAGAAATTTCAGCTGTTGGATCGGTATAAATGTTTTTCTCGTCAAATCTTACGTATTGAATTTCGCCGGGAATATCTCCTAGTACAGGGGTGACCGCAGAATTCCGAACTAAAGAGAGAAAGCTTTTTGAAAGAAAAGCTCTCTGCTCATAAAGATAATGCCAGAATTTAATTGCAAAGTCATCATCCATTTGAAATGCAGCGTGGCTCAGTAGAAACGAGGCAATTTCTTCTACAGATGCTTCCTTGCACCCGAGAGCTTTGAGCTTTGAATCATACTTGACGGTTCGACTTGTATCAATAATCTGGTGTAGAGGCCGTTTCAAAAATGCACTTTTAGAAATGAGATCATACGCTTCTAAAGGGTAAAGGACAACAATATCTTTGGCAGAAACCAGAGGATGAACAGAAGATAACGTCGGGATAATCTTTGATGAAGAGAAAAAAAGAACTGGTTCAGGAAGTTTTTGGTTGTATTCGTTTCTTTCAAATAATTTGAAACTGGTGGTTTCTGCAAATCTGTTTGAGGTCCATTCAAGGCCGAGGTACTGCAGAGTACGTATCTTTAAATCCGGCGCAATTGTTTCCAATAGCTTGCGGTAACCTAAGAAGAGTTGCTGCCAGATTAACGTATTCCACTTGCTTGTCAAAATATCGTCACGAGAGGTTGTTAACTCGAATGGCGCATCAATATAGAGCGGAATATTTAGTTTGACGGTTGTGGGAAGACCACTGTAGATGCAACCTTCCGTATCTTTGGTGGGAAGATAGAAAACGATGTTCTGCTCACGGTCAATGATGCGCTGATGATTAGCACGTTCTAAAAGAAGGTTTTCATCTGTGACGCAAAATTGATAGCGGACCATGCGATAAACATATTTTATGTCATTGAGAAAAATGAGTCGCTGGTTTGGTTCATCTTCAATTCGAATATGAGTTTTTCCAATTCTGATATCTTTTAGTTTTCGAAGGCACAAGCACAGATGCAAAATATTGGACGGCATAAGAAGTTGTGCAGGCAATTCTTTTTCCAAATGAAGGATCATCGTGGTTCCGGTATCGGAGGAATCTCGACCATGAATGATATTGGGAACGGTCGGGTAACCTTTGGTAAGCAAAAAGTGAAAATCACCACTGTGAATTTCTACCTCAGAAGCTATAGAGAACACAGATTTAAAGCCAACGCCTTTTTCGCCGATAGTACACTCACCAGCAAGCTTCTTTTTGGTTGACTCACCAATGGCGGTGATAGCTCGTACGTTAGATTTAGTAAAGCCTTGCTCATTGTATTGGGTTGTGACGGATGTACCTTTGATATCAAGAGAAAATGTTGGAATAACTTGATCAGAGTAAAGACAGTCATCTGCATTTTGAAGAAGCTCGTTCAAAAAGCGATCATTGGAGTTGGTACTTGCATTTTTTAAAAGATCGATATAGTTTTGATATTGTTCTTTTCCGAGCGCAACGCGTTGGGATTCGCGAAGACCCCGAAGTAAACTCAAAAACTCAATATCCGGAAGTTCATTGTTGACATCGTTCAATGTACGAGAAACTTGCCGGTATTTCAGCTGCAGTCCAAAGAAACTTTGCTTCTGAGCATGACTGCACAGATCTGAAAGCGCCTCGAGAACATCACCTGATAGAATCAATACATTATCGGCAATTAAAAAATCAGTTGTTTCTAGATTCAGTATAATGCAGCGAAATTGAATTCTATTAAGGTATTCCTGTAAGCTGGATGGAAAACTTTCCAGTTCAAATTCTTCACCGGAAGGATCAATATGCAAAATATTAGCAGTATCAGATGGATTAAATTGAACACGAAGTCCCGCAGGAAAGATTTGGTTTTTCTGGTTTGTACTTTTTCGCTGAAATGCTGCCATGCAGTTTGTATGCTGGAACAGAGTGCACACTTGCGGAACGGATATTACCGCATCTGAAAGGGTAGAAACAAGCGTCTGCCAAGCATTGTCTTTCATCATAAGGTGATCTTCCAGATAGCAGAAGATTTCTTCTGTTGATGCATTTAAATTGAACGCTTGTGAAAAGAGCATGTCACGAACGCGAACGATTTTCTTCATACCGAAGTCTTTGCTTTCGCCCAGGGGATATTGGAAAACTTCAAGTGGAGAATTCAGAAGTCTTGCTGCCAGAAGCGGCTTAGCTACAGGCATTTCTGTCTCAAAAAAGCAAAGCTCTCCTGCAGACTTAAAATTTCCCTGAAGAGATGGAAAAATCTTTTGATGAACAAAGCTCTGACCGGAAAGATCCTGACGATTCAAAGCGTGGGCCTTCTCATTGTTCTGGACAAAGAAAGGCTCATTCCTTGCAGGTACATAGTAGGCAATACTACTGCCATAACGAGTGGAGTAATGCTGATATGCGCGATTCAGAAAGTCAGACAGAGAACTACAGCAGTGGACAAACCACTTGTTTTCTCCCTGTGGATCAATATGCTCCCGCGAAGCATCCAGTTTAAATGGAACATGACAGACAAGTGGAACACTCAAACGCATCCCGGTTGGCAGATAGGAGTAAAATGCACCCTGTTTGTTAAGCTTTGGCAGATCTTCCGGATCCGGAAACAGAAGCTGCATATTCAGAAACCGCTCTTCAAACTCAGTTTCCTCGCCATAGCGGGAAACACATTGCTGCCGATTGAATTTTATGGGCATCGTATAGCGGACGCATCGGATGGAATTGTTTAAATTGTATCCTTTCCTAGAAACAATATCTGCGCTGACAACAACCTCTTTTTCAAAGTGAAGATCATGCAGATCGTGCGCCTCTTCTTTTTCGAGGGACTCTCTTTGGGAAACATAAAATTCCAGCGAATCAAATTCATCGGTGAAAAAGCGAAGCTTTGTAAGCTTATTCAGAAAGAGAATAGGATTATTCTGTAAGACAGCATTTGGCCTGCCATACATTCTGGCAATTTTCTGATAGGTGTCCCGAATAACCGCTGGGTCAGCAAATAATGTCAGCTTTGTACCGTCAATTTCTTCATAGCGTTCATCATAAATCGGAATGGGCACGCAGAAGGCATCTCTATCAAGTGCAAACGAAAACTTTCCGCTTTGAATCCATACGCGGTGGGCCACGCCAAAAACGGATTTAAAACCAATTCCTTTTTCACCAATCTGTACTTTTCCAGCTTGAATATTTTTTGCTGCTTCCGCAATTCCGGTAACTGCAAAAATATTAAGCGGTGTAAAACCTGTTTCGTTGTATTTTAGAATGATTCGACCGCTATTCTCACTGAATTTGATCTGTAGCGAGGCGTTGAGAGGGTCTTGATAATCACAGTCATCTACATTCTGAATCAACTCGAAAATATAACGCAGACTGTTATCATAAACACCATCCTCACCTGTCGATAGCATAGACGTGAGTTGCTTTATGAAGTTTTTTCCATGTAATCTGTCGTTTGCCGCAATAGAAGAACGGAAACTATTAAGTAACTGCAAATAATCCTCGTGGTCTTCACGAGTCTGCAATTCGCTGACCGCAGTGTTTTTCAGGCCATCCTGTAGATTTATCAGTATCTTATTGGTAAAGTCTTCATAGTCAAGATGAAGATATGCCGCTTTAAGCTCCTGAAAAGTCATTTTTACCTCCGCACTTCAACGATGCCGTTTGCAAGAAGTTTCACATGCAGATCTGTCTGCCGAACGGCATCTTCAATTTTCTGAATCTTTTTTTCGCACAATTCCTGTGCGGCTTCCAACTGTGCAATTCTCATTGTTTTAATGCTTGCATCTGTTGTTGCCGCTATTTTTTCATTGATAGCGTGCTGCTGAACGTTGAGACTGCTCTGCAGGCTCTCGATCCGATAATCTGCAATGCTCTGTGTATCCTGAATCTGTTTCTTCCGTGCTTCCGTCCAATACTGCATTTGCTTCTGCTCCAGTGCTTTCCAGCGCGCTGAGAAATCACCTGAAGCGGAGGCATCAGAAGATGCGTTCTGGAAAATATCAGTCAGCTCTCTTTCTATCGTTTCGTTCTCACAGACCTGGATGATCCTCATTTTGGGAGAAATGCCAACATATTGCCATGCATAAACAGCAAATGGGTAAGTGCCGGCAGGTAATTCATCCGACTGATACCGCAGGGAGAGATAAGCGCATTTTCTGGATGCAAAAAATTCTGCTGCCTGCCGGACAAGCGGATGCACAGCAGAAATCAGTGTAACATTCTCATTCTTTTCAGCAGAGAGCTTTGCCGCATCTGCACTGAATGTAATGGAGAGATTGGGCTTTGTACCTTTCAAATAACTGTCCCAGTGCCGTTTTAACGCAGAAGTCTGACCAGCAATCCGTTTGTAGTCTTCACGGATCGTCATTCTTGCGGCCGCAGACAGACGAAGATTCTTGATTTCACCATCGCCGAAAATGCAGGCCTTTCCGACACGTGCCGTCAAGTACTGCTGGACCAGCGAATAAATATTTTCAGCAGACAACCAGGGCGACTCTGCGTCCTGAATCTCCTGAGAAATGGTATAATTCGTCAGGTCAAAACCAAACAGATCTCGTTGTTCTTCTTCTAACTGTGTAAGATACTGCGCTTTTCGGACTTCATTATCAGCGATATCTTCCAGTTTTTGTTTGCGCTCTTCATCCGTCAGCAGGGAATCAAGAGCTATCTTTTCGATTTTGCTACCAATGTCGCCCAGAATCTCCTCGCAATCACCCACGCTGCGTTCAAATACGCCGATACGCAACAGGCAGCGGGAGTAGATCTCGGCGTCAACAGTTTCTTCTGTTATAAGGTTGCAGATATTTACAACCTCGCTCTGCTGGCCGCGACGGTCGATTCGACCAATGCGCTGTTCGATCTTCATAGGGTTCCAAGGAAGATCGTAGTTGATCATCATGTTACAGAACTGGTAGTCCAAACCTTCTGCACCGACCTCAGTAAAAAGCAGAATATCAAGAGCATCCGGATCTTCGCGAGGAAGTTCAAAACGGGCGCGCAACAGAACGCGCTCCTCGTCTTTAATACTGCCATTGATTTGTGCGGTACGAAGTCCCGCTCCGGTAAGCTTTCGCTCTACGTAATCTAAGGTGTACCGGAACGTACTGAATACCAGGATCTTGTTGTTTTGCTCCTGTTGTTTTTCCAGTACAAGATCCAGCATTGCGTCAAATTTCGGGTCTTCGTCCGGCAGATTTTCTGCTAGAGCAAGAACGTTCTGCGACATATTTCGCAGTGCATCCACAGAAGAATTGTCCAGATTCAACGATTCAACATCAACTTCAGGATCATCGCACAGCTGCGCCAGACGCCGGTTCAGGATGTCTTTGATGTGAGGAGCAAGACCAAAAATACAACTGCTTGCCTGACGTTTTATGGTACTCATCATAAACGGCACGGAGGACACATTGTGCAGCATGGAAAGTGCGATCTGTTCAAAGCGCAGAAGCTCGTGATAAAGCATTTTCTGCGGCTCTGTAAAGGATGTTGAAAAAGTATTCGTATGACGGACACAGAAATCCTGAATATCTTTTCTGCGGGTACGGTTCAACATCGTCCCAAAAGAGTGAAGCGATTCTACGTCGGAAATCAGTTGGACACGTTCTTCGCGGGTGAATTTTTTTTTCTCCAACCGCTTCAGAATATCCTGATACAGCGGATTTTTGGAGACGACATTTTCTCCCCAACGCGTGCTTGCAAGATCGATCAACTCAGAGCTGGCATTTTCCTGCCAATGTGGCGCTGCAGAACGGATAAGTCTTGAGCACTTGGAGATATACGCATTTGGCTCAGACATAGCCCGGAATGTCGCCTTATCAATTACAACATCCGGACGAAGGAGATTCAGCAGCGTAAACAAATCATTGTCGCTGGTCTGAAGTGGTGTTGCGGTCAGCATAACAACCGCAGAAGCATGATCGCAGAAGTATTTGACGCATTTATACGCAAATGCCTTATCTTTCTCCATACTGCCGTTTCGGATATGATGCGCTTCATCAACGATCACAAGATCGAAATGCGGTGCTGGGTCAAGATCTTTCAGACCGATATTGCTTGCAAGACGCTGTTTTGTACCGTTATAGGTGCGATCGTCCAGAATGGAATAAGGAACAATGATTTTTTTGCTTCTTAGTGGCCATTCTCCATCCCGATTACAGTCGTTTAATGTTTCGCGCAATGCATCGCCATCCAATGCGGTAAATTCTTCATCAAAACGCTTCATTTCTGTTTCCCACTTGCGCTCTGTTACAAGCGGCTTCGGGCAGATAATCAGGATGCTTTCCAACTCGTTGCGGGCTTCCAACTCTTTGATGATAAGTCCCGCTTCGATCGTTTTACCGACACCAACGCTGTCTGCAATCAAAATACGTGGTTCATCCGATTTTATCAGCTTAAGAGCAGGGCGGAATTGGTATGGGACAAAGTCGATTTTGGCGGAATTAAGAGAATACAGATTGCTTGTACTGGGATTATTGATCTCGTAAGCGGTAAGGCTGTTCCGGAAATCTTCGATTTTTTCCCACTGGACCTCGGAAGAATCCTCAATGAGCTGAATCTGTCCATCATAAAATGTATTGATCCCGCCGTCTATAAATACTTCGTATTTATGTGTAGGACCAAATGTTTCAACAGAAAACACCATTCCGATTTTACTCGGATCGCTGGTAAGGCGAACTTTGCTCTTTTCACGAATCGTTCCTTTGCTGTCAGTCGGCAGAGAGGAAGCATCCTCTATGGAGAGCTCTGAGGCATCAAGATCATCAAGTGAATTCAAAAGCGCCTCAACAGCTTCAAGCTGCTGGCGAGAAGCCTGAATGAAATAGAAAAAAGCCTCAACGACCTGAAGATCTTCCTGAATGTTTGTTGATGAGGGCAATGTACCGGAAATGTGTGCCCATGTATTCCGGACGCGCATCATACGACGAACTGTTTCACGGTCTTTTGTTGGAAGATATGCAAAATTTCTCATGGCATACCAGTTTTTGTCGATGACGCGAAGCAGCGCAGCCAGATCGAGCTGCTTTAATTCTGTGTATCCTTTTTCCTGAGCCAGCTGATTCTGGTTGAAGCTCAGGCTGTCGAGAACACAGTTGGTCCACCAGTTATCAGAGATACGGGGGAGCATTTTATTAAGCCACCCACAGCATAGATCTGTGGCAGTATAAAGAAGCTCATTGATCTTACCTATGATTTTTATCTCGTTCATTATAAACAGTCCTCATTTTTGGTAGTGATTCAAACGTAAAAGATGGACGGATTTTGTTAAAATTATATCACTTGTGGCGTTGGCATTCAACAAAAAACTGTTTATCATAACCAATTCCTTGAGAAGCAAGCCCCGCTTTAAAAAAAGCTATATTCTATTATCGACTTTTTGCATACCATAAACAGTACTTTTCAAAAAACGCAAAAAAGTTCCGGTGCAGGCTGCACCGGAACTTTTTTATCAAATCCGTCTCCATGATAGCAACGATGTTAGCTGCAAAGCTTTTCTAAAAGGATCCGGTCCGCCGGAAGCCACGGAACAGAATCAAGCTCCTAATGCTTGCCGAGGCTTCAAATGCAATTATAGTAGGCTTTAATGTTCGTCCTGACAGCGTTGCTGCCGCAAATGCGGAAAGCGCAGGCGTTGATATGCGTCTTTACAGAATTATCTACGATTGTATTGAGGAGATTGAGGCTGCTATGAAGGGTATGCTCGCTCCTAAGACAAGAGAGGTAGTTCTCGGCACTGCAGAGTGCAGAAATGTAATTAAGATTAAGTCCGTAGGTACAATTTCCGGTTCTTATGTAAAGAGCGGTAAGATTGTAAGAAACGCAGGCGTAAGAGTTATTCGTGACGGTATCGTAATTGCCGAGGATACAATCGCATCATTACAGCGTTTTAAAGATGCGGTTAAGGAAGTAAACGAGGGCTACGAGTGCGGTATCGGTCTTGAGCGTTTTAACGATATTAAAGAGGGCGACCTTTTCGAGGCTTACACAATCGAGGAGTATCGTGATTAATCAGTGATTAGCGGTTAGCGGACAAAGTGATGAAAATTGCTTTGCCGCTAATCGTATTATTACGACAAAGCTGATTAAGAATATTAAATTATGGTTTAGCGGAGTGTCGGTCGGGCATTGAAATTTAGCTAACGCTAAATTATCAGCAAAAGAACAAAAAAGTTTACTCAATTTTTTCAAAAATTGCGGGTTTGGGCAGCGCCCATAAAATCTTCCGATACAACAATTTATCAGGCGCAAACAGCCACGCTGTTTGCGTGCTAAAACTAAGTTTGTTAAAACAGGCGACAGCCATTATAAACAGAAATGCTAAAAACATAGTCAACGCATTGCGTTGACTATGAAAATGATGTTTATTTCCTTTTGTTGCTCTCGCAAAGACTTTCGCCGTTGCGTTCAAGTCGCCAAACAGCGAGCTGTTTGGCTATTGTTAGATTGCATAAATGGAAAGTATTTGTAGGCTTTGCCCACACCCACGACCTTTGAAAAGGTCGACCAAACTTTTATAATTACCTGTCGAAACAATTTGCTAAACCACAATTTACCTAAACTTTTGATAAAGAACCTGAAAAAACTTTAATAATAACCGCAAAAAACCGCTTGATGCATAAAACACCAAGCGGTTAAATATTTTTTATTTAAAATCAGCCGTTAAAAGAATAGTTTGGAGCTTCCTTTGTAATCTGAATGTCATGTGGGTGGCTTTCACGAAGACCTGCACCTGAAATTCTTACAAACTGTGCTTTCTGATGAAGGTCAGAAATAGTTGCACAACCTGTGTAACCCATACCGGACTTAAGACCGCCCATAAGCTGATAAATTGTGTCGCCGAGAGTTCCCTTGTAAGGTACTCTGCCTTCAACACCTTCCGGAACAAACTTGTTGTTGCTTGCCTGGAAGTATCTGTCGGAGCTGCCTTTGCCCATAGCGCCAAGGCTACCCATACCACGGTAAACCTTGAACTGTCTGCCCTGATAAATCTCTTTTTCTCCCGGGCTTTCTTCGCAGCCTGCAACAAGTGAGCCGACCATAACTACGCTGCCGCCTGCCGCAAGAGCCTTAACTATATCACCGCTGTACTTGATACCGCCGTCTGCAATAACCGGTACACCGTACTTAGATGCCTCACAAGCCGCATCGTAAATTGCTGTAATCTGCGGTACGCCGATACCTGCAACAATTCTTGTTGTACAGATAGAACCCGGACCGATACCAACCTTTACTGTGTCTGCGCCTGCCTCAATAAGAGCCTTGGCAGCCTCTGCTGTAGCAATGTTTCCGGCAACGAGCGGAACATTAGGATAAGCCTTTTTAACTTTGGCAACTGTTTTTATAATGTTTGAGTTGTGACCGTGAGCAGAGTCGAGGAAGAGTACATCTACCTGTGACTCAACAAGAGCGGCAACTCTGTCGAGAACATCTGCTGTAGCGCCGATAGCCGCACCGCAGAGGAGTCTGCCTTTGTCATCACGGGCTGAATTAGGATACTGAACCGACTTTTCAATATCTTTAATTGTAATAAGTCCCTTAAGGCTGCCGTCAGAGCCTACAAGCGGGAGCTTTTCAATTCTGTGTTTACGGAGAATTTCCTGTGCCTGCTTTAATGTTGTGCCTACAGGAGCGGTAACAAGGCTTTCGTAAGTCATAACGTTTGCGATAGGCTGGTTAAAGTCAGCGCCGGTCATAAAGCGAAGGTCACGGTTTGTGATAATACCGACAAGTTTGCCGTCACGGCAGATCGGAACACCGGAAATTTTATATTTGCCCATAAGGTCGTTAGCGTCACGGACTGTATTTTCAGGAGAAAGGAAGAACGGATTTACAATAACACCGTTTTCACTTCTCTTAACACGGTCAACCTGGTCAGCCTGCTTTTCAATGCTCATATTCTTATGAATAGCGCCGATACCGCCCTCTCTGGCAATAGCAATAGCCATTGCGGTTTCGGTTACAGTGTCCATTGCAGCAGTAACAACAGGAGTGTTAAGCTTAATATTTTTTGTAAGATTTGATGAAATATCAACATTCTTAGGTTCTACATCAGACTCACCGGTAAATGTGGACTTCCCGGTACGCACAGGACCGACCACTCCAATGTAAATCTCGCCCTTGCAGCGCTGCTTGATATCGTTGTATAAATCATATTCCCTGTTCGTATTCAATTCCATAAAAATACCTCTCGCACATTTAATAAAATGTATGTGGAGAGGTATTTTAAATATGACTACTTATTGCAAAATTATCCTCTGAAAGAGAACTATTCCCGACTTCCTTTTTACTTAAAAAGGATAAAGCTCGTAAATATGATCCTTTAACCATTTACGGTACTGCCTGTGTCCCGGACAGAGCCGCTCCACCAGCTTCCAATACTCCGGTGAGTGGTTCATTTCAAGCCTGTGACAGATCTCATGGATCACAATATAATCGCATACCGGCTCCGGTGCTAACAGGATACGCCAGTTAAAATTAATGTTTCCCTTCGAGCTGCAGCTTCCCCAGCAACTTTTCTGATCCTTGATAT
>ENA-USUK01002211-USUK01002211.1-human-gut-metagenome-genome-assembly--contig:-NODE-2211-length-13430-cov-11.973938_pt1 | contig 13430 bp, 9 predicted proteins | sample MGYA00250062_ERZ773400 | MGnify/ENA primary metagenome ERZ773400 (study PRJEB29103, sample SAMN06111961) | human gut metagenome | biome: human gut; feature: ankylosing spondylitis patient; material... | reverse complement strand
TATGGACGGACGAAAGCTTGCGGGAAGCCGACATCGACTCCCTGCTCGAGAGGCACTGTAACCTGCACCAGAAGAGCTGTATTCATTCCTCCTTTACGAGAACGGTAAAGGCGGTTGGAATACCACAGCCATTGATACCACCGGATACGTAAAGATCGAGAAGATATTCACCTTGCAAAAGGACGGACAAACCTACTATCTTCTTTCCAACAACTTCCAACTACTCGGCTTTTCACAATTCATTTTTATGATTGAAAACGAGACAGCCTCATTATTCCAAGGTAAACAATATAAAGAATCCGTAAATCAATGGTGCGAATCCTACCCGGAAGACGCAACCATCATCTTCAACCCTCAAAAAATATGCTGGAACTTCTGCCATAAAGTCGGAGAACATTACCAGCAAATCGAAGGCACAAAGACTCTTTATCTAGAACTTGCCAAGGAACAGTCATATTTTCATGTAGAATAATCTAAACGACATTCTTTAACAAACATTGCAAATATCAAATCCGTATTATATTTTAGCATTCAAAATATAACCTTTCAATGATCCTATTTATGAAAAGAACAATTTTACACATTACATTCATCATAGGAGCAATTCTGTTTCTCACCCGGTGTGCCACCGTGCCACTCACGGGTAGACACCAACTTATCCTATTCCCGGAAGACCAAATGGTCTCCATGAGTTTAACCTCATACAGTAGCTTTTTGAAAGAAAACAAATTATCTACTGACGCTGTCAACAAACAACGGATCAAAAATGTAGGAGCCCGCATCTCGAAAGCCGTTGAACAATATCTCGCCGCTAACGGACTGCAAAACCAAATCGCTAATTTTGAATGGGAATTCAACCTCGTTGCCAGCAATGAACCCAACGCATGGTGTATGCCGGGAGGTAAGGTCGTTTTCTACGAGGGTATATTACCTTATTGCCAGAATGATGCGGGAATCGCTGTTGTCATGGGGCATGAAATCGCTCACGCCGTGGCACACCACAGTAACGAGCGCATGAGCCAACAGGCACTCATTCAATACGGTCAGGCTGCCGCCACCGAAATTCTAGGACACAACCAAAGTGATACAAGAAAAGCCATCCTAGCCGCCGCAATCGGCATGGGAACCAATGTGGGAATCACTCTCCCCTTCTCCCGTAAACACGAGTATGAGGCGGATCACTTGGGACTAATCTTTATGGCCATGGCCGGTTACGACCCGAATGAGGCTGTCGCTTTCTGGACCCGTATGGCAAACGCATCAGCAGGCAAGCAACCCGAATTCCTGTCGACCCATCCTGCTGACGAAAAACGGATTGCCAAACTAAAAGCGGCCATCCCGGAAGCATTGAAATACAAGAAAAACTAGAGCAACTACAAAACATATCATAATCAACACATTGGCTTACATCTATTCGTTATCTCTTCGATATACTCTCGTTAAAACACTCCTCTATAAGAACGAAGATTTATCGACGCCACAAGAACCGTTCAACGAACAGATGCAAGCCCATAACAACAGAAAAACAAACCATGAATGACAAGAATAAGGCATTAATTTACCCTTTCCCGTCATTTTCAAGGAGAAAATTTCTACTTTTGTTGAATCATATCAATAAAGCATTATAGTATCATGGAAAACAAGTTAACGATATACAACACGTTAAGTCGAAAAAAAGAGTTATTTGAACCCATTAACCCGCCTTTCGTAGGATTATATGTTTGTGGACCAACCGTGTACGGGGATGCTCACCTCGGTCACGCCCGTCCGGCAATCACCTTTGACTTGTTATTCCGTTATCTTAAATTCATGGGATACCGGGTAAGATACGTCCGCAATATCACAGACGTGGGTCACCTCGTGAATGATGCGGATGAAGGAGAAGACAAGATCGCCAAGAAAGCACGTCTGGAAGAGTTGGAACCAATGGAGGTTGTTCAATATTTCCTGAACCGCTATCATAAAGCAATGGAAGCGTTGAATGTACTTTCTCCAAGCATTGAGCCACATGCTTCAGGACATATCATTGAACAAATCCAACTGGTACAGAAGATTTTGGATGCCGGATATGCCTATGAAAGCGAAGGCTCCGTCTACTTCGATGTAGCCAAATACAATAAAGATTACCACTACGGAAAACTTTCCGGACGTAATCTGGACGACGTATTAAATACCACCCGTGACCTCGACGGACAAAGCGAAAAACGCAATCCCGCCGACTTCGCCCTTTGGAAAAAGGCACAACCTGAACATATCATGCGCTGGCCGTCTCCATGGAGCGACGGTTTCCCCGGATGGCACGCCGAATGTACCGCTATGGGACGTAAATACCTGGGTGAACACTTCGATATTCACGGAGGAGGAATGGACTTGATTTTCCCTCACCACGAATGTGAAATCGCACAATCGGTAGCTTCACAAGGCGATGACATGGTTCACTACTGGATGCACAACAACATGATTACCATCAACGGAACCAAGATGGGTAAATCACTTGGCAACTTCATCACTCTGGACGAATTCTTCACCGGTACTCATAAGCTGCTGGCGCAAGCCTACACACCAATGACAATCCGTTTCTTCATCCTGCAAGCTCATTACCGCAGCACGGTAGACTTTAGCAATGAAGCACTGCAAGCATCCGAAAAAGGCCTGCAGCGTCTGATGGAAGCCATTGACGCATTGGATAAGATAACTCCCTCATCGACAACTTCAGAGGGAATCAACGTGAAAGAACTGCGCGCTAAATGCTACGAAGCAATGAATGACGACTTGAATACACCGATTGTCATCGCACAGCTTTTCGAAGGCGCCCGCATTATAAACAATATCATTGCCGGTAATGCCACCATCTCCGCCGAAGACCTGAAAGACCTGAAAGAAACATTTCATCTGTTCAGTTTCGACATCATGGGATTGAAAGAAGAAAAAGGCTCTTCAGATGGTCGTGAAGCAGCTTACGGCAAGGTAGTAGATATGTTACTGGAACAACGTATGAAAGCGAAAGCCAACAAAGACTGGGCTACTTCCGACGAGATCCGCAACACACTGACAGCACTCGGATTTGAAATCAAAGATACCAAAGACGGTTTCGAATGGAGACTGAATAAGTAACAAGAAAAGAAAGTGCTCAACGCACCTTGTACATACAAAGAAGACCGGCTCAACACGAACCGGTCTTCTCTTTTTTCATAGAAACATGATAACTAATACCCTCTCTTTAAATTCTTATTTTCTCTTATCTTATTCACTAATTATTTATTTTCCATGAGCATTTCAACCGGCTGTCCATGCTGACAAGTTACCGTCAGTACGGTCTGATCTCCCTGCTGTTCCAACCGGACATTTTCCATCGGACTTGTCAATGTCCAATGCCCTTTAAGCCGTATCTCCTTAGTAATAGGACGACTGGGTTCTTTCGTTGTATACGTCTTCTCTTCTATATTCAGATTCGGATCACAGACGCTTAAACGGATCCCCTTATCAGATTCTTTTGCATACATCACCATTGTTTCCGCAGGAATAGCCACGAACACTTTATCAGTGGCAGGCTGATAAGCTTCAAAAGCAGCATACGCCGTGATACCAGTCTTTTTATCATAAACAACGTGAGCTGTCTGATCCCGTTGCAACACCTCGTATGCAGGAGTTTTGCGCAGTTCGTCGAGATCGGAAGCAGAAGGCTGTATCAATACCATATATTCATAAGTCCCCTCTTTCGGCGCCTTGCCATGTTCTATCCAGGCAGAAGAAAATTTTCCCTTAGTAACTTCACGCGTCTTTTCGTGCCGTGATTCCTGTTCTGCCACCTGTGCGCGAACGGTTCCGTCCACTACATGATAATAATTGTCATAACCATCATGAAGCCAATAGTTATCCTCTCCTACTTTGGGCTCCTTACCATTATATTTTGTCTGGAAAAGAGTCGTTTCCGTAGGATAATCCGCATTGGAGTTCGAAATACCTGTTCCCAGGCAAACCATCCGGTTATCAAAACAGAATACGGATTTACGGGCCACAAAGTCTGGTGTGAAATTCTCATAATCCCGTTCTGCCAATTTCATAGCGAACATTCCATTTTTACCATCTAAAGAACTGCTTCCGGAGAAATTCTCTTTGGAGCGTGCCATAGTCGTTCCTTTCAATGGGCTATCAAGCAAATCGAAAGGCAAATGAATGGTAGTTGTACCCGGCAAACGGTTCCAGTCCCATCCCTCCTGCACAAAACCGCTTCCGGCACGTGACACGGGATTTCCTTTCCCCATAATCTGCACGGAGCCATAACTCTGATAACGTCCGTAACGGTTATCTTTCGTATAAATTTCAGAGCCCCATACGTCAGTGGTATATCCTTTCAATGTCACCATCCAGTCCGCACGACGGAAAATGCCTGCCGAACCATAGTTGTAAACGAAGAATCCCTGTGGAGCCTGTGCCGGTTGAATACCTTCCTTCTTGAAGAAACGCGCATTCGGAGTATCACTATTGCGTATCAGACGTAAATAGTCAGCAGCCAGACCACGATCAAACGTATTTCCCTGACCGGACAAATCGCCGGATAAAGCGATATTGGCAAATGCTTCGATATCATCGCTTCCCATCTTCCCTCCAAAAGGATGACGGCCACTGATTCCGATGCCCCATTCATAGAAATTGCAATAATTGCGCATAGCAATAAAGGCTGATTTCATGTGTTTGCGCGCATCTTCTGTCAGTTCAAAGCTTGTACCATTGGTAAATGCAATATATTCTCCTACAGTCGCAAGTACTCCAGTGGTATATCCCGGATAGAAACCGCCATGATGGAAAGTCGTACCGTCTACCTTTATACCACCGATCGTTCCCGGAGTATAACGCAAAGAAGAAGATAGCCAACGTGACAAACCACTCAACGCTTGCGCCTGTTCTCTTGCATCGGGAAACATCATAGCGGAAATAAATTTCGCCATCAATAACGTGTGCCAGGAATCCAACAATTCGTCACGTGTTGGAGAGCATGGCTGACGAGTTTCTTGCAGAGCCGCCCAAAAACGCAATGTGGAGAGATAAGCATCCCGATGAGGATGTTTATAGATAGCATCACGCATCAGCCAGGCAGTTGTATATATCTTACGTACCTGATAACCATAATGATGATTGGTACCCATACCGCTACCGTATGCAAATCCCTGATCGATAGCATAGTCGAATACAGTAAAGTAGTTTTTCTTTGATGTTTCGTTCTGGTTATAATAAGCATCATAGGCAAAGCCGGAAAGCATCGTTTCAATATCGTTCCATGACATTTCTCCTTTCTTCTTGTCCTGTTCATCAGGAGCAACAATAGGAGTTCCTATAAATCCCGTTCCGGCGATGGATGGACTGATAGCCGCTTTCTCAAATGTTTTATAGGCAGCATTAATCGGTCCTTGCGGAGCCTTTTTCACTTCCAGAAAGTCAGTCAAACGTTGTTCGATAGTCTTCAATTCTTTCTTTTGTTCGCTTGACAATTTAGAAGGCAGAGGGATATCATACGACTGTTGTTCCCATTTCCACACGAGACACCAATGCCATAGGTCACGATTAGACAATCCATTATTGGCAGGCAACTGCTGGTCGGGAGTAGTACGAAGATTCATTTTCTTTTCGGGGAAAGTCAAACGATCAAGAAAGATACGTCCTTTCCGTTGCGGGGCAACCAGTCGATAGGCTACGATTTTCTTATCTTTCTTATCTCCTTGCATATACTCAAAAGAGATCCAACAAGCCCGCCAACCTGCTGCCTGTAAACGATAAGAGAACCAATAAGAGACTTCTCCTGCCTTATTCAGAAACTCAAAACGAATAGAATCCTGCTGCGGTTTCTCATTATAAATCCACAAGGTAATGCCGAATTGCTTCTCATTTCTCGCATTCAACGATAAAGGAGCAATTTGAATGTCCAGCGTAGAACCAAGCTGAAAGTCCCATTCCAGACTACTTTCACCCTCCTTGTAAAAAAGAGAAGAGATTTTCACTTCTCCCTTTCCGGAAACTGTAAATGCTTCGGGCACTTCTTCTTCAAATCCGATGAGTTGAGCGAAAGCTGAAGGAATGATTCCCAAAAGGAATAATACTATAAAACAACTGTTTTTCATTACTATTTTCAATTTAAACGCGGATGCGGATTAACACCTATTATTGTCGCAGAGATTTACTCCTAAAATTGGCACTTATTTGCGTTAATCAGCGTTTTATAAATTACTAATCGCTAATAAGGAATCCGATCCGACAGAATCTTTTCCGTATACCAAGGATCGTTAATCTCCTTCAACATAGCTCCCATTTCACCGCAAAGTTGTGCCACAATCTCCTTATTTTCTTCCAAAGGCAGGTTATGCAGTTGATATGGATCTTTTACATCATCGAATAAGAGGCTTTTCTTCAATTGCTTCGTATCACGGTCGATATATAACGCCAATGTATATTGAGCCGTCTTGATACCTCTTGAAGAAGGGAAGTAAGTCTGCACCAATCCATTTTCATCTTTATCACCATCTACATTCTGAATATACAGTGCACCTGTAGGACGAACAATTTCAGCCTTTTCATCGAAGAAAAGAGGAGCGAAATTACGTCCCTGCACTTCCGCCGGAATAGAATCACCCAGTCCGCACAAGCCAAGCACCGTAGGCATAATATCAGGAGCGGAGAGCAATAAATCATCTACCCTCGGCTGAATCTTACCGGGAAAACGAACCAGGAACGGAATATTCATGGATTCAGAATAAGGGGAATTCTTCGGATCATCAGTGCGCTGGCTACACATCGTCTCACCATGATCGGAAGCAAAGATTACGACTGTATTCTTATCCAATCCCAATTCTTTCAATGTCGTCAAAATCTGTCCGAAAGCACGGTCTACTCCGGTAACGGAAGCGAAATAATAACGTGCAGACTCCGCTTTCTTCATCTTCAAATCGACATTCGGACGAATCAACAGACTATCCAGAGGCTGATCTTTATAAAGATTAAAATCCTGCTCTTCACAGTCATTCAAGGAGCGATACGGGCTGTGAGGAGGATTCATGCCCACCATTATGAAGAAAGGTTTCTTGGTATCACGTACGTTACCGTCATTTTTCAGATAAGAAATGACTTTGCCTGATTCGTGCAAAGGTGACCATTCCTTCGGATCGTGTCTCTTACCATCCGTATCCCAATAATGCGGGTTCTTGTGTTCGTCAAATGTTCCGTAAGAATACCAGTAGTTAAAGCCGTGCCGGCGTTCTTTCGGTGTATAGGCATCCCATGCCGGACGTTTTTCTTCCACATACTGTCCCGGATGTTCGGGATCGTTCGGAGTCGGGAAGTCAGCGTGAAGTTTACCAAAATAAGCACAGTCATAACCTGCTTTGCTGAACACATCGCCGATACATTCCGCATCCTCGCGCAAGGAGCTGATCGGACGTGTAGAGTTGCAATTCAATGGTACACCACTTTTGTTCGGATACATACCGGTCAGTAACATTCCACGATGAGGGCTGCTCAACGGACAGTTACTCTGTGCAGACGACAAGACCATAGATTCACGTGCAAAGGCATCCAGATTAGGAGTATGCACGGGGTCTCCTTCAAAGTTTACTTTATCCCGGAATCCGTCCTGCCTCCAGAAGCCCATCGCCTGGTTACGGTATTGATCGGGAAATACATAGATTATATTAGGATGCTCCGCTTGTTGGGACGCTTGCTTCGGAGCCTTGCAACCTTGTGCGGCAAACAGCGTCAAGCCTCCTACAAGAAGGTTTATAGGTTTATTCATGATGATTTATGATAAATGATTAAAAACAGGTAAATGACAAACGGTCAATAGAAAGTTATAGACAGCAAGTAGCGAATGATAAACGGTAAACATGTTCCGTCAGAATCCGCTAAGCATTCACCGTTCACTGTTTACCGTTCATTATCTATTTCTTATTTCTTTTCCAAATCTCTTTTACGCATCAGTCCTTCCAGGAAGTAATAGTCAGCATAGTTCAGAGGAACGTCAATTTCCTGACCGTGAGGAATACTGCCAACCGAATGCATCAGGATAAAGTTTCCATTTGTTCCAACTTCTGCGCGATAAGCAGGTGAGCCCAAACTTTCCATTATCTTATCAGCCGTTTCCTTGTAGTGGTTGCCCGGCAGATAGCCATCCAGTTCGTAAAGGGCAGAGGCTGTACAAGCTGCTGCAGAAGCATCACGCGGTTCGTTCGGAATATTCGGAGCATCATAATCCCAGTATGGTACGAGGTCTTCCGGCAGGTTCTTATTATTAAAGATGAAGTTATAGACCTTTTGTGCCTGGTCGAGATATTTCTTGTCTTTGGTATAGCGATAGCAGGTAGTATATCCATACAGAGCCCATGCTTGTCCGCGAGCCCAAGCCGATTCGTCGGCATATCCCTGTGCAGTTTGTCTCTTACGCACTTCTCCTGTCTCCGGATCGTAATCTACCACATGGTAGCAGCTGTTGTCCGGACGGAAGTGGTGAGCCATTGTTGTATCAGCATGTTTCACTGCAATATTGTAGAAAGTAGAATCTCCGGAAAGAGCTGTTGCTTCAAATAAGAGTTCGAGATTCATCATATTATCAATAATCACCGGACATTTCCATCCCCGTGTTCCCTGCCAACCTTTATCGGCATCCCATGACTGGATAACGCCTGCATTCGGACGAAAACGAGTGGACAATGATTTGGCAGCTTCTATAATAACGTCTTTGTACTCTTTCTTATCTGCCATGCGATAGCCGTTCAAATAACTGCAACCGATCATAAAACCTACATCATGATGCCATTTCAGATATTTCACAGAATCAAGAGCTTCTGTATATTTCTCAGCCAGCGGCAACCATTTCTTATCACCCGTCAGATTATAAGTCAACCATATACTACCGGGAAAGAAACCGGAGCACCAGTCATCAATAGGTATGTAAGAAATGCTACCGTCTTTGTTGATAGTTCTTGGATTCAGGATCTTACCAGATTTTTCAATAATATCCGTTTGAATCGTGTTTTGTGCAACTGCGTTGTCGATGTTGTCCTGAATAAAGTCTACTTCAACCTTTTTTTGTCCACCGCAACTCGTTAAGATCAAAAGGGAAAGTCCTAATGCGCTAAGAATTGTTTTCATAATACATGGATTGTTTATTAAGTGATTAATTTTCCTGATGGCAAAAGTAGTGCATTTAAAGAGAATAGACCGACCCAAATAATCCAAATGAGGAACTATTTTGGTACATTTTACTGAAAAAACTATTTGCACAAGCATTTCCAAAGACTTTCCAACTCAGTTTGGTCGTCTTAACACAACTGACCCAACAAATTAGTCAGCACAGTATTTATTATCTCAAAACTCATTCATTAAATTCATTTCTATTCATTGTTATTAAAGATATAAAACTATATTCTACCGCTATAAGACTAGTGTAAACTCGAAGTTTAAATGACAACAACACCTTATTTCAAGTACATTACAGATAGTTTCTTTCACGCCAAAAGGCAATACTTAACCTTTTTTAATTCTATAAGAAGCCAATAAGACATCGTTTATAGGAAATTAGTGTATATTTGCAGAGCATAACTATAAAACGCATGTTCAATAAAAACAATTACACCAACAATTTCAACCAATTTTTCATTGACTACCAACGCCGCTTCATTCATTTTGCCTCTACGTACGTGCATGATGAAGCCGTGGCCGAGGACTTTGTCATTGAATCAATTATGTATTATTGGGAAAACAAGGAACGACTGCCTTCAGACATAAACATACCAGCTTATGTTTTGACTGTCTTGAAGCATAAATGTATAGATTATCTTCGAAATCAACAGGTTCGTCAAATGGCTTCCGATAAAATCTTTCAAATCTACTCTTGGGAGTTATCTAATAGAATCGCAACTCTAGAAGAACTTGAACCTAATGAAATTTTCACAGCTGAGATTCAAGAAATCGTAAATAGAACCTTAGAAACTTTACCGGAGCAAACCAGACGTATTTTTGCCATGAGTCGATACGAAAATAAATCCCACAAAGAAATAGCAGACCTATTGAACATGACAACAAAAGGTGTCGAATATCATATAAACAAAGCCACAAAAGTTCTACGAATAGCTTTAAAAGACTATTTGCCAACAACGCTACTTCTTTTTTTCTTAAACTAGAAAACCACTACAACTCCAATCATACTTTTTCACTTCCCATGTATCCTATATTCTTGAACCAAAACCTTTTGATCAATAAAAGCACAAAAACGTAAGTATGATATGACAAACATCCACATGGTTTCCTCTCCGCACGAAAAAGGTGCTGCAAGCCGGAATGAAAGAAAAAACACAAATACTTAAAAGAAGAATCTAAAAAAACACTTTCTTACTAGGGATAAACTTACTCTGTTCGTTATTACTATAAATACATCAAAAAATAAAGTATTTATGAATAAGACCTTACTCTATTATTTTCGCAATGAAAGAGCCACCATATATGCGAACATGAAAAATGGAAAACACAGCTATTTATATTCGCAAAAGTGAAGAGCGTTCTTACTCAACCTATATAATTTGTATTTATAAACACTTTTATTCATCTAATCAAATTTATTATGAAAACGACTTCAGCATTCATGGCTGTTTGTACAGCCTTACTTATGTTCAGCTGCTCCGGTGATGATGAAAATTCGCAATCAACACCTCTCCAACTGAAAACAACAACCAGTTCTCCCGCAAAAGGAGAAATAGGAACTAAGATAACCATTATCGGTGAAAATTTTACAGATCAAGCCAAAGTATATTTAAAAAATGCCAAAGCTACTATTACATCGGTAACAGCTACCCAACTACAGGTAATTGCCCCGGCAAATGAAGCAGGAGAATGTATTATAGAAGTAATGGTAGGTGCCCAAAAGACAGAGAACTTAAGATTTACTTACGTAGACTACACTCCTGTTGTTAGCTCCATCAGCCCAAGTTCCGGAACAGAAAACACGGAAATTACTATCATCGGCGAGAACTTCAGTACCACCCCCGAAGAAAACATTGTAAAAATAGGAGATGCAATAGCAACTGTTAAATATGCCACAGAGACCGAATTGAAAATTATCGCACCTCAAAACGAAATAGGAACTTATGCAGTAACCGTCTCTGTAGGTGTAAAAACAGGCAAAAATCCGGCTCTTTTCACATACGAAGATACAAGAGAGAGGATTTACGAATGTACACAAAATTTCATCACTGTACCAAGTGATATTAATACCCAGGATTTAAAAAGCGTTACATTCTTAAAAGATGGCAGATTAGCTTACAGTACTAACGGTGGTAGTGCTACAGAGGCTTGGGCAATAGATTTAAGAACAATGGAACGAGAAAAAATCGTCCCCAATGGCACAGGAACTGTTCTGCTGAAAATCACCACTAATCCTACTAATGGAAAACTTTACCTCGCATATAAAGGAGAAGATAAAATTAGCGTATGGGATCCTAATACAAAACAAGTTTCCGATTTGTTAACTCGCAACGGGTTGGACAACCTTATGGATGTAAAATTTGACCAACACAACAATATGTATGCGGTTTGCCGTAATTCCGGAACAATCCAAAAATATCCATCAGGAAATTATAACAGCAGTTCAAGGTTGGAATTTGTTAAAATTACCGGCCGTCAAATACAAGCCATAGCTTTTGATGCTGCTGGTAACTTGATAGCAGCAGCAACAGACGGATCAAATGCCGGCTATATTTATAAAGTAGACTCTAGCGGCGCTTATACATTGATTGCAGGTGGAGGTAACAAAGTTATAACGGAGGATATAACAGAAGATCCTAAAGCGGCCAAATTGGAAAAAGCAGAGGGGCTAATGGTAGATAAGGATGGCTACATCTGGTTCAGTGACGGTAATAGTGGCACCCGTAAAACCAAGATCCTAAAACCTGGAAAGAATGGTTATCAGGACGCCACAATCATCCTCGTTTGTAAAGCCGAAAATGGTTGGAAAGATTCAGGCACCACTAGTCCGGTTGACTTTGTACAAGATACAGATGGAACCATATACATAGCAGACGGTCCTAACAAAGCTATACACAAAGTTACCATCGGCTACAAATAACATGTATCAAATTTACCCAAATTAATTAACGACTCAAATAACCTGCACACACAGCTTCTATAACCTGTGTGTGCGGCTAAACTTAAAAAATTGTACAATTGCAAAAAATGAGTTTTCCACTAGGGATAAACCCTCTTTGTTCGCTATCATTATAAAAAACACCTATGGACAAAAATTCATTATACCGATTTTTCGAGGGACAAGCATCTATTGAAGAAATGAAAGCAGTGAAAGAGTGGGCTGAAAGTTCAGAAGAACATAGCAAACAGTTTCACCGAGAGCGCAAGTTATTCAATGCAATGATTCTTATAGGAAACCCTAAATGGACAGCAATAAATACAACAAAAAGAAACAGATATTTCATCAGGGAATTCTTAAAGATTGCTTCTGTGATAATCATTGCGGTAAGTATTACAGCTACTATCTTTTCAATAACGAATGAGCATCATAAGCATGTTGACATAGCTATGCAAACAATAATAGTCCCCGCCGGACAACGCGTAAATATTGAATTGCCCGATGGATCAAATGTTTGGCTAAATGCAGGAACACAAATGCAATATCCTGTTTCATTCATGGAAGATAAACGTGAAATAATATTAGACGGAGAAGCCTATTTTGATGTTGCCCGTAACGAAAAGTGCCCGTTCATAGTACATACTCATGCAATGGACATAGAAGTATTGGGCACAAAATTTAATGTAGAGGCTTATGCTAAACAACAAAACTTCGAAGCTTCTTTAATACAAGGAAAAATAAAAATCAAATCACCTTCCGACAATAATATTTCACAAGTTTTATTACCTGACTATAAGAGCACCCTAAAAAATGGCAAATTAGTGATAAGCAAAATTGAAGATTATAATATATATCGCTGGAAAGAAGGATTGTATTGCTTCAAAAACAAATCGTTCATAGAAATAATAAAAGACTTGGAGAAATATTATAACCTGAAAATTATAGTAGACAAGCCTAGCATTACTAACATAATATTAACAGGAAAATTCAGAATCTCTGACGGCTTGGATTACGCCCTTCGGATATTACAAAAGGATGTACCTTTTATTTATAACAAACATACAACAGATGACATCATTTATATAAAATAATAAGAATATTAACTCAATAACACGGGAGAAACAAGCCTATGAAATGATACTAATTGAAAAACAAAAGAGCTAACAGATATTTGCCCTATCTATCAGCTCCTGCCTAACACAATTTTTATAAAATCGTATTAATAAATCAGTTACAAAGGTATATAAAAAAACAGATTTTTTACGCCCGGTAAATAAGAAAGTCAAGACCGCGACTATCTTTGTGGTAA
>ENA-USUK01002209-USUK01002209.1-human-gut-metagenome-genome-assembly--contig:-NODE-2209-length-13440-cov-5.321709_pt1 | contig 13440 bp, 9 predicted proteins | sample MGYA00250062_ERZ773400 | MGnify/ENA primary metagenome ERZ773400 (study PRJEB29103, sample SAMN06111961) | human gut metagenome | biome: human gut; feature: ankylosing spondylitis patient; material... | reverse complement strand
CATGGCAAAATCCTGAGCAACTTTTTGTTGCTCAGGTACTTAAAAAAATATTTTATAATAGTGTTGCGGAATTAAGGATTACTAGTGCTTACGCTTAATTTAGTCGTCTTTTTGCTTTCTTGGTTGTAACCGACCATTACACCTAAATTGTGCTTGTCATTGAATGACTTCTTGTAGTCAGCCCATAAGTTCAATGCTTGATAAGTATCTCCGTAATTAGCTTTTGTTACACCTCCAGGTGTACCAACGGATAGCGGAGATAACGTACTTTCTTCTGGCATTGTCTGATACAGTATCTTGCCGTGCTGGGTTTGATCTTGATAGAATTTGTTTCCGGTATAATCTCCCTTGATTGATAAACCGGCTAACGGTGTCAGATTAAAGGCGGCAGTGTACCAAAAGTCATCCGAGTTGGTTTTGTCTCGCCCAGCTCCATCTAATAAACCAGCAAAGTTATAGTTGAAGTTGCTACCTGCTATACCAGCAAAATTATTACCATCTGGCAGGTAAACAGGAATAGTTGGGAATCCACGATAGATTTCGTAAAAAATGTTTCCTAAATTAAAATTGCTGGTGTAGGGATAATCACTTGTATTGCTGTTATATTTTGTACGGAAAGTTACTTCCAACCATTTTGTAATCTGAGTGGAAAAGTTGAAAGACATATTAATACGTTTGTATTTATCCGTACCATATTGCAAAATACCATCTTGTCCTTTATAACCAATAGAGCCGTAGTAAGTCGTCTTGTCTGAACCACCGCTGATACTTGCATTATGTTGTTGCATGAATGACGGTTTGTACATTACGTCGAACCAATCGGTGTTCCCAGCATAAGCCCATTGTCCGGCAGCAGTTATTGAATTGTCTGTTGTATAAAATGCAGAAAGACCTCTCCCCGCAATGAAATCATCTACAGCCTGAACGTGCTCATCTTTGAAATACTGTCCGCTGCCATTGTTCACGTTTGCCTGATTCATGGCACGAATCCACTTATCGGAAGAAACACCATCCGGTAAGCGAGAGGCCATCGACCAAGAAAAGTTGTTATTGTAGTTGATTTGAACTTTTTGTTCTTTTTTCCCTTTTTTAGTTGTGATCAATACAACGCCAAAAGCGGCACGGGCACCATAAATAGAAGCAGAGGCAGCATCTTTTAATACTGATACGCTTTCGATATCTTGTGGGTTAAGCAAAGACAAGTCTGATGTTTCGACTCCGTCGACTAACAATAGTGCTTGTCCTCCATTCAGTGAAGTTGCACCACGTACATTAAATGTAGTAGCTGCATTTGGATTACCACTGGCGAAATCAATATTCAAGTTTGGAATAGCTCCTTGCAAACCTTGTGCAATGTTTCCGATCGGACGATCTTCCAGAATTTCGCTATCTGCAATCCCTACAGCGCCGGTCAGGTTTACCTTCTTTTGTACACCATAGCCAACGACTACGACTTCTTCCAGTTTTTGAGTGTCTTCCGCTAATTTGATTTGAAGAGTGGATTGTCCTGTGTATTTGATTTCTTGAGTTGTGTAACCAATGAAAGAGATCTGAATGATGTCTCCATTTTTTACACCTTCCAATGTGAAATTACCATCCATGTCGGTAATGTTTCCATTGGTTGTTCCTTTCACTACGACCGATGCTCCGGCAACAGGCCCTAGATCATCTACCACAGTACCTGTAACTTTTCCGTTCTGCTGGGAAATGTTCATACCTTGCTTGGAGGGCATTGTTTCTGCAAATATACTTGCTGGGAAACAAGTGGCACCTGCCAGCAAGATTAAGCTGATAGGTTTGAAATTTTTCAACATAATTTGTGTCTTATATTTAATTGAAAGAATGCTCTTTTAATTAAAATGATGGCGCTTATTATCGCTTTTCTACATCATATATACAAAATGTTAGAGTTTTTAGCTTTTGCGTATAAAGTTTATCTGTGTTTGTAATTAGTTCTAAAAGAACTCTGCACATTTCATATCGGTGTCAAAGATATGAAAATTTTCCGTTGTACTGTTATTTTTCTAAAAAAAATACGTAGAAGTTTCTTTTTTAACATTTTACTCTTTTGGTATTACACAGGTATTATTCTGTTTATCAGAATAATGTATCCATTGGAAATATGTAACTATATAAAAATAGATAAATAAAAAACATGGTCGTACTTCTGCTAATTTGTTAACAGAAGTAATTTAAAGAGACTTGTGTATTTTAAGTAATTATTGCATAATATATTTACTTATTTAATTTATTGAAAATCATATTGTTATGAAGTTGTATCAAAATGTATTAAAGCTAAAAATACCATAGTTCTTTTAGAACTAATATCATTTTAAACATTGAAAACACAAAGATGTGTGAGCCTGCTTGTTTCATTGAATAAGAAGTTATTATGAAAATCAGAGTAATTCTTTCAATATCATGGAACACAAATTATGATTCAAAAGAATCAGACCTATTAGCCTAATCCTGTTGCCGGAGCTTCTGTGATTGTTAAAAGGAACCACTAACGGCATCATGACGAATATGGATGATAATCTTCCTCCAGTGGTAGTCCATTGGTTTTGATTGATGGCATGGAAGGTGGTATCAACGCTGTCAACCCGCAGGATATTGAGAATATTTCTGCATTGAAAGATGCTGCCGTTTCTTCCATTTGCAGGGTTTGTGTTCCTTTGGTGTAATTATTACAAAAAGCGGTAGAACAGGAAAACCAGTTGTAAACAACAATAATAGCTTTCGATGGAATGATTCGGTAAGAACCCTAACCAAATGGATTCATATTCAAAAATACAGCATTCGTTCCGAATGGTCCGGGATGGCCGGGAAAAGAAAAAGGAGCCTGCTAACCCATATATGGATATGTTCTTGGCTGTGGATATATCGTCTTATAGCGAAGTGCTGTATAGTAAAGGTCTCGGCTAGGTGCATTGTGTCGGTGTAGGAGTGTGGTTAGGCGATTATGGTGTCGGTGTGACCCGTGGTATGGTCGATGGTTTTTTAATGGCAAACGGTCAGCCGATCGATGTTATACAAGGTTGGATTGACCAGTTGCCCAGCGTAATAAGTCTCTCCTCTCCCCAGTCATTTTTGGCCTCTTCGCTCATAACAGTAGCAGCGATTGTCTTATTATAATCTGTATCGGGATGAGCACGTTCGCGAAAAGCTCTCCAATAGCTCTGTGCTTTGGCATCCAGATTTCCATTCTTTTCATAACATGCTTCCATATAGTTTAATAAGGCATCTGATGCACGATTCGCAATCGTTTCATCACTCAGATAACCATTTCCTGCCGCATCCTTTTTTATTTTTTGTTCCCGAATCGAAAAAAAAGTTTCTTGTATTTCTCCATTTGTCTTTTCTTCTTGTTTCTCTGTCCTTGTGAAACAATTTGTCAATATGTTTTCGGATTACTTTTTCAGCATGATCTGCTTTTACCCGAAAGGTTAAATACAAAACAACTTCTCTTTTTTTGTGTTACATATATCAAAAAAGACGTTGGTTTCAGCCAAGACATGTATCATAATTTAAACAAAAAACATTAGTTATGTTGAAAAGAATTAAGCCTGTCAGCATGGTTTTGCTTGCGAGCACGTTATGTTTCTCCGGGAATATATACTCGGCTTCAAGTGCAGGTAATCCAGACACTGACATTTCCCAACAAAATGCAAAAGTAACGGGAACCGTCGAAGATGCTTTGGGACCGGTTGCCGGCGCGTCTGTTGTTATAAAAGGAACCACCAACGGGACAATGACCGATATGGATGGCAACTTTACGTTGGATGGGGTAAAAAATGGGGATATTATCCAAATATCCTTTATCGGTTACGCCACACAGGAGATTCCTTATGCAGGACAAGCCTCTTTGTCTGTACATCTTGAAGAGGACACGCAAAAATTGGATGAAGTAGTCGTGACTGCTTTGGGTATGAAGCGTGATAAAAAAGCGTTAGGTTACGCCATGCAGGAATTGAAGGGAGACGAGTTGTTGTCTTCCCGCGAACCAAATTTGGCCAATTCGTTGTCTGGTAAAGTTTCCGGTTTACAGATTGTACGCTCCAGTAACGGGGTGGGAGGTTCTTCGAAGATCGTGCTCCGTGGTAACAGTTCGCTGACCGGTAGCAATCAGCCATTGATCGTGGTGGACGGTACGCCGATGGATAATTTTACAGGCGGTGTGGATGATGTTTGGGGTAATTCCGGAGCCGATATGGGTAACGGCCTTTCTGATATTAACCCTGAAGATATCGAATCGATGACGGTCCTGAAAGGAGCTTCGGCAGCTGCACTTTACGGTTCGAGGGCCGGTAACGGCGTGATCCTGATCACGACCAAATCGGGACGGAAAAACGAAGGGCTGGGGATTACGGTGAATGCTGGTATCACGGCTGAATCCATTTTCTTGAAACCGGATATGCAAAACAGCTTCGGACAAGGATCGGTCGGAGTTTATGACAACCAGTCCCGTTTGAGTTGGGGACCGAAAGCTGAAGGCCAGACTGTGACGGATTGGCTCGGACGCCAAGTGCCTCTCCAGACATATGATAATATCGATGCTTTCTTCCATACAGGAACCTCTTTTAACGAAGGCGTCAGTTTCCAGCAGAATATTAACGGAACTTCTGTCTTCGCATCTATTAACCGTTCGGATGATGCCGGTATCACACCGGAATCGAAACTGAATAAGACGAACGTTACGTTGCGTGCCACCACATTCCTCGATAAGACGGAGAAATGGAAGGTGGATGCCAAAGTGAACTATATAAATATGAATGCCCATAACCGCCCGATCCAAGGCGTGAACCCGTCAAATGCGTTCAACACGATATACGGTCTGCCTCGTTCCTTGAATGTTAAGGAATTTAAGAGCAGCGTGGATGAAGAAGGCAATATGATCTGGTGGGATGCCTCCAAGAACCCGCAGGAAAACCCGTACTGGGTGACCAAATACCGGCAGAACAATGATACCCGTAACCGTCTGTTGGGTAACGTATCGTTGAAGTATGCGCCGACCAACTGGTTCGATATCGAACTGCGTGGCGGTACCGACTATTATACGACGACCAAAAATGAGAAAGTATATGCCGGCGGTAACACCTCGCCCCGCGGCCTGTATAATGAAGGTTCTGAGACATTCTACGAAAATAACTACAGCTTCCTGGCTACCGCACGCAAAGACAACCTGCTGGACCGCTTGGGCGGTTTCGTGACATTCGGAGGTAACCTGATGATGCAGCAGCGAACCAAGATGAACGCTTCGGCTGGTGAATTGCTGGTTCCGGACCTTTTCTCCTTGAACAACGGCATTAATAAACCGACCGTTACCTCCGAGTTGATCCGCCGGAAGATGAATTCCCTTTATGGATCATTGCAACTGAACTGGGACGGCTATCTGTTTTTAGACGTGACAGCCCGTAACGACTGGTCATCTACTATGTCCAAAGACAATCGCTCTTATTTCTATCCTTCGGTCAGTCTTTCTGGTGTGATCTCGGATATGTTACCTAAGATCGGCGGAAACATGCCGGAGTGGTTCACCTTTGCAAAGGTGAGGGCTTCTTATGCGGAAGTCGGTAATGATCTTGATCCCTATCAATTGTACAATAATTACACGGTAGGAAAAGACGAAAACGGGAATACGACGGCTGCTCCCGGCCAAATCTTGTTTGATTCGAGCGTACGAAGCGAGTTGATCAAATCATGGGAAGCCGGTCTCGACGTGCGTTTCCTGCAGAACCGCTTGGGTTTGGATTTCGCCTGGTATAAGACGAATGCGACCCGCCAGTTGCTGAACCTGCCGCTCGACCCGTTTGCCGGGTATAGTTCCCGCAAGGTGAACGCCGGTAATATCCAGAACGAAGGTCTGGAAATCTCGTTGAACGGTGCCATTTTCCAGAGCCCGGACGTGCAGGGATTCAACTGGAATGCGACAGCCCAGTTCTCCTTGAATCGCAATAAGATCATCGACCTGTATCCGGGCGTGACGCTTTATGACATCAAGACATTGGATGCGATCCAGATCGTGGCGGCACAAGGCAGTTATTATGGTGATATTTACGGACAGACCTTTCTGCGTGTGACGGACAAGGACAGTCCGCATTATGGCAAAGTGATTGTGGGAGACGACGGCCTACCTCTGATCTCTGCTGAAAAGAGCAAGGTGGGTAACCAAAGTCCGGACTGGATGCTGGGTTTGACGAACAGTTTTTCATATAAAGGGTTTAACTTGAGTTTCCTGGTCGATTTCCGTATCGGTGGCGACATCTATTCGGCAACAGCTTCCAACCTATTTGTCCGTGGTAATGCAGCCGGAACGGTTGTGAACGGTGAACGTCAGGATTTTGTCGTGCCTAACACGGTTGTCAGGAAAGACGGAGGATATGTGGAAAACAATGTTCCGGTCACTCACCAGAACTATTGGGAGCGGATCGGATCGACCGGTAATTACGGTTTGCCGGAGGTTTTCACATATGACGCAACCAATATTCGTCTACGTAACATCACTTTAGGATATACGTTCAACAGAGCGATGCTGAAAAAGACGCCGTTCCAGCGTTTGAATCTGTCTGCTACCTGCAACAATGTATGGATGATCCATTACAATTTGCCAGGTATTGACCCCGAATCCGTTTCGGCAACCAACACGAATGCGACTGGTTTCGAAAACGGGGCCGCTCCGACGAGCCGTTCGTTCACGTTTAACGTAACGGTCGGGTTTTAAAAAGCTTACAAAACCTTTCCGGAAGACCGGATGGTCGGTTTTTGATAATTTGCAATCATTTTGTAAAGGATATAAAAAGAAACAACATAATATGAACACAAAAAATAAAATATTAGCAGGCCTATTCTCTATGGCGGCATTGTTTTCTTCCTGTAACGATTTTCAGGAGATAAATGAAGATCCGGACCAGGTGGATGAAAGCAAGGTAAAGCCTGAATGGTTCTTGAATGCCTCGATCGTCGGTGACCAGATGAATCCGGAGATCGCCGAACGTATGTTTATCCTGACTTGGAACCGGGCGTCTCGTTTCAATCGGGGAAGCGGTTTCACGATCGGTACGGATAATAATGATTATATCACGCGCTACCTGAGCAACGACTACGCCGTGAAATGGTTGAATCAGGCGACTAAAGCCGTTCAACTGGGCGAGAAGAAAGTGGCTGATGGTGAAGCTGATCTCTATCCGTATTATAAGAATGTGATCCAGATGGCGCGTATCTGGCGGGCTTACCTGAACTCGGAGGTCTCTGACGGGTTCGGGCCGATTCCGGCGTTGGATGCTTTTTCGGGCGTTCCGGGCGAGTACGACAGTGTAGAAGCGATTTATACTTTTATTCTCAAAGAACTAAAGGAGGCGGAAGCCGCGCTCGACCCGTCAATTGATATGTCTCCGATGTCGGCTGAAGACGCTTTCTATGCCGGAAATGTGAATATGTGGAAGAAATATGCCAATTCTCTGCGTATGCGCTTGGCAATGCGTATCGTGAATGCAAACCCGCAGCTGGCTGAAAGAGAGTTTGAAGATGCCGCTTCCAAAGGATATATTTCTTCACTTTCCGAACTTGCCGGTGTACAGGAAAAGGACGGATGGAGCGACCTGACCAGCGTTATGTCCCGTACCTGGAATGCACAGGCGATGTCCGTTACATTCAAGAATCTCGTGGTCGGCTTGGGAAGTAACGAATTTCCACTACCTGATTCATTGAAAGCACATCTGAAGAACCCGCATACTTACATGGGCTTGTATTTGGATAGGCATTTTCCGTTGACGACGAACGATCCGTGTGCCGGATTTTATTTCGACGGCGTTCCACAATATGTCGATCCACGTGCACCGAAGTTATTTAGTGTAGTAGGATGGAACGATGGTGTGGTTTATTCCGATTATATCGGGGCGGCCAGCGAGGTGAAACCGGTCTCCCTGTTCGATCCGGATGATAACACGAAGCCGATGCTGACAATCGATCCTAGATATACTTGGGGGACATGGGTGGCCGGTGAATGGGATGTGAAAGGTAGTTTGGCTACCGAATTGACCGGAAAAAACTATAACTATCCGTCCATGTCGAAGCAATACCGCATGAGTACTCAGAAACGTGTCTATTTCGGTCCTTGGGAAAGTTATTTCTTGCTGGCTGAAGCCGGCGTGCGTGGTTGGGATGTTCCGGGTTCTCCCAAATCGAACTACGAGAACGGAGTGACTGCGAGCTTCGAGTACCACGGCTTGTTGAGTGAAGTCGGTGCTTATCTGTCTTCTACCGAATATAATCGGATCGGGACATCTGTCAGTTTCGACCATACAACGGAGGCAAAGCCTTATATCGTAAACTATGTTGATCCGTACACAAAAGAGAACAAGACGATGACTTATACATATCCGAAAAATTCCATCTATCGTGGCGGTGCATATAATAACGATGCGATGACGAAGATCTTCACACAGAAATATATTGCTCAGGTTCCCTGGTTGCCCGAGGAAGTTTGGAGCGACCATCGCCGTATCGGTTTGCCTTTTTTCGAGAATCAGGCTGTCGAAAAAGACTATAACCCGTTGAACCAGGTTCCCTTGACAGTTGCCACTTCAAAAGAATGCCGTTTGGAGTTTTATCCGAAGCGTTATCGCTATCCGGCCAATATCCAGACGAACAACCTGGAAGGTTATAATAAAGCCCTCGAACTGTTGGGCGGACCGGATGTGGTGGAGACTGCCTTGTGGTGGAATCTGAAGTAGTGATATGAGAAAAGGTTGGTAGGTGTTCGATGAAGAACTTTCCTACCAACCTTTTTATATGAATGAAGCAAACTGTTTATTGCATGCCTTCTGTCGTTACTTCTTTATTGATCTTTTTCACTAATCCTTGAAGTACAGCGCCCGGACCTAGTTCGATGAAATGATCGGCACCGTCGGCAATCATGTTCTGAACGCTCTGTGTCCAACGGACCGGGGCAGTCAGCTGGGCAATCAGGTTAGTCTTGATTGTTTCAGGGCAGGTTTCGCCTTTCGTGCTTACGTTTTGGTAAACAGGGCAAGACGGTTTGTGGATCGGAGTCGCTTCGATAGCGGCAGCCAGTTCTGCACGAGCCGGTTCCATCAGAGGAGAGTGGAATGCACCGCCGACTTTCAACTTCAGTGCGCGTTTTGCACCGGCAGCCAGCATCTTTTCACATGCGGCATCGATACCGGGTACGGAGCCGGAGATGACAAGCTGTCCCGGACAGTTGTAATTTGCACATACGACGACTTCACCTTCGATGCTTGCGCAGATCTCTTCTACTTTTTCGTCCGGCAATGCCAGAACGGCAGCCATTGTCGAGGGTGTGGCTTCGCAGGCTTTCTGCATCGCCATAGCACGTTTGGATACCAGAACAAGTCCGTCTTCGAAAGACAAGGCTCCGGCTGCAACAAGCGCGGAGAATTCTCCTAAAGAGTGTCCGGCTGTCATATCCGGTTTGAACTGGTCACCTAATGTTTTTGCAAGAATGACTGAGTGTAAGAAAATGGCAGGCTGTGTCACTTTTGTCTGGCGCAGATCTTCGTCTGTTCCGGCGAACATCAGATCCGTGATGCGGAAACCGAGGATTTCGTTAGCCTTTTCAAACATCTCTTTTGCAAGAGGATTGTTTTCATAAAGGTCTTTTCCCATTCCGACAAACTGGGCACCCTGACCGGGAAATACATACGCTTTCATTTTTTCTAATCTTTTTCTAATTTCAGTTTTTTAAGATGGCGCAAAGGTAATAAATTTAGAATAATTGGGGTACTATTCATTACAAATTGTATCTTTGCCCCATCGATAACAGGAATATTAACGACTAATTTATACAATATCATGGATCAATTATTATTTCTTGGAAATTTAGGAACTGGCGAGATTATCATCATTGCCATTATTGTTTTGTTACTTTTCGGTGGTAAAAAAATACCTGAACTGATGAAAGGTATCGGTAAAGGTGTGAAAAACTTTAAAGACGGTGTAAAAGGATTAGAAGACGACATTAAGATAGACGATACCGATAAAAAGTAAAAGATGGCAGAATTAGAACAAGAAGAAATGTCCTTCTGGGACCACCTGGAGGCACTTCGTTGGACTCTGTTCCGTTCTTTTTTAGCGCTCTTTATCTTTGCGATAGGCAGTTTCGCCTTTATGCGTGGTAGCGATGGTATATTTGACCGCGTAGTATTGGCACCCTGTTATTCCGATTTTATCTTTTACAGATGGTTGTGCGATTTGAACCAGTGGTTGGTCAATGTCAGTCCGTGGTTTGATGTTCTGCCTGATTTCTGTAATGATAATTTTCATGTGGATGTGTTTAATATCAGATTGGCATCTCAGTTCTTTACTCACATGACCACCTCGTTCTGGTTGGCACTTGTGCTTACTTTCCCTTATCTGATGTGGGAAATCTGGAAGTTCATTAGTCCGGCTTTGTATGAGAATGAGAAGAAAAATGTCAAATGGGTATTTCTTTTGGGAACAATCATGTTCTTTATCGGATGTGCTGTCGGATATTTTATGGTATTCCCGATGACGCTGCGCTTTTTGGCAACTTATCAGTTGAGTGCCAATATAACGGAACAGGTCTCTTTGGATTCGTATATGGATAATTTCCTGATGCTGATCTTTGTGATGGGAATCGTTTTTGAAATGCCGTTGGTTTCGTGGCTGTTGTCGAAGATCGGTTTGTTGAAACGTTCGTTCTTCCACAAATACAGACGGCATGCTATCGTGGGGTTGTTGGTTGCTGCTGCATTTATCACCCCAAGTAGTGACCCGTTCACATTGGGTATCGTATTCTTCCCGCTGTATGGATTGTTCGAATTGAGTGCGTTCTTTGTGAAGAATGACACGAATGGAGATGCAGATGACGAGGATGAAGATAGTACGGAAATCGCACCGGCCTAAAACTACGGACATCGTAAAATAGTTATAGAAGAGACGTACAGTTTTTATTGTACGTCTCTTTTTTTATCTTTGTCAAGACTAAAACATAAAGTAAACATGAGGCACATATCCTTATTGGCGGTCTCCTTGCTGGCTCTGGCAGCCTGCACGCCGGAAAAACAACAGGAGGCGGATGATTATACACAATATGTAAATCCTTTTATCGGGACAGACTTTACGGGTAATACCTATCCGGGAGCGCAAGTCCCTTTCGGAATGGTTCAGTTGAGTCCTGACAACGGGCTTCCCGGTTGGGACCGTATTTCCGGTTATTTTTATCCCGACACGACTATCGCCGGTTTCAGCCATACCCATTTGTCAGGGACAGGTGCGGGCGATTTGTACGATATCTCTTTCATGCCGGTGACTCGTCCGTATAAGGAGGCACCTGCTCCTTTGGGCGTCTATTCGACTTTTTCGCACAATGACGAGATGGCTTCGGCTGGCTATTACCGTGTGCTGCTGAAAGATTACAATATTAATGTCGAGTTGACCGCGACTGAACGTTGCGGTATTCAGCGTTATACGTTCCCCAAAGCAGAGGCATCCGTATTCTTGAACCTCAAAAAGGCGATGAACTGGGACTTCACGTTGGATTCGTATATAGAAGTGGTCGATTCGATGACGATCCGGGGATATCGTTTTTCGCAAGGCTGGTCTCCTTTGCAGCATGTTTATTTTGAGACTCGTTTCTCGAAACCTTTCATGGCTTGCCATATGGACACAACTTCTATCGTAACGAAAGATCGTGGCAGGATCGGTACGGCCTATATTGCCCGTTTCGATTTCAATACGGAGAAAGATGAGGAAATTTTAGTAACGACAGGTATATCCGGTGTCAGTATGGAAGGAGCAGGCAAGAACCTGCGTGCGGAGGTTTCGAAAGACGATTTCGATTATTATCAAGCGCAGGCTGCCAAAACATGGAACAAGCAGCTTTCTAAAATAGAGGTGAAAAGCTCGGATACTGATGACCTGGTGAAGTTCTATACTGCTTTGTACCATTCCATGATCGCTCCGACAATTTACAGTGATGTGGATGGTTCCTATTACGGCCCGGATCAGCAGATCCATAAAGCGGACGGATGGACGAACTATTCCACTTTCTCGTTGTGGGATACTTATCGCGCTTCTCATCCGCTATTTACCTATACCGAACCAGAACGTGCAAATGATATGATCAAAGGTTTCTTGAAATTCTATGAACAGAACGGGGCTTTGCCATTGTGGAATTTGTATGGCTGGGAAACCAATATGATGATCGGATATCATGCCGTTCCCGTAATTGTGGATGCGTATCTGAAAGGTATCGGCAATTTCGATCCGGAAAAAGCACTTGAGGCTTGTATTGCTACGGCCAACCGTGATGATTACCGGGGAATCGGTGATTACAAGAAGTTAGGGTATGTCCCGGCCTACGGCGATCCCAAGAAATGGGAGAACTGGTCGTTATCCAAGACATTGGAATATGCTTATGATGATTATTGTATTGCAACAATGGCAAAGAAGATGGGTAAGAAAGAGATCGCCGATGAATTCTACAAACGTGCTCAGAACTACCGGAATGTTTATAATCCGGCCACTTCTTTCATGCAGCCGCGTGACGAGAAAGGGAACTTCGCTGCAAACTTCAGCCCCGACGACTATACCGAAGATATCTGTGAAAGTAATGGCTGGCAATATTTCTGGTCTGTACCTCAGGATCTGGACGGTCTGGTCGGCCTGGTCGGAAGCAAGGAACGTTTCGCTGAGAAACTGGACAGTATGTTCACCTATGTTCCGAAATCGACAGAAGACCTGCCGATCTTCAGTACCGGTATGATCGGGCAATACGCACATGGCAACGAACCGAGCCATCATGTGATTTATTTATATAATAAAGTAGGACAGCCCTGGAAGACGCAGAAGTATGTGGCTGAGGTCCTGCACAACCTATATCAGAATGCTCCGGACGGTATTTGTGGGAATGAAGATTGCGGACAGATGTCGGCTTGGTTCGTATTCAGTTCGATGGGCTTCTATCCGGTTGATCCGATCAGTGGCAAGTATGAGATCGGAACTCCGATATTTCCAGAAGTGAAGATGCATTTGGCAAACGGCAAAACTTTTGTGGTCTTGGCTCCGGCTGTAAGCCGTGAAAATATCTATGTTCAATCTGTGAAGTTGAATGGCCGACCGTATGACAAGAGCTATATTACCCATGAGCAGATTATGAATGGTGACACATTGGAGTTTGAAATGGGTAACCGGCCGGGACCGGTATGGTATAATAATATGTAATTGCCATGACGAAGAATTCATGATGTTCATAAATCTCTATCACTCTATCACGCTTTTGCGTGTGTGCTTTATTAATCAAAGCGTGAGATGTGTGATAGATGGCGTTTTCATCTATCACACATCTATCACAAAATCAAATTGTCTCGTCCTGATTTTGGTTGACTGTGTATTAAAAAAATCCTGTTATAGGTTGTCTATAAATGTAAAAAAACAGAC